>Ga0194037_1002839_pt1 | contig 11070 bp, 6 predicted proteins | sample JunL306m_MetaG_FD_148653 | JGI IMG/M metagenome (GOLD analysis project Ga0194037, IMG submission 148653) | Anoxic zone freshwater microbial communities from boreal shield lake in IISD Experimental Lakes Area, Ontario, Canada - Jun2016-L304-6m | ecosystem: Environmental > Aquatic > Freshwater >...
GTTTACAGTCTAAAACCTACCTCATCATCTCAAAATACCTGTCCTCACAGGTCTCATCCTTTATATCGATAAACTTGTTGCAGATTTCCGTAACCATATTGATCACTCCCTGATAACCGATCAGCGGGTAGCGATGCTTGTTCACCCTGTCGAAAACCGGGAAACCGAAACGGAACAGCGGTACTTTTGCGTCGCGGGCGGCAAACTTGCCGTGCGTGTCGCCGATGATCGCATCGACCGGATCAGTCATCACCAGGCTGCGCAGATGCCAGAGATCCTTGTTCATGTAAATTTTGCACCCCTTGCCGTACATGGAACCGTCCAGGAGCCCCTGCAGCTCTTTTTCCGCCTTCTTGCTGCCGCGACTGCAGAGGATGTGGTACGGCCGGGCGCCCATCTCCAGCAGAAAGGAGACATAACCCATCAGGTAATCCGGATCGCCATAGACGGCAAACTTCCTGCCATGCATATACTGCTGTGAATCGGTCATGGCATCCACCGCACGGCCACGCTCGTTCTTCAGTGTTGCCGGCACCTCCTTGCCGAACAGCTCGGCTATCTTCATGATCAGGGCATCGGTCTTCTCGATACCCATCGGCATCGGCAGTGAAACATGTTTGCCGGAGTAGGTGTCCTTGATCCAGCCGAAGGTCTTGGGTGTCGCATAGGGGCCGATGGTAATGGTGGCTTTGCCGTTGATCGAATCGGCGGCATCATCCAGTTTCGTCCCGCCGGCATAGATATGGTAACTGCCGTCGCAGGGGGAATCGAAGGTGTCGCTGATATCCCCGAGAATGGTATACGGCACGCCGAACTCTTTCAGGATACGCTTATATTCACGATAGTCTCCGGTATTGAAGTCACAGCCGGGGATCAGGTTGAGCTTGCCGGTGCAGCGCCCCTCGATCTGCTTTCCCTCGGTCAGAGTCTGAAGAATTGAAGTCAGCATGGAATCATAACCGTGAATATGGGTGCCGTTGAAGCTGGGAGTGTTGGCGTAGGGAATCGGCAGCTCTTTGGGAATATGACCTTTCTGTTTGGCATTCTTGAGGAAGGCGGTCAGGTCATCGCCGATAACCTCCGGCATGCAGGAGGTGAAGACCGCAATCATCTTAGGCTTATAGAGCGCATACGCGTTTTCCAGCCCTTCATGCAGGTTGTTCTGGCCGCCGAACACGGCGCCATCTTCGGTCATGGAGTCGGACACGGCCGGAGCCGGTTCGCGGAAATGACGGTTGAGGGTCGAGCGATAGTAGGAGGCACAGCCCTGTGAACCATGCACAAACGGCAACGTCCCCTCGAAACCGTGGGCAACCAGCTGAGCACCCAGCGGCTGACAGGCGTGGGCCGGATTGATCACCAACGCCTGACGGGCAAAGTTTTTCTCTTTATACTCTGCGCTGTTGATCCAGTTTTTAACCCGCTCCACCTCTTCCGGCGGTGTCTCGACAATCTTTTTAACTTCAAGGTTTAGTAAGTTTGACATGATGTACTCCTTGTGGGTTGGCGACCAATCTGTCACACAACCGGTAGTTTGTTTGGATCAAGGGGCCAGGGTCAAGGGTCAAGTTGATGCAAAAAGACTTGTCTTTACCTTGACCCTTGCCCCCTGACCCTTGACCCTAAAAGGGACTTTTCACCAGTTTCCAGGTCGGACTGTTCACCGCCATGTCCACATCCCTGGCAAAGATCTCAAAACCGTTATAGCCATGGTAGGGGCCGGAGTAATCCCAGCTGTGCATCTGACGAAACGGAATCCCCATCTTCTGGAACACGTACTTCTCCTTGATGCCGGAGCCGATCAGATCCGGCTTCAGGGCATGGGCAAACTTTTCGAACTCGTACTCGGAGGGGTCGTCGTAGACCACCGTTGCGTCCGGCATTTCCGGAGCGGTGCGATCGTAGTCGTCAGTGTGGGCAAACTCATAGCCGGAGCCGACGCAGTCCATCCCCAGATCTTCATAGGCACCGATGGTGTGGCGTGGTCGCAGCCCACCTACCAGCAGCATGACTTTTTTACCGTCCAGGCGCGGTTTGTATTCGTCTACAATTGCCTGCATGATCGGGTCGTACTTCGCAATGACCTGCTCAACCTTGTCCTGGATGCTCTGATCGAAGAGTGCTCCGATTGCGCGCAGAGATTCGCGGATTTTGGTCGGACCGAAGAAATTGAACTCGTGCCAGGGGATACCGTACTTCTCCTCCATCACCTTGCACATGTAGTTCATGGAGCGATAACAATGGATCAGGTTCAGTTTGACCTGATGGGTAGCGGCAATCTTCTCCAGTTCGCCGTCACCGGTCCAGACTGCCTTGACATTCAAACCGATCTCCTCCAGCAGAGGCTTGGCAGACCATACATCACCGCCGATGTTGTAATCGCCGATCAGGGCGATGTCATAGGGAGTTTCGGGCTCGGCGAATTCGCGGGTTTCGATGATATAGTCCCGGATAGTGTCGTTGGATATATGATGACCCAGTGACTGTGAAACACCACGGAAACCCTCGCAGTTACAGGGGATGATCGGAATATCCAGATCCTTGGAAGACTGCTTGGCCACTGAAGTTATATCATCGCCGATCAGACCGACCGGACATTCCGACAAAACCGAGATGCCTTTGGCCAGCGGGAACAGATCATGAGCCTCCTCCAGCAGGGTTTTGAGTTTTTTGTCGCCGCCATAGACGATGTCTTTTTCCTGAAAATCGGAGGTGAACTGCATACCGAACTGGGTCACGCCGTTGATGCCGCTCATCAGATTACGGCGCGTACCCCAGGAGTACCAGCCGCAGCCGACCGGGCCATGGGAAACGTGAACCATGTCGCGGATCGGTCCCCAGACAACACCCTTGGCTCCCGCATAGGCACAGCCACGGGCGCTCATGACACCCGGAACAGTTTTCTTGTTGGACTTGACGCTGGCGCATCCGCTGGCGGCATCATTCGGCGCCAGGTGCGGAGAGCGTTTCTTTTTGGCTTTTTCGGGATAGACCGACAGGGCATCATCGATCATGGCCTGGGTGGATTCCTTGGTAATGCCTTCAATTTTACGTATCTTGTCTGACATGGGAAACTCCTTTTTAGGGTCAAGGGGCAAGGGTCATGGGTCAAGGAAAAATCTTAATGAACGGTTCAACTTGACCCTTGCCCCTTGACCCTGATAAATTTACGCTGCCTCTGCTATACCTACGATGCTCTCATCTTCAGCTTCCATGATACCGAACTCCATAAGCAGGTCTTCCAGCTCTTCCATCTCCAGCGGAGTCGGTACGACCAGCATCTTGTTATTGAGGATCTTCTCGGCCAGATTCCGGTATTCCTGGGCCTGCGGGTGTTCCGGCGAGTATTCGATAACCGTCATCCGGCGCATTTCCGCCCGCTGCACCTGATTGTCGCGAGGGACAAAGTGGATCATCTGTGTACCGAGTTTCGCCGCCAGGGCGCTGACCAGTTCGAACTCCTTGTCAGTCTTGCGGGCGTTGCAGATCAGTCCGGCCAGACGGACTTTTCCGGACGAAGCGTATTTGAGGATTCCTTTGGCGATGTTGTTGGCGGCATACATGGCCATCATTTCACCGGAGCAGACGATGTAGATCTCTTCGGCTTTTCCTTCACGGATCGGCATGGCGAATCCGCCGCAGACAACATCACCCAGAACGTCATAGAAAACAAAGTCGAGGTCAGGCGTATACGCACCGTTCTCTTCCAGAAAGTTGATGGCGGTGATAACACCGCGACCGGCGCAACCGACGCCCGGTTCAGGTCCACCTGATTCTACGCATTTGGTTTCACCGTAGCCGATCTTCATGACATCTTCCAGTTCCAGATCCTCAACGGTTCCTTTTTCGCGCACCAGATCCATAACCGTATTCTGCGCCTTGGCATGCAGGATCAGACGGGTGGAGTCTGCCTTGGGGTCGCAGCCGACGATCATGACCTTCTTACCGAGGTAGGCCAGGCCCGCCACCGTATTCTGTGTTGTGGTTGACTTGCCGATACCGCCTTTGCCGTAAATTGCTATCTGTCTCATTGTGTTACTCCTTTCGCCCACCAATTCGTGAGCACGTTTTGTATTGGACGGGGCAAAAATGAAAAGGCGCCCCATTTCTTTGAATGGTGGCGCCTTTGCCAAATTCATGCTGTGCTGTTAATGCTTCCGATGAGTATTCACAGTACAGCAATGTCTAAGCACATGTCATGCCAAAGACTATTATATTTGCAATTTCAGCATGTTATTATTTTATACCCTCGCAATAGATCACTCTGAAAAAATAATCACGTTGCGTAACTGCCGGACAAAAACACATGTGCCTGTTTTTTACTCATACAATATTCTCGAATTCTATGTAATAGTAACTATAAGAATGCATGCACGAACGTGACAGAACGACCCTGCACCGTAAGAGGTCAGAAGATGAAATGCCTTGAAGAAGCTCTGCGCAAAAGCGAAATGCGCTTGAAAGCGGTACAGCGGATTGCTCGCATTGGAGATTGGGAGTGGGAAATTCCTGCTGACAGAATCCTGTGGTCGGATGAGCTTTTCTGCATTTATGGCTATGAACCTCAAGAAGTTGCCCCTGATCTCACTATTATGCTGGACTCGATGCATCTTTGCCGTGAAGAATTTATTGCTGACATCGAAACGTGCCTCAAGGAGGGAAAAGACTTTGAAACGGAAAGTGTTTATTCCCGCAGAGACGGTTCAGAAACTGTTCTGCGAACTACCGCACGGGTGTCGCGCAAGAGAAACGGCCGTCCTCAGCTGCTGACAGGAACTGTCCAGGAAATTACCGAACACCGACAGATGGTCCGGTTGCTGGCTGAGAAGGAGGCCCGCCTGCGTACCATGGTACAAACCATCCCTGACCTGGTCTGGCTTAAAGACGCAGCCGGTGTCTATCTGCTCTGCAATACGATTTTTGAGCGTTTTTTCGGCGCCAGGGAAGCGGATATTACAGGCAAAACCGATTACGACTTCGTTGACAGGAAACTGGCCGACTTTTTCCGTCAGCATGATCTGAAGGCCATGGCAGCGGGAGAACCGAGCAGCAACGAGGAGTGGGTCACCTTTGCCGACGATGGCCATGATGCGTTACTGGATACCATAAAAACACCGATGTACGATGTTGAAGGAAAACTCATCGGTGTGTTGGGTATCGCCCGTGATATTACCTCGCGCAAACATACGGAAGACGCTTTGCGGGAAAGCGAAGAGCTTTTCCGCCTGGCGTTTGAACAGGGAGCCGAAGGGATTGTTTTTTCAGAATACGGGACAGGCAAAATAGTCTATGCCAATGCCACTATAGGAAAAATATTCGGCCATTCTCAGGAAGAGCTTCTTGCCGGCGGTCGGCAGTTGCTCTACGGACATTTCGAAGAGGAACTGGTGATATCCCTTCCCGATGTCCTGCTTCAAAAGGATTTTTTGTCTACCAGAGTCAGAGTAGCCAGAAATGACGGAACGGAACTGGTCATCTCGTTGCGCCTGAGACTCGTCAGGGTCGGAGGAAAAGAGCTGGAGTACCTGTCAGTGCGCGATATGACCGAAAAGGTGCATCTTGAGAACGAAGCGAAGGAATCCCAGGCCAGACTCATTCATGCCAACAAGATGAGCTCTTTGGGAATGCTTGTTTCCGGCATGGCCCATGAGATAAATAACCCGAACAACTTTATCATGTTCAACTCGGGTATGCTTGCCGACATCTGGAACGACGCCGACAGAATACTTAACGATTATTTCCGGAAGTACGGCGAGTTCAGCCTGGGGGGCTTACCGTACCCGGAAGTCGGTACGGCAGCGAGCAAGCTTATTGCCGGAATCAACGAAGGATCCCAGCGGATCAAAATTATTGTGGATGACCTCAAGGATTTCTCGCGGCAGGACACTCTTGAAACCAATCGGGAAATGGATGTCAATGAAGCGGTCCTGAAGGCTGCCGCTATTTTAACCCCGCACATAAAAACACACACCGTCAATTTCCACATGCACCTTCAGGAGAGTATTCCCAGGAACGTCGGCAACGTGCATAAATTTGAGCAGGTAATCATAAATCTCCTGATGAATGCGCTCCAGTCTCTGCCGGACAAGCAATGTGGCGTAACCGTATCCACGGCAATGAAAGATGAGAACACCATTATAGTCGTCATAAAAGATGAGGGTGGCGGTATGACCGGAGAAACCATGGCGCGGCTTGCTGAGCCGTTTTTTACCACAAAAAACGCATCCGCCGGAACCGGGCTCGGTCTTTTTATCTCCAAGTCGCTCTTAACCACGCTCAACGGAAATCTACGCTTTGAATCAGAACCGGGCACGGGGACATCTGCCATAATCGAACTGCCCATTCGTCATAAGGATATTAACCAATGACCACACAACGCGCCGCATCTGCCGGCATACTCCTGGTAGATGACGAAGAGCAGATCCTTTTCAGTTCGAAACTCCTCCTCAAAAGTAACGGCTTTGACAAGATCATCTGTCTGAGCGAAGGCGCCCGGGTGCTACCCCTCCTTGAATACGAGAACATCTCCCTTATCGTCCTTGATCTCTGCATGCCGGGTATCCCGGGGCTTGAGCTGCTGAAAAAGGTGAACTACACCTATCCCGACATTCCGGTGATAGTCATGACCGCTGTCTATGAAATTGATACCGCCGTGGAGTGTATAAAGTCCGGCGCCTTCGATTATCTGACGAAACCTGTCCGCACGGCGGATTTTCTTGCCCGTGTCCGACTGGCGCTTCAGATGGTCTCCTTGCAGCGCGAAAACAGTACACTGAAAAGACAGCTCCTTGCCAATAGCCTCGAATGTGAGGAATCGTTCGCCGGGATACGGACGGCCAACCACCGGATGAGGTCGATCTTTCATTATGTGGAAGCTGTTGCCGGCGGTGCTGCGACGGTTTTGATCACCGGCGAAACCGGCGTCGGCAAAGAACTGATTGCCGGAGCTATTCACAACCTGAGCGGCCGCAGGGGAAACCTCGTTTCTGTTAACTCAGCCGGCCTCGACGACAACATCTTCTCGGATACTCTATTTGGCCATAAAAAAGGGGCTTTTACCAACGCTGACACCGAAAGGGAAGGATTGATCTCCCGGGCTGGCGGCGGTACACTTTTTCTGGACGAAATCGGGGATCTCGATGCTCGATCACAGATCAGACTTCTCAGACTGCTTCAGGAACGCGAGTATTACCAGCTCGGCTCGGACATCCCCAAGAGAACCGATGCGCGGATAATTGTCGCCACAAACAGGGATATCGACCGGATGGTCGCTCTGGATGCTTTTCGCAAGGACCTCTATTTCCGTCTCAGCCCACATCACATACGCATACCACCTCTGCGGGAACGCCTCGACGACCTGCCGCTGCTGGTGGATCATTTTCTGGACGAGTTCGCTGCAGCCACCGGTGCGAAGAGACCGGCCTACCCGCGGGAGCTCATTCTCCTTCTCTCCACCTATGATTTTCCGGGTAATGTCCGAGAATTGCAGGGTATGATCAGTGACGCTCTGGTCCGGCATAAAGGGGGCATGCTCTCACTGGATTGTTTCAGTTCCTATCTGGATCAAAGGCGCGCATCATGTTCCCCTTTGCCCGCATTCTGTTCTGCAAAGGGCATCCCGGCATTTCCTCCATTTCCCGACCGGCTCCCGACATTCCGCGAAGCGGAAGAGTACCTGGTTAACGAAGCGCTGCTGCAGGCCGGCAACAATCAGGGCATTGCTGCAAAGATACTTGGCATAACGCGTCAGGCCTTGAATAAACGGCTCAACAAAACCTCCGCTCAAAAGAGGTGAAACCAGGGCTGCACCCCGCAATCCTGGTTGCACCCTCTCTGGTCATCCTGTTTCCAATGTATTCCTGAGTTCACCCCGTAACCCTGCAAATCCGGTTGCATCCCCTCACAATCAAACTACCGCCACATAACTTTGTAACAGACTGTTATTCCGCCATTTACTGCAACAAATCCACGCAGGCACATTTTGTGCTCATATCTTTTCCAGTAAAATTCTCCTGGAGAAGATTTATGAACGAACATATTTTCGTGGTTGATGATGAGCAGAATTTTCGCTTCAGCGCTGAACTGGCTCTCAAAAAACAGGGTTACAAGGTCTCTGAAACCGCTGACGGGGGGGATGCGTTAGCCAGAATTCTGATGGCTGAGAGCAATCCGCCTCAGTTCGACTTGCTGCTGCTTGATATGGAACTCCCGACCGTCTCGGGGCTTGAAATTATCAGGAAGCTGCAAGAAATGAAGATCACCATACCGGCAATCATAATATCCGGGCATCTGCCAAGCCACATTTTCAAGGAGTTATTGTACATTGGCTGTCTTGACATTTTTTTTAAGCCGATCAACGAAAATGTCCTGATCAACAGGGTAAAAGACGTATTCCAGACCCGATAAGGAGTAATAAATATGGCCAGGACAATAGCAGGCATCAGTCTTCGCACAAAACTGATCATTGCGTGTGCCGCTATGGCGGTGATCCCTCTTTTTCTTTTATATTTCATGACCTTCAAGACAACAGAACAAGCCCTGCTGAAGACCGTTTTTGAAAGAAACAAGAGTTTGGCCGCGAACATCGCCGAGGATATCGACCAGATGTTCGAAGAAAAAATCCGGATGCTGAAAATAGCTGCCGGCAACACGGATATCCAATCTATGGATGCCGCAAGGCTGGTCCCGGCTTTAAGCCCGCTCACAGCCCAGCATCATGAGCTGTTGATGGCGATAGTACTTGCACCTGACGGTGATCTTCTGGCCCGCTCGGACGGCAAACAGGTCAAGGCAAACTACAGTGATCGGGAATACTTTCATACAGCTACCAGAACAGGCAAAACCACCATTTCTGATGTACTGCGATCCAAGACTACCGGAAAGCTGGACATAGGAATCGCCGAACCGATCAAGAACCCTGACCAGTCGCTGCGAGGCATGCTGGTCATAGGTGTTTCCCTGCATAAAATCATAGACCGCATTGCCATGACCAGGATCGGCACGTCCGGTTATGCTTACGTAGTGAATAAAAGCGGTAAAATCCTTATGCATCCTGACCGGAGCCTGGTCGACAATTCGGCTGACTTCTCCGGCCTGGCTCCTGTCAAAGCAGTAATCAGCGGGCAGTCCGGGGCGGTGGAATTCGAGTATAACGGCCGGAAGACACTGGCCAGCTATAACTACCTGCCGACAACCGGGTGGGGGCTTGTTGTGCAACAGCCTCTTGGTGAGGCAATGGCCGCCGTGAATACACTCAGAAATACCAACATAATGATTATGATAGTTACCATGCTCGCAGCTGTTATTATCGTATTCGTTTTGGCCGGAGTCATTTTCAAACCCATTTCGCTATTGACAGCTGCGGTCGGTAAGGTCGCCGATGGAGATTTTACGGCACAGGCCCGCTTCAAATCATCGGATGAGATAGGGGCCCTTGCGGCTGCTTTCAACAATATGACGGCACAATTACAACGTGAGGAAACCGCCCGGCACAAGGCTGAAGAGGCTATGCGCGAAACCAATGATATGTTCGCGCTTTTCATGCGCTATTCGCCGGTGTATGTCTTCATCAAAGAGGTGGACAGTGCGGGAAGCCGCGTACTGCAGGCCAGCGAGAATTTTCAGGAGATGGTCGGCGTCAGCGGTTCTGATATGATCGGCAAGTTGATGACGGAACTGTTTCCGGCAGAATTTGCTGCAAAGATCACCGCCGATGACCAGGACGTCATTGCGAAAAGCGACGTTCTGAAAATTGATGAGGAGCTTAACGGTCGCAGCTACACCACCTTCAAATTCCCGCTGACGCTTGGAAAAAGAACTTTGTTGGCCGGATATACCATCGACATAACCGAACGCAAGCAGGCGGAAGAACGCTTTCGCTCACTGGTGGAAAACTCCATCGATGTCATTTTTGTCATTGATACCGACGGGATCTTCAGGTTTGTTTCACCGGCATGGGAAAAACATTTCGGTCACCGGACAGCCGACGTTCTTAACAAAAGTTTTGTTCCGTTTGCCCACCCGGATGATGCAGAACTCTGCTTCGATTACCTGATGAAGGTTGTGACAACCGGCGAAGCCGCAACAAGTCCGATCTTCCGCGTAAAACATCTCAACGGCAGCTATCGCAGCTTTATCTCCAACGGCAGCACCTATCTTGATGCATCAGGCAGGCCGTTATACCTCGGTATCGGGCGGGATATCTCGGATCAGCTGCGCACTGAGGAAGAACGTTACAACCTGGAGAAACAACTTCTCCATGCCCAGAAACTTGAAAGCCTCGGCGTGCTGGCCGGCGGCATCGCCCATGACTTCAACAACATCCTGATGGCCATTATCGGAAACGCAGATCTGGCGCTTATGCGGATCAACAAGGAGTCCCCGGCGACTGAAAACCTGCACCGCATAGAACAGGCCGCCGCCCGTGCCGCTGACCTTGCCAAACAGATGCTGGCCTATTCAGGAAAAGGAAAATTCGTAGTCGAGAACATCGACCTGAATATCCTTCTGGAAGAGATGCTGCATATGCTGGAGGTATCTATCTCCAAAAAAGCGGTACTGCGCCTCAACCTGCACACACCGCTCCCGACAGTGGAGGCTGACGCCACCCAGATGCGCCAGATCATCATGAATCTGGTCATCAACGCCTCCGAGGCCATCGGTGACAAGAGCGGCGTTATTGCCATCACCACCGGCTGCATGGATTGCGACAGGAATTACCTGAAAGATGTCTGGCTCGATGAGAACATCAGCGCAGGTCTCTACGTCTATCTGGAAATTGCCGACACCGGCTGCGGCATGGACAAGACAATCATGGCAAAGCTGTTTGATCCCTTCTTCACCACCAAATTCACCGGCCGGGGCCTCGGTATGGCGGCGGTGCTCGGCATCGTCCGCGGCCACAAGGGGGCCATCAAGGTCTACAGTGAACCGAATCGAGGCACCACCTTCAAGATACTGCTGCCCGCCTCCGATCGACCGGCAGAGCTGTTTAACGGCCACACTCACACTGATGATTGGAAAGGTTCGGGGAAAGTGCTGCTGGTGGATGACGAGGAGACAGTGCGCGGC
>Ga0194037_1002840_pt1 | contig 11066 bp, 12 predicted proteins | sample JunL306m_MetaG_FD_148653 | JGI IMG/M metagenome (GOLD analysis project Ga0194037, IMG submission 148653) | Anoxic zone freshwater microbial communities from boreal shield lake in IISD Experimental Lakes Area, Ontario, Canada - Jun2016-L304-6m | ecosystem: Environmental > Aquatic > Freshwater >...
CGGATGGTCTCAAGGGCGAGCGTTTCGATGTCCCGCGCGCTGAGGCCGGCCTCGGCGGCTTCTTGAACACCCTGCTCGAAATGGCTGCGCGCGGTTTTGAGTTTCGCCTCCCGGCTGGCGGCGCCGCCGTGCTCGGCGACGAAGGTTCCCAGCCCTTGGCGGCGGAAAATGATCCCCTCACGCTCCAAGTCTTCGTAGGCGCGTTTCACCGTGATCAGCGAAACCAGCAACTCGCCCGCCAGCACCCGGAACGACGGCAGCGCGCTGCCCGGCTCCAGCAGTCTCGCACTCACCGCCCGCCGCACCCCGTCCACGATCTGCTGATACAGCGGACCCGGCGCCGAGGGTGAGATCGGCCCAATCAGCAGGGCGGTGGATTTTTCAGCGGACATCGGGAATCGCGGGTGAACGATTACTGTGTATGCTCAATAAGAACAGTTGTCCAGAACAAGATTCGCCGTCCGCACTGCCGGCAACCCGAGAACCCCAGGGTTCATTTGTTAGCCTCAAGGAGGGGCGGAATCCGTCCGCCCACGCGGATGGTGAGCCGATTTGCAGCCACAATGGCCTTGCCATCGTCATTTCATCCTCACGGCGGACGGATTCCGCCGCTCCTTGAACCTGCCGGGCAGACCCAAGTGGCTCCTCGTTCCAAACCCACCACGCAGGGCAAAGCCGGCCAAATAGGCATCCATCCAGAGTCTGGCTGAATTCGTGTCGCGGATGGCCAGGGTTTGCCACCTTTCCGTCATGCTGGCTTTGTGGGCGTGATGAAAAAAGAGGAAATAAGCTCTGCCGACGATTTTCAGGAGACTTCTGGACCGCGGCGCGCCAAGCGTCTAGGGTCCGCGCCAGCGTGAAATCGAGCCCCTCATCCCCAGCCGTGATGCTGCCCAGCCTTGAAATCAAGGATGCGCAGCTGATTTTCAACCGCGTGTGGAAGGAACTCGAGGACGAGTTGGGGCGAGAGCGGCTGCATTTTTCCAAGGAGATCATCCTGCTGGGTGGTGCGCCGGGTTCCGGCAAGGGCACCAACACCGCGTTCATTTGCGGCGTGCGCGGGATTTCCGCCCCGCCCATCGTCATCAGCCAATTGCTCGATTCGCCGGAAGCCCAGAAGATCAAGGCGGGGGGCGGCATGGTCGGCGACGAGGAGGTGCTGCGCCTGCTGCTGCGCGAACTGCTCAAGCCGCAATTCCGCGACAGTGTGGTGCTCGATGGGTTCCCGCGCACCAACGTGCAGGTGGAATGCCTCAAGATGCTCTACGATCAGATGATCCACCTGCGGCGCGAGTTCTCCGGCACCACGCGGGCACATTTTTTCCGGCAGCCGACCTTCCACATCATGGTGCTCTTCGTGGATGAAACGGAAAGCATCGCGCGCCAGCTCAAGCGCGGCCGCGAAACCTTGGTCCGCAACGCTGAGATCCTCCAGTCCGGTGTCGGCGAGCTCGAAGAGGAGCGCGCCACCGACTTTGATCCCGAACTGGCGCGCAACCGCTACCGCACCTTCAAGGAGAAGACCTACGGCGCGCTGGTCTCGCTCAAGCAGATCTTCCACTACCATTTCATCAACGCCCAGGCGCCGATCAAGGTCGTCCAAAAGAATATCATCGAGGAACTCGAGTACCAAAGTTCGCTCGAACTCGACCCCCGGACCTACGACTCGCTGCGGTATATCCCGCTGGCCGACGAAATCGTCCAGAACGCCCGCCAGGAACTCGTCAACCGGCTCGACGGTTATCAGGTGGAGCACACCCAGGTGCTGCAGGCCGTCGTGGATTTCATTCAGGGGAAGATGATGCCCGTGATCAAGCGCTACGCCATCAGCGGCCGGGCGCTGATCAACACCGAGGAGGAGTTGTTCGCCGACCCGGTGGCCATCGCCATCCTGATCGACATCTTCTCCGAGCGCGGGTTCCGGGCCAGCGTCGAGATCCGCCGCCAGGAGATCCCGGAACGCTTCGACCTCGCCACCGGCCTGATCGAAACCCGTGAAAAGCGGATTTACCGGATGACGATTCTGTTTGCGGGTTCCAAGATCCGCCGCGGCTGAACCGTTTGGCACGGGAACTTCATGGGTTCAAGCTGGCAGTGGCGGCAAGGACGCAGGTCGACCGGGGGCCTCGTTGAGGCTAAAAACTGGCGGCATGTGTCAGATTATGCTTGTCAAAAAGGCCGATCCCTGCTTTGACCACCGGCCCGGCAGACCATCCCCGGCCTGTCATCCATCCCATTGATTTGAGCGCAACCGCCCCTCCTTGCTTTATCCCAACGTCACTGCGTTGCCGCAAGCCCGGTCGATTTCGCAATTTCCCTGACCACCTATGAAAAGTTATCTGCTCGAAAAGGCCGCTGAAATTGTCACCGACCCGTTGGTTTTGGTCAACCTGGTCTCGCAACGCGTCAGGCAGCTCAACAGCGGCCGCTCGCCCCTGATCCCGGTGCGCCCGAGCATGGGCATCGCCGACATCGCACTCACCGAAATCATCGAGGGCAAAATCCGCCTCATCGTGAAGCCCGTGGAGGCTTGAAATCGCCGCCTCCCGAGTGCATCGTCACGCCATGAAAGCGGAAATCGCCACCAACCGCAAGGCCGGGCGCGATTTCCATATCCTGGAAAAATACGAGGCCGGGCTGGAACTCAAAGGCACCGAGGTCAAATCGATCCGGGCCGGCAAGATCAACATTTCGGACGGCTTTGCCCGCGTCGAAAACAACCAGGTGTTTCTATACGGCTGCGATATCCAGCCATGGGAGACCGCCGGCGAGTGGTTCAACCACGCGCCCAAGCGTCCGCGCCGCCTGCTGCTCCACAAGCGTGAGATCCTCAAACTCGCGTCGGCCACCGCCATCAAAGGCTGCTCGCTGCCACTGCTGCGGGTCTATTGGGTCAACCGCCGGGTCAAAGTGGAAATCGGGGTCGGCAAGGGCAAAACCCACTCGGATCAGCGCCAGGACTTGAAAAAACAGGTCGAACTGCGCGAGGCCCAACGCGAGATTTCACGCTTCAACCATCGCTGAGGCCACCAGCCTCACGGGTTGGCCGGATTCTTCGGCTTCGGGCGTGAGGGAGGATCAGTGGGCGGACGCGAGATCACCGCTCCCGCCTCAGACCCACCTTTGGGCGCGGGCGGGGTGGTTGCGCGAAACTCGGTATCGCCCGGCAGCCCCAACATGTCCGGCAAGCGAATCCCGCGGTCTTGCGATGGCAGCACGCCCGCATCCGGCACCGCAGGCGCTGCCGCCACCGCCTCGGGTTGCGGCTTGGGCTCCTCGACCACGCGGGCCTTGGGCGCGGCGCACGACAGGAGCGCGAGCGCCGGTGCGAGCCGCGCGAGGGTGAGATGCTTCGTTGTTGCCATGATCGATCCGCGGATGGTCCGGCGCGAACAAAGCGTTTCGGCATCCATCGCGCAAGAGTGAAAAAGAGGAAATGGAAACCACGAAAGACACGAAAAACCACGAAAACACAAGGGTTTGGAGATGTGAGACTCTTCACTTGCAGGATGGAACGACACGGTTCCGTTAGTCATTCCTCTTTAGCCCGAATTCCGAAGTTGGGTGCTTGGCAGGCGTCAAAGAAACCACTGAAGGCACTGAGAACCACTGAAATCACTGAAAAAATTCCAGAGTCACAGGCAGCTCCATTTGGAGATTTCCCAATTCTCAGCGACCGATTCCGATTCTCAGTGTTCTCAGGGTCTTGTCAGTATTTCAGTGGTTTTTCTTCAACGATCCAGGATTCAACTTTGGTTTTCGGGTTTCGTGCGGTTTCGTGGTTTCCATTTCGGAATCCAGGATCAAATCAGGGATTGCCGTGGCGGGTCGGCCATCCGATCCTCGGGTCATGCAAATCAAGTCAGCGAAATTCATCACCAGCGCCTGCGGCCTGGCTGACTGCCCGGTGTGGGACCGCCCCGAGTTCGCCTTCATCGGCCGCTCCAACGTCGGCAAATCGTCGATGATCAACCTGCTCGCCAACAAGGACGCCCTGGCCAAGGTGTCCGCCACCCCGGGCAAAACCCGCCTGCTGAATTTTTTTCTGATGAACGAGCGGTGGAGCCTGGTGGACCTGCCGGGTTACGGCTTCGCCAGAACCGCCAAGAGCGAGAAATTCCATTTTAACGAATGGATCGGCGACTACCTTGAGCAGCGGCGCAACCTGCGGCGGGTGTTCGTGCTGATTGACTCGCGTCTAACGCCACAGCGCATCGACGTGGATTTCACCACCTGGCTCGGCACCACCGCCGCGCCGTTCTCGCTGGTGTTCACCAAGGCCGACAAGCAATCGCCGACCAAGACGCGCGTCAACATCGCCTTGTTCCTGGAGAGCGTCGCCCCGCACCTCGCCGGCGTGCCCGACGTGCTCACCAGTTCGGCCAAATCCGGTGCCGGGCGCAACGAGATCCTGCGCGCCATCGATCACGGTCTCGCATCCTGAAATCAAAGTGCTGCCAGGGAATCCGCGGCAAGTTCGGACAAACTACCGTTGCTCCGATCAAGGCCTGGCGGGGTTCGCCTGCCGAACCTCCACGGCCCCTGACAGCGCTCTGAGCGAAACCCAGCCGCACGGTTTGCGCAACGCCTATTTTACAGAAATTTCTTGGCGCTGGCGGCCGGCCCGCTAGGGTCAAAGGCGATGAAATATATCATAGTTCTTGGTGACGGAATGGCGGACCAGCCGGAAGTGGAGCATGGCGGCCTGACGCCCCTGATGGCGGCGCGCATCCCGCATATCGACCAACTCGCGGCGCTGGGCCGCTCCGGCTTGATCCACACCATCCCGGCCAGCCTCCATCCCGGCAGCGAAGTCGCCAATCTAGCGGTTCTGGGGTATGATGTGGAGGCGGTGTTCGAAGGGCGCGGGGTGATCGAGGCCGCCAGCATGGGCGTGCAACTCGAAGACGGCGACCTGGCGTTGCGCTGCAACCTGATCTGCATCGCCGATGAGAAAATCAAGAACCACTCGGCCGGTCATGTTTCAACGCCCGAGGCGCTCGAGCTCATCCAGTATCTCCAGCAACACCTCGGCAGCGAGCGGATCCATTTCTATCCGGGGGTTTCCTACCGCCACCTGCTGGTGATCAAGGGCGGCGACAAATCACTGAACTGCACGCCCCCGCACGACGTGCCGGGTGCCGCCGTCGCCGATGTCCTGCCTGCCGCCACCACCGCCGCGGGCGCGGCCACCGCCGCGCTGCTGCTTGAGCTGATCGGAAAATCCCGCCGGCTGTTGGAGTCTCATCCGGTCAACCTCAAGCGCCAACAAGAGGGCAAGGACCCGGCCAATTCGATCTGGCCGTGGTCGCCGGGCTACAAGCCCGCGATGAAAACGCTCAAGGAGATGTTCGGGATTCAAAGCGGCGCGGTGATTTCCGCCGTCGATCTGATCCAGGGCATCGGAGTCTATGCCGGACTGGACGTGATCAAGGTGGACGGCGCCACCGGCCTGTATGACACGAATTACGAGGGCAAGGCGCGGGCCGCCATCGAGGCCCTCAAAACCCATGACTTCGTCTATCTGCATGTCGAGGCCAGCGACGAGGCCGGCCACGAGGGCGACTACGACCTGAAAGTCAAAACCATCGAGTATCTCGACGCGCGGATCGTGAAATTCCTGATCGAGGAGACCGCCAAGATGGACGAGCCGGTCGCCATCGCCGTGCTGCCGGACCACCCGACGCCCTGGAAGCTCAAAACCCACACCCGCGCCGCCATTCCGTTCCTGATCTACAAGCCGGGCATGACAGCCGACAGCGTCACCCGCTACGACGAGATCGCCGCCCGCGAGGGAAGTTATGGGTTGTTTGAAAGCCGCCAGCTGATGCCGGAGCTCCTGCGCGATCCCACCCTGTAGCGGCGGGCTGCGGCCGTCGAGCCAAGGCCTGAGCCAGGTGGCGCGGCCTCGATGAGGCCGCAGCCAAAGGGTCGCCAAAGGGCCGCCCAAGCAAGATCCGGGTCGTCTACCCCTTGGACTGAACATTGACGATTCTTTCGCCTGCAGCTCAGATGCCCGAGCCCTTGCCGTGGTGGTCGCGCTGACTTCCCAAATCCGCAACCTGAGAGGCGAAGTGGATCTCGGCAAGCCGCGTTGGCTACCCAAACACTCCGCCGTCAATGTGCAGGGTCTTGCCAGCTTCGATCTGCGGAAACTGACGCGCCGATTGGGCGCACTCACTCCCGCCCAATTGGCAGAAGTCAAAGCAGCGCTCAAGGACTTGCTGAATCTGTGAACTGACAGGTGAATCCGCCACGAGTCAGGGGCCAGAGAACAGAGGCTTCCGCGCCTCCGCGTTTCGATAGATGTCCAAAACCCTCCGACCTGGGTGTGCTTGGCACCCCTGGCGGATCGAGATTTCTTCCCCGCCGCCCGGCCATCGCGCCATCGGACTGCGTCCACTGGCCGCTTGACTCCCAGACCGAGTCCGCTCTACCTCGTGGAAGAATGTTCCAAGGTATCCGCCCGGTCGCCAAACTGTTCCGCACCAAGAGTCCTGACCGGTTGATGGCAGAGGCCGCCGCGCCGGAGCGCGAGATGAAGCGCACTCTGACAGCCTTCGATCTCACCTGCCTGGGCATCGGGGCGATCATCGGGTCGGGGATCTTCGCGCTGACCGGCACCGCGGCCGCCGGCGAGGCCGCCCAGGCCAATGCCGGCAATCTAACCACCCCGGTGATCAACTTCCTCCAGTCGTGGATCAGCCACGCGCCGATGGTGCTCGGGCGGCCGGGTGCCGGGCCGGCGGTCGTCCTGTCGTTTGTGATCGCGGCGGTGGCGTGTGGGTTTGCGGCGTTGTGCTATGCCGAGCTTGCGGCGATGATCCCTGTGTCGGGCTCGGCCTACACCTATTCCTACGCGACGCTGGGCGAGCTGGTCGCTTGGATCATCGGCTGGGATTTGATCCTCGAATACGCGGTGGGCAACATGGCGGTGGCCGTGGCGTGGTCCGGGTACTTGGTGCAGCTGTGCGCCAGCATGTTGGACGTGCGCTTTCCGCTGTGGCTGGTCACCGATTACCGGACGGCCACCGAGGTTGTGGCGAAAGGCGGTGACGCGCTGCTGGGCTTTTCCTCCACCACCCTGCCGGTCATCGGCGGGCATGCGGTCGCTCTGAACGTGCCGGCCTTCGGGATCGTGGCGGCGGTCACGGTGCTGCTGGTTTACGGGATCCGCGAAAGCGCCAAGGCTAACAGCATCGTCGTCGTCCTCAAAGTCGCGGTGGTGGTGTTCTTCATCGCGTTTGGCGCGTTCCTGGTCAACCCGGCCCACTGGCACCCGTTCATGCCGAGCGGCTTCAGCGGGGTCATGAGTGGGGCGGCGATCGTGTTTTTCGCCTTCATCGGGTTTGACGCGGTGTCCACCACCGCCGAGGAGACGCGCAATCCGCAGCGCGACCTGCCGATCGGGATGATGGCCAGCCTGATCGTGTGCACGGTGCTCTACGTGCTGATGTCCGCCGTTCTAACCGGAGTGAAGCATTACACGGCCTATCTGGGAGATTCGGCGGCGGTGGCGACGGCGTTTTCCGGGCGGCCGTGGGCGCAGGCGCTGGTCAGCGCCGGGGCGCTGGCCGGCATGACCTCGGTGCTGCTGGTCTTTCAATTGGGCCAACCGCGGATCTTCATGGCGATGGCCCGCGACGGCCTGCTGCCGGCGTATTTCGCAAAAATCCACCCCCGCTACCGGACGCCGCACGTCACCACCATCTGGACCGGCGTGGTGGTCGGAGTCGTGGCGATGTTCACCGACATCGGCGCGCTGGCCGACCTGACGAATATCGGGACGCTGTTTGCGTTCGCGCTGGTCTGCATCGGGGTGATCCTATTGCGCCGCACGCATGCCACCCGGCCGCGGCCGTTCCGGGTGCCTCTGGTCCCGCTGGTGCCGCTACTGGGCGTGTTTTTTTGCTTTGTCCTGATGCTGAGCCTGCCGCTGCTGACCTGGATCCGGTTCTTCATCTGGCTCGCGGTCGGCTTGCTCATCTACTTTTTCTACGGCGTCAGCCATAGCCGCCTGGGTCAGGGCGAAGACGTCGGGGAGACCGAAAACGTCTATCCACCGATCCAGCCGGCGACCCGCGACGAGATCGGGGACACAGAGGATGGGCACTCTCGTTAAGTGCCGCCTGCAGTGGATGTTCAAGACCACCAACATTCAGCTTTCCAGCAAGCCGCGGATCCATTATTCCCCGAGGCGGAGATGCCGCCGTTCTAGCAGGGACGCGGTTCCCCGTCCCTGCCATGCCACCTCCCCAAAAAGGCTACAAAGCCATCAATCACCACGACACCCAATACCGCTGGATCATGCAAAACCTGCGCGGCGTCAACGAGCTCTGGATCGAAGCCAGCGCCCCGGTCAACGGCCAGGTCCTGATCGCCGAGTTGCCGCGCATCGTCAGCAATCACATGGTCGGCCAGGCGATTGATTTCGCGCTCGCCAACGGCTGGCTACCCTACACCGCGGCGGCCCCGCTGCGCTGCAAGCTGTTGCGCAAGGGGTTTCAGCTGACGCCGGGGGATTGAGGATTGCCTGACGTGAGGAGAGCGGGATGCTTGACTCCGCTCAACAATGACCTATGCTTGGCCTATGCCAGCTCTGAACGCATCCTCCCAAGCCACCAAGCGTGCTGCGCTGTTTCGAAACGGTCGCAATCAGGCACTGCGGATTCCGCGGGCCTTCGAGTTCCCGGGCAAGGAAGTCATGGTTTATCGTGAAGGCGATCGCTTGATCATTGAGCCAATCGCTGAACCATCTGGGCTGCTCGCGGTGCTCGCCGGATTGAAACCGGTGCCCGAAACCTTCCCCGACGTGGACGCATGGCCAATCCCGCTGGATGACATCCTCCTGTGACACGGTCCGCCCCCATGAATGCGCTGCGCTATCTGTTGGACACGAACATCGTTTCGGAACTGGTGCGTGATCCTGCCGGGCTCGTCAAAGACCACATTGCGAGAGTCGGCGAAGAAACGGTTTGCGTCAGCATCGTGGTCGCGGCGGAACTCCGCTTCGGCGCGGCCAAACGAAACTCCAGGCGCTTGACCCTGCAGGTCGAAGCGATTCTCTCCGCCTTGCCTATCCTCGCGCTTGAATCCCCAGTGGATGAACACTATGCCGAAATCCGGGCCGCACTTGAGAAGACTGGCAACCTGATCGGCCCCAACGACCTGCTCATCGCGGCCCATGCCCGCGCACTGGGGTTGACGCTGGTCACTGGCAATTTCGTGGAGTTTGCCCGGGTTCCCGCTTTGACTATCGAAAATTGGCTAACGTCCGTATGACCCACTCGTCGCCAACCGCCTTTCGTTCCGGGCAACCTGCCCGCTGAGCGATTGAAGGTTGCCTGACCCCGCCTCGACCCTGCAAGAATCGCCCATGTTGACGGATCTCCCATCGAAGCTGGCGGAACCTGCGGCGCGGGAGCGCACGTGGGTTCCCATCCTATGGATCGTCGCCGCGAGCGCTCTGGCACATTTGTGGTGTCTCGGCTCGCAGTTCTACATGGATGACATGCCCGCCATCCGGGACAGCCCGGCCGTGCTGCATGGCAGCTTTTGGCGCAGCCTGCCCACGGCCTGGACCTACCTCGGTTACACGATTCAATACCGACTCTTTGGCATGTCGCCGGTGGCGTTCCACGCGGTGAACTGGCTGTTGCACACTGCGGTGGCCTGCGTGTTATTCGGCTTTGGCCGGGATTTGGTGCGCGGGCGGGCGCCGGCGGGGGTGGCCTGGTTTGGCGCGCTGCTGTTCGCGGTGCACCCGCTGGCCAGCGAGATTCCGAACTATGCGCGGACCCAGGACCTCGCCTGGGTCAGCTTGTTTTCGCTGCTGGCGGCCTGGGCGCTGTTGCGCTTCCTGCGGGACGGTGGGTGGCCGCATCTGTTATGGACCGCGTTGGGCATCCTGGGCGCAACCCTGTCCAAAGGACCGGGGATGTTTCACGCCTTGATGATGACCGGGGTCGTCGGCCTGGCGTTCATGACTCCGGCCCACTGGAGCCTGGTCCGCAAGCACCGATGGTGGCTGGCCGGCACGTTGTTGTTAGCATGGGCCGCGCTGTGGGCGTCAGGCATCCTCCCCCACCTGCTGGATGCCACCCGGCTGTGGGCGGAACCGCGCTTCATCGGCCACGCTTACACGCTGGCGCGCGTGTTCTGGGAGTTCGCCTGGCGCAGCGTGATCCCGCTGGCCCTGTGCTCGGACCACCACATCGCCGAAACCCTGGTCCCGCCCGGCGCGCACTTCTGGAACATCCCGGACACCGGCGCGATCTGGGCCGCGCTGGCCATGCTGGCGCTCACCGCGTTGAGCCTGGTGCTGGCCTGGCGCAAGCCCACCCGGCTGTTCGGCGTGTGCCTGTTGCTGTATGTGGCCACCATCCTGTTCCGTGTGCTCTATCTGATTCCGGAATTCATGCCGGAATACCGGATCTATCCGGGCATGCCGTGGTTTTGCCTGGGCGCGGCCATCGCCCTGGCGGCGGCGTGGCGGGTGCTGGCGGGCCGGGTTTCGCCGCGCATTCCCGCAGTGCTGGTGCTGCTGGTGTGCGCCTTCCTGTCGGCCGAGCGCTCGTTCCTGTGGCACGATCTCGACCGGTTGACGGCCAACATCCTCCACCAATACCCGGCTCAGGGCCGGGCGGTGTGGGAACTCCAGGACCGCGACCTCGCGATGGGTGAGTGGCGCAAAGTCATCGACCGGCAACGCCAGGTTTGGCCGAAAATCCTCAACCACTTCATGGCGCACAACCGCCGCCTAGCCCCACGGCGGGAGCTGCCCAGCGGTCACTTCGCCCTGGCGGATGTGGCGTGCGCGGGCCATTGCGCGGTGGCGCTCGCCCACGTCGCCGGCCCAGCCGCCGGCCTGAGCGAGATCAACCGCCTGGAAGGGTATATGCGCCGTCTCAACCTGGATCCGGTGGCGCACCAGCTCCATTGGAACTATTTCACAGCCATCCCACAGGATGGCTTAACTGAGGCTGAAAAAATGGGCTGGTGCTGATCTGAAATCCCTGCCACTCGGTAGGGTGTTATGCACAAACAAGCACCAACCCGGGCCAATG
>Ga0194037_1002841_pt1 | contig 11059 bp, 10 predicted proteins | sample JunL306m_MetaG_FD_148653 | JGI IMG/M metagenome (GOLD analysis project Ga0194037, IMG submission 148653) | Anoxic zone freshwater microbial communities from boreal shield lake in IISD Experimental Lakes Area, Ontario, Canada - Jun2016-L304-6m | ecosystem: Environmental > Aquatic > Freshwater >...
GTATATATCTGTACGTATATGTAAATTTAAAATTTTTAAACAGAAATCCCACTTCAAAAAAAATGTGATTGCAATTGCAATTGCTCAAAATGTGCCACTTTATGGACAGACTCTATTTAAACAAATTCTCTTTTAAAAACAACAGCTTATAACCCTTCTTAGAAATTTTGAGTCTTCTTAAAATTTCAATCCCAAAGTAACCACTAAGTTGTTAGTTACTGTACTTACCGAAGCAGGAGTAACGGCATACTCAGGATTTAATAAATTGGAATTAAATGACATGTAGTGTTCGTCAAGAATTTTGTGCATCAATGCAAAATCAATAAACCAACTTGCTTCTCGGTATCCAAACCCAGCGGTAATATAATTGGTACCATTGTGCAAAAAGTATTCGGTATCAGTACGTATTGTGTTTTTTACCATGTATTTTTGAGCTTCCGCTTTGGTGGCAACACTCATGTTGGCATATCCAGCACGCAGTGAGAAATTATCGGTCAATTTATATTCACCACCAATTTTTATTGTTGTTACATCATTCAACATGTCTTTCATTCCGTTGTTCTCGGCTGTATAATCTTCTGCATTTCCATCCTTGTTCATCAATCGGGTACCGGTGTAATTACTAAAATCATATTCAGCACTAATAATTCCTTTTTTGCCGACAACAAGAGCTGCACTGGCATTAACTTGCATAGGCCCTTGAAGTTGGAATTCATTTACACCATCAGTAGGGGTAGAAATACTACTTTTAATATCTGTATCATAATTTAGCGTAGCCGAATACTGATCATTCATGGCATAAATAGTGGGTGTATGGAACGCCAAACCAAACCTCAAAAAATCTGTAGGACGCAGAATAGCTCCAACATTTAAGTTAACTCCAGTTCCTTTGGAAATAATTGTATTTTTAAGATCAAAGCCACCACCTGAACCAAATAATTCGCTATAAGTACTAGTTGATGTATAGTTAATTGACTGTAAATTTGCTGTTGCACCTAAGTATAACATATTACTAAAATTGCCAGCCCAGCCAATGGAATATTCATCCAAATAACCCTTTTCAGTTAGGAAATAAGAAGGTGTAACAGTTTCACTACCATTCAAAAATGATTCCCAATGGTCGGTTTGATTGCTTGGATTAACAAATTCTTTCATCAAGCCGCCTTCAAAAGCCAATACTGATAACCATGGAACATTGTTATTACTGAAGGGCTCATAAGAACTAGTATATTTCAAATCGGCATAAGGAATATTGCGAGTGAAATATCCCATAAAATCAGTTAGAGATGAAGATGAGGCACCACTTTTAATATTCATCGTGCGGTTAAAATCTTTCAGTCGGTTATAACCAAAGGACCAATTAGAACTCAACAAGCCTGTTGATTGATTTTCATTGTGCAAAATTGGAGATGCAAAAACCAATGAAAAATTATTAAACCCTGTTTTATACATATCGCCGTAACCATAAGAATCATTGCCTTTCATATCTTTCCAGTTGGAAGTACTATTTTGCAACATGATACTCATGGAACCCACCAATTCCGATTTACGATAGATGCCTAAACCTGCAGGATTGTCTTTAATTGCCGATGCATCGCCACCCAAAGCTCCAAAAGCACCTGCCATACCCATGTAACGAGCAGTACCGTTGATGTCGGTTTGAACATATTTAATGACATCCATTTCACTTTGTGCTATCATCAATGAGCAGTTTATAACTACTAACATTGCCATTATTATCCGTTTCATATGCTGTATTATTTAATACTACCTCTAACCCCTCCCGCTTGGGCGGGATAAATTTCGGGGAATTAAGTTAGTAATGATTTCTATTTATGTTTCTTGTTTATTTATTTTCCATTACGTTATAGTAAATAGCTACAAACTTCTTACTACTTATTACAATCTACTTACTACAAACTTCTTACTACAATCTACTTACTACAAACTTCTTACTACAATCTACTTACTACAATCTACTTACTACTAATTATCTTCTGCTTCCTGAACCACCGCCAGAGCTGCTGCGTGAACCTCCACCAGAACTACTGGAGCTACTTGAACTGCTTGAACTGCTACCTCCAGAATAGGATGGAGCAGAATAAGTTGGAGTGGAAGAACGAGAGCTACTATTGTTATTTGAATTGCTTGGAGTATATGAACTGCGAGAAGTACTTGAAGGTGTGCTAGCTGAATAAGTTCCACGAGATGGGGTTCCTGTTGAATAACTTCCGCGAGAAGTTGTGCTCGTGGAGTAAGTTCCACGTGATGAATTGTTGTTTATAACGCTTGATTCTGAACCACCTGTGTTGTAAGAAGTACGTGGACGGGTATTTATGTTTGAAGTACCTGTTCTGCCGTAAGAAGTTCTATCTACGTTTGTATTTGGATTAAATCCACTAGCGTTTCTTGAAGTTGCTGTACGTACAACCCCTATTCCGGTACTTGTACTTGGGTAAGTTCTTGCAGAATTAGCAGATGCGTAAGTTGAACGTGATCCTCTATTACTTAAAACATTAGCATCTGAAACTCCTCTTGAACCGCCACCGTTGATTGTGGTATATGGACTGGCACTACGACCATTGTATCCGCCACCACCAGCGCTTACTGCTGAAGCACTTGAACCAGTTAAGCGGCTAGAAGCATTGTTGCTTGCCCCTCTCCTATTGGCCTCATTGTGATTTGGATTGCGGGAAGCATAACTTTGTCCACCCCAATAATTATCATATCCATAGCCACCGTAATATCCACCATAACCGTAGCCGCCGTAACCACCGTAGCCATAATAACCACCGTAGCCTCCATAACCACCGTAACCGTAGTATCCGCCAAAACCACTTCCGTAGCCATACCAGTTATTCCATGAGCTATAACCCCAAGGGCTGTAGAATGATGAGTAAGGTGAGCACCAATTATTGCCCCATCCCCAGCTATTGTAAGGGCTGTAGCAATCCCAACCATTATAACCATTGTTATTATATCCATAATTGTCATTTTGGTTGTCCTCCATAATGTATATTACCTTAGATGGATTGTGAAAACGACGAATACGATCTGCATATTCCAAATCCGATTCGTTGCCTTGTTGTTCATTGGATTGCAGATTTTCACTTTTATCATTGGCCTGACCAACTACATATACCGTATCGTGTATTGCCTTAGGAGCTTCACGTTCAATATAAATTATTTCCTTCGCTCCATTTTTGTATTTTGGGGCTTGTTTTTGAGAGTGATTAGCTTCAATGATTTTTGCATCGCTGGGCTTATAATAAATATCGTCCACAAATGCTTCTTTCGATTGACCAATTCCTGCCAGAGGAATAAGTAAGGAAAGCATGATAAATAATGTTGTTTGTTTCATAATACTGCCTCCAAGTGATTAAATGAATAAAGAGCAAATAATAATTGCCAAGTTGTTTAATGTTAGCTATTTGTAATCTTAAATGCCTGAAAAATAATTTGTGCAATTAATGTATTGCTTAAATCTGTTTTGTTTGTTTTTTCAGATACAATAATTCTACAAGAATCGTGCCATCGAATGTACAATTAAAGCTGATTTTAGGGGATATAATCGGACAATGAAATTAGAACTGTGATATTTCAAAAAAATACTTACTTTTGTACGCTCAAGTAAATAGACTTTTTTCATTACGATAGGTTTAAGTAAATAGTCATTTCCCCAAATTATTAATTCTTCATTATTAATTATCAATTAAATCAGCCATGGATTACATAGAAGTGAATTTCGTTATCGAACCCTTTGAAGAATATATTTCAGACGTATTGGCCTCTGAATTAGGAGAAATTGGATTCGATAGTTTTGTACCCAACGAACTTGGAATGGATGCTTATATCCTGCAACGAACTTTCGACGAATCGAAACTGAAAAGTTTATTGGCAGATTTTCCATTCGAGGCAAACATCGAATATACGATAACGCAAATTGAGTCGAAAAACTGGAATGAAGAATGGGAAAAACACTATTTTGAACCCATTGTTATTGGCGAAGATTGTGTGATACACAGCTCGTTTCACAAAAATGTGCCCAAGGCAAAATACGATATTGTGATTGACCCGAAAATGGCTTTTGGCACTGGTCATCACGAAACCACCAGCCTTGTAATTGGGCAATTATTGACCATGGACTTGGAAGGTAAAACTTTGCTCGATATGGGATGTGGTACTGCGGTGCTCGCAATTTTGGCGGCCATGCGTGGTGCAAAAAACATTTTGGCCATTGACATTGATACTTGGTGTACCGAAAACTCCATTGAGAATATCGCTGTCAATAATATCTCGGGCATTGAAGTGCAATTGGGTGGTGCTGAATTACTGAAGGGCTTGCATTTCGATATTGTTCTTGCCAACATCAATCGCAACATTCTATTGGCCGACATGGAACAATATGCAGCTTGTTTATCTGCTGGAGGTGAGTTATATATGAGTGGATTCTATATTGAAGACATACCCTTGATAGAAGCAGAAGCCAACCGAAATGGATTGGATTTGGTAGAATTCAACAAAAAGAACAATTGGGTGGTGGTGAAAACGGTGAAGAGATAAACCAATTTCAACCCAGAGATAAAACAGGAATGTTTAGTTTTAATTGTTTAATACTCAATGGTTCATTAAAAATAAAATTTTTTGAACGCAAAGTCGCTAAGTTGCAAATGGAACATGCCGATTTATCGGTAGCCGCTAAGAAAAACTGAAAGTTTTTGTCTTTGCGTTCTTTCTCTTTTTGATGATTATAAGGCATTTAAAACTTTGCGGCTTTGCGTTTACTCTTTTAAAAAGAATAAAGTCTAACACAGTAAAAATGGATAAATAAGCTATTGAATATAAATACAATATGCATTTTTATAACGAACCATTGTAATACTGAGATTCTGTTTTTAATTTGTCAATAAAAGATTATTGAATTTTCAAATGTTTTTAAAAACGGCTTATTATTTAGACAATTAATTGGTTATTAGCTCATTTTTTGTCATTTTTAATTGTTTAACTGCCATTCTGGACATTTGAAATTTCGTATCTTTGTATCTTTTAAAATCAATTCTAATGGTTAAATCAAACACTATTCACTTATCAATAATACTTCTGCTATTTATTGCCATTTCCATACAAGCTTCAACTACCAGTTATTATTTCTACGTTCAATTTGCCAATAAAAACAATTCACCTTATTCATTGACAAATCCGTCGGAATTTCTTTCTGCGCAATCCATTGCACGACGGGAACATCGTGCTCCAATTTACGATTCCACCGATTTGCCCATAAATCCGAGCTATTTATCACAAGTTAATAATCTTGGGGTAAATATCCACAATAGAAGTAAATGGATGAATGGTGTCACGGTTTTAATACGAGATTCAAGCGTTATGAGTCAGGTTCGGGCATTATCGTTTGTGAAATTTGTGCAGTATACTGGTAAACTTGATGGTGCAGCTACTATTTCGGCTAAAAAAATAAAGACGACTATAAATTACGGAACTGCAACTTCTCAAATAGACCAATTGAATGGTAAATATTTACACAATCTTGGCTATCGAGGAAAAGACATTGTAATTGCTATATTAGATGCTGGATTTAATAATGCCAATACAAATATCGCCTTCGACAGCTTACGATTGCAAGGTAGATTGCTGGGAACCAAAGATATAATCAATCCAAATTCTAACATATTCGCCGAAGACGGTCATGGGGCAATGGTATTGTCCACTATGACAGGGAATCTTCCCAACCAGTTTTTGGGAACAGCTCCCGATGCTTCTTTTTGGTTGATACGTACAGAATATGTTCCCACCGAATATCTTGTTGAAACCGATTTTTGGGCTTCTGGAATTGAGTTTGCCGACAGCGTGGGAGTTGATGTTGTTAATTCGTCGTTGGGTTATACCGAGTTTGATGATGCAAGCATGAACTTCACTTACGCCGACATGAACGGAAAAGTGTCGAGGGCCAGTCGCGCCGCTACATTGGCCGCACAAAAGGGAATTATTGTTGTTAATAGTGCCGGAAACGATGGCAATAAGGCATGGCATAATATTGGGGTTCCAGCTGATGCCGAAGGAATTGTAACGGTAGGCGCTGTAACTTCTACAGGTTCGCCCAGCTCATTTTCATCCTTTGGCCCAAGTTCTGATTTTCGTGTAAAACCTGAAATTTGCTCAATGGGGACATCTGCAGCAGTTGTAAGCACCAGTGGAACTACAATTAGCGGCAATGGTACCTCTTTTGCTTCGCCCATTATGGCGGGTATGATGGCTTGTTTTTTGCAGGCTTCCAAATCCATTTATCCACCTTGTGATGTGCCCACTTTACTAAAAACAGTGTTTGAAAGCGGAAGTTTGTATGCCAATCCAACCGCACAAATGGGTTACGGGATACCCAATTTTCAATTGGCATTGGCGAAATTACCATTCACTAGTTTAACAGAAATAACCGAGACGAAGGATGTGATTATTGCTTATGACAGAAATGATAAATCCATTCACGTACGATTGCTCGACAATCAAATTGCTGAAGGTAAAAGCATTCGATTATACTCGATAACAGGTAGTTTGCAGATGAATATGCCTTTAAATGAACCAGAAACATTGCTGCATACCGATAAATTATTTCCGGGAATGTATGTTATTTCAATTTCGGGGAATGGTAAAACGAGTACGCATAAAGTGGTTATTTGAAAATGTAAAAATAGAATATCGTTAATTAAATTGCAGAATTGTAACTTATACATTACCTTTGTACAGATGAAAGTTAGAGAAGTAATTACGTATAAAAATCATTTTGAAGATTTTTTATTAAAACAATCACAAAAAGTTCAGGATAAAATTTTCAAGATTATTGAAGCAATTGAAACGTTAGAAAGAATACCTTCTTCTTACTTGAAGTCAATCAAAGGAACAAAAGGTTTGTTTGAAGCCAGAGTTCAACTCGGTTCGAATATTTGGAGAGATTTTTTGTTTTTTTGATAATGATAAAATCGTGATTCTTCTTAATGGATTTCAAAAAAAGACACAAAAAACACCAAAAAATGAAATTGATAAGGCTATTCGATTAATGGCAGATTATTATAACGAAAAACTAAAAGCAAATGAACACTAAAAGCTGGAGTGATATTAAAGATTCCGTTTATGGAGAAATAGGAAGTGTCAGACGAGATGAACTAGAAAGGGACGCTGAAAGTTTCAATATTGGAATGCAATTACGTCAGGCTAGGGAAGACAAACACCTTACTCAAAGCCAATTGGCTGACATTGTAGACAAAAAGCGCGAGTTTATTTCACGTATTGAAAATAATGGAAGTAACTTAACGTTAAAAACTTTATTTGACATCGTTGAAAAAGGGCTTGGTGGAAAAGTGAAAATTCAAATTGAAATATAGTTTCAAGTTGTGATAAACTTGTTGCAAAATTCTTTTTTAAATTTCAAACTCTTCCAATGAATTCAATAACCCTTTCCGAACTTGCTACCCAGATTCAAGAAACCATTCGCTCACGTTTTGAAACGCCAGTGTGGATTCGTGCAGAAATAAGCGAATTGCGCGATAATTCGGGCGGACATTGTTATCTGGAACTAATTGAAAAAGACAGTAATTCCGACACTTTATTGGCCAAATCAAAAGCAACTATTTGGGCATCCACATTTCGTATGCTCAAGCCCTACTTTGAAAGCAGCACTGGACAATCGCTTCGGGCTGGGCTAAATGTATTGGTGGCAGTAACGGTTGAATTTCATGGCGTTTACGGATTTAGCCTCAATGTGCGCGATATCGACCCCACTTTTACCATTGGCGAAATGGCCGCCAGAAGGCTCAAGATTATTCGTCAACTGGAAGCCGATGGCATTGTGGATATGAACAAGCAGCTCGCCTTACCAAAATTGCTGCAGCGAATTGCCATTATTTCCTCGGCAACAGCTGCCGGATATGGCGATTTTTGCGACCAACTTCAAAATGATCCTTCACACTTTGCTTTTTACAGCAAACTTTTTCCTGCCATTATGCAAGGTGACCAAGCGGAATCTTCCATTATTGCAGCTTTGGAAAAAATATACGAACACATCGAACTGTTTGATGCCGTGGTGATTATTCGTGGCGGTGGTGCAACGACTGATTTGGCATGCTTCGACTCCTACGATTTGGCCGTGAACTGTGCACAGTTTCCACTTCCAATAATTGCAGGGATTGGCCATCAGCGTGATATTTCTATTCTGGATATGGTGGCACATACAAGTCTGAAAACACCAACCGCGGTTGCCGAATTTTTAATATCAAATTTGAATGATGCTGAATATCAGCTAAAGAATATGCTATCGGATATTCAGTATTCGGTAAAAAACAGAATTGATAATGAATCGCGTTACATTATTCAAACTCAAATGCGCATTAAACAAACCTTGCGGAGTTGGGTGGTGCAGAAATCGCATTTGCTGGAAAGACAAAAAAGTCGCTTACAATCCAGTGTTCGTTTGGAATTAATGAAGCAAAAAAACAGATTGGTTTTGCTCGAGAAAAATATAGAATCGCATTCGCCAAGCTTTTTATTGCTTCACGGATATACAATTACAACCTTGAATGGAAAACGAATTACTTCTGCCCATCAATTAAAAAAGGGCGACCAAATTCGAACTTTTGTACACGATGGAGATTTTGGAAGTGAAATTATTTAACAACAAATCAAACTTTTCCAAAGTTTAAAACTTTGGAAAAGTTGAATGTAAAACGAATTATTATGAGCAAAATATCTCTCGAAAATATGGAGTTTCACGCCTTTCATGGCTGTTTGGAACATGAGCAAACATTGGGGAATACCTTCATTGTCAATATAAGTATGGAGCTAGACACCAAACTAGCGGGAGAAACCGATAATTTGGAACATACGCTTAATTACCAATTGGTTTATGATGTGGTGAAAGAACAAATGGAAATCCCGTCGAAGCTAATTGAACATGTAGGAGAACGAATATTGGATAATATCATGCATAGTTTTCCTCAAATTGAATCATTGGAGGTTCGACTATCAAAACTTCATCCACCACTTGGAGGAAAAGTTGAACGAGTAACGATTGAATTAAGCAAAAAGAAAGTTATTTCAATATAATAGTGTAATTATATACGATTTTTATTCCAATCGTATTCTTTTTCAAATAAAAAGTCTAATTTTGCAAACCAAATAGAAAATGGTTGAGATTAGATAGGTGAACGCCGAATTTTCAGCGTTCATTTTTTGTGGTAAATAGTAAAACCTGTCCGTCTACTGACGGATGATTAAATATTAAATTCTTCTTCATGTCAACAAACGAAATGAAACAAAGTCATCCAAAAGGATTGTACTTGCTTTTTATAACTGAAATGTGGGAACGTTTTAGTTATTACGGAATGCGTGCATTATTTATGCTTTACATCACCAAAGCATTATTATTCGACAAGGGATTTGCAGCGCAAATTTATGGTAGTTACACAGGTTTAGTATATCTTACGCCGCTTCTTGGAGGATATATTGCCGATAGATATTGGGGAAATCGTCGTTCCATTTTTTGGGGCGGAATAGTGATGGCCTTTGGTCAATTTCTAATGTTTACCAGTGCTTTGTATTACAAAGATGCGGAAACTGCAAAGTATCTAATGTTTTGTGGATTAGGTGCATTAATTTTGGGTAATGGTTTTTTTAAACCCAACATTTCCACTATGGTAGGACATCTTTATGCTCCCAATGATAGACGAAAAGATTCAGCTTTTACTATTTTTTATATGGGCATAAATTTGGGTGCAGCCTTAGCGCCATTGTGGTGTGGATTTGTTGGAGATACAGGCAATCCTGGCGACTTCAAATGGGGATTTCTATCGGCAGGAGTTGGTATGTTATTGGCAGTCATCATTTTTGAGTTGTTGAAAAATAAATACCTATGCACCCCCGAAGGCAAGCAAATAGGACTTTCACCCATGGAAGATTTAACTCATCATTCACACACCTTGGATGTAGACGATGCACTAAAAAATCCGAATTCAAGAAAACGATTGGTTTGGTCATTAGGAGGTTTCCTTGGTTTGTTTTTACTGTTTTCATTCAATTTCGGGTCATTAAACAACCTCAACATAGCCATGTTTGAAGGTGCAGATTGGATTGGATCAGCCATTTTTGCAGTAAGTATCATAATGCCAATATTTATTGTAGCCGATAAATCACTCACCAAAATAGAACGCTCTCGCATTTTCGTAATCTACATTATTTCCTTTTTCGTAATTTTCTTTTGGGCAGCATTCGAACAAGCTGGCGCTTCACTTACGTTTTTTGCCGACGAACAAACAGACCGACATATATTTGGTTGGGAAATGCCCGCTTCTTCATTTCAATCTTTTAATGCCATTTTTGTTGTTAGTTTAGCTCCTGTTTTTGCGGCTTTGTGGTCATTTTTGGGCAAACGAGGAATGGAACCCAGCTCGCCAGCAAAGCAATCTATCGGACTTTTTTTATTGGCAGTAGGCTATTTGGTGATTGCATTTGGTGTAAGAGGTGTTGATACCAATGTTAAAGTAAGTATGCTTTGGATTACCAGCCTTTATTTATTGCACACTATGGGTGAACTCTGTTTGTCGCCCATTGGCTTGTCGATAGTAAATAAATTAGCTCCAGTGCGTTTCGCATCCTTATTGATGGGGGTTTGGTTTATGGCCAATGCAGCTGCTAATAAATTTGCAGGTATTTTGAGTGGTCTTTATCCTGAAAATGGTGTTGCAAAATCCTTTGCAGGTTATCAAATTGCTACGCTATACGATTTCTTTATGCTATTCGTAGTTATGTCTGGTGTAGCTGCTGTTATCCTTTTTGCTCTTTCCAAATGGTTGGAAAAACTAATGCATGGTGTGAAATAGATACATTTCAATCGTAAATAAAAATAGGAACTTCCCGCTATGGAAAGTTCCTATTTTTTTTCTGATAACTGATAACTGTTAACTGACAACTGTCAACTGCCCCATCGCTTTCGTAATTGCTTTTTCAATTCCTGCAGCATTCTTACCTCCAGCTGAAGCGAAGAATGGTTGTCCACCGC
>Ga0194037_1002842_pt1 | contig 11057 bp, 8 predicted proteins | sample JunL306m_MetaG_FD_148653 | JGI IMG/M metagenome (GOLD analysis project Ga0194037, IMG submission 148653) | Anoxic zone freshwater microbial communities from boreal shield lake in IISD Experimental Lakes Area, Ontario, Canada - Jun2016-L304-6m | ecosystem: Environmental > Aquatic > Freshwater >...
CGTATGCCATCATCCTGAAACACCCCGACGGCGCCGAGACACCTCTCACCTACCGCGAGGATGTCCCGATGTTGGCCGGAGTTCAGTTTGAGCTGGCGGACGGCCGGGTCTCGATTCGCCGCACCCTGGACGGAGCGCCCCGGACGCCGACGGAGATCAGGATCGCCGGTGAGTGTCTTTTCAATCTGGCGTCCGGCGCCATCCATCCTTTCCTGAACATCCAGGCATGGCGGTTTCTGGAATCGGTGGAGGAAGAACTGCTGCTCAGCGAAGAGATGACCGGCGGCAAGCAGGTCAGTTACCAGTCAGGCGAGGTCGTGGTGGATGCTCCTTTTTTTTCAGGCTCCGCCATCAGTGTCAATCTGAGCGGGTTTCTCTCTTTCTCAGAGAGTTGCCGCTTCACCGCGAACGGCGCTCCGGTTGATCCCTTCCTAACGATAGCCCCCACGTATTATCTCTCCATCGCCTCGAACCTGGCCGGGGAGACGGTCAGACTCATCCCGCAAGGGGATGCGTCGGGGCTATCGTTTCCCCTCTCCGCCGAGATGTTTCGCCTCCTCTCTCCAACGTACCGCTCCCGGCTCAGCCCGTCGCTTAAGGCGAAAAAGCGGGTTACGGCGATGCTGCAAGGGGGGTTTGCCGCCCTCGCGGCGCCAACGGCCAAGGGGCGCACGCAGGCCATCCGTTCCGCCGTGGCTCCGCCTGACTTTATCAGCCGGGCGATCAAGTCCGAGGCCATGGAGATAGTCCGTGGATTTCTCGACAGCGCCGGACGGCGGATGCTTGTCCTCCTGGCGGCCCCCGACGGATGGCGCTTTGTAGCCGATGACCGGAAAGAACAGGCGCGGCTCGTGGAGATACTGTACCGGTTCTTCGGCCTCGACCCCTTCCGCGGGGGAGGAGGGGTTCCCGCGGAACTCGTGGTCCCGCGTGGAGAACTCCTTCCACGAATGGGAGAACTTGCCACCCTACTCAGGGAGGCGGGGTTTGATCTCCGCTTTGACGGCGCACTGTTGCAACAAGGAACGTGGGAATTCAGTGTCGAGGCTGTCCCGACGCCGGGTGACCGCGCCATCGACTGGTTTGAGCTGCGCCCTGAAATTCGGTGCAACGGTGAGTTGCTGAGTGAGGAAGAGTTGAAGGCCCTTCTGGAGGTAGGGATGCTTCCCCAAGGGGGGGCGCTCATTCTCCTGGATGATGAGCAGCGGCGGATACTGGAGCTGCTCGTGGTTGGCGGAGGCGGCGGAGGGAAGAAAAAGCGGAAGGCGGAACCGGTTCGGATTCCCCGGCTCCAGATTCTCGATTGGCTGGAGCTTAAATCTCACGGGGTGATGCTCCGTCTGCCGGCGGAGATGGAGCGGCTCATCACGAGCCTTGCCCGGCTGGAGCGGCTCCCGGAACGCCCTCTACCCGGCGGATTACACGCGACCTTGCGCCCCTACCAGCAGGAAGGGTATGAATGGCTCGGGTTTCTCTATGAGCATCGCTTCGGCGCCTGCCTGGCTGACGACATGGGACTGGGTAAGACGGTGCAGGCAATCAGCCTCCTCTCCGGATTGGCCGAAGGGCGCATTACCTCGGTGGCGGGCGACGGAACGCCTCACCTGATCGTGGTGCCGCCATCGCTGCTGTTCAACTGGGAGAGTGAGCTGGCGCGGTTCGCCCCCACGCTCCGGGTCGTCACCTATAGCGGTGCAAAGCGTTCACTGGAGTTCGGGGATGCGGCCGTTGTCCTGACGAGCTACGGCATCCTGCAGCGGGACGCCGACAAGCTGGCGGAGATACCTTTCCATGTCATCATCTTCGACGAGGCTCAGCAGGTAAAGAATTTGCAGACATCAACCACCGCCGCGGCCCGTCGCCTCAACGGGCGGTTCACCCTGGCCCTCACCGGCACCCCCATGGAGAATCACCTGGGAGAATACTTTGCCATCCTGGATCTCTCCCTGCCGGGACTGCTCGGCTCTTACGAGGAGTTCCGGCGGAAGATCGATATCAAGGGGTTCGGGGGGATTGATACCCTGATCCGGCGGACAAAGCCCTTTATCCTCCGTCGCACCAAGCAGATGATCGCCGCTGAACTCCCCCCGCGGATCGAGAGCGACCTTTACCTGGAGTTGACCCCCCGGCAACGGGCGCTCTATCAGAAGACCATCGAAGAGGTACGGGGAACGATTGACGAGGCGTTTCGTGACAAGGTTGGCGGGCAGGCCCGGATGATCGCCCTTACCGCCATTCTGAGACTTCGGCAGATCTGCCTCTGCCCGTCCCTTTTCGTCAAGGGAAAGGTGGAATCCCCCAAAATGGAGGCCCTGGCGGAACAGCTTCTGGAGTTGTGTGACGAGGGGCACAGCGCCCTGGTTTTTTCCCAGTTCACCGCTTTTCTGGATATCGTCGAGGATGGGTTGCGGAAACGGGGCCTTCATTGTCTCCGGCTGGACGGTTCGACGCCGGTCCCCAAGCGAAAGGGTCTCGTCCGGGATTTTCAGGAATCCGACGGACCGAGAGTCTTTCTCATCAGTCTCAAGGCGGGGGGAAAGGGACTCAACCTGACTCGTGCCACCTATGTCTACCACCTTGACCCCTGGTGGAATCCGGCGGTGGAGAATCAGGCGTCGGACCGGGCCCACCGGATCGGCCAGACCAGTCAGGTTACCGTAACCCGGCTCCTCATGCGGCATACCGTCGAAGAGAAGATGATGGCCCTCAAGGAGCGTAAGCTCAAACTCTATAAGGCGCTCTTGGAAGACTCCTGCGGCGCGGGAGGTGGGGCGCTGACAAAGGAGGATTTTGATTTTTTGTTGGGAGCATAGCGTTGGGTTCAGGCGGCAACGGTATTGATCAGGGGAGGTCCGTGCTGTACCGTCCGGCTGAAGCCGACGTCGGGGAGTCCGAAGGCCATGGCATAGCCGAAGACATGGTCATCCGGAATCCCCAGCCGATGACGGGTCAGCGGCAGCAGGTCATTGATCGCAAGCTTGGCCAGCCCGTCCCAGACCGTGCCGATACCGTTGGCCTGTGCGTACAGTTCGAAATAGGCGAGAGCGATTATGCAGTCCTGCAAGGGGCAGACGCAGCTCTGTGGGGCCGTGGTGATCAGCAGGTGCGGCGCCCCCCGGAACAGGAAATCGATCCCCTGTCGTTCCCACATCCGGACCAGGTCGGCAAAGTACGCTCTCTCCTCCGGTAGCCCCCCTTGCCGGGCCAGGGCGCCGAGACCCGCCATCAGCTCGTCCCGAAGCGACGCCAGCTTTTCCCGATCATCAACCACCGTAAAGAGCACCTGACGACAATTGCGACCGGTCGGCGCATGCCAGGCTACCTCCAGCAGCCGTCGGATAAGTTTCGGATCAAGATTTTCCTGCTTATAGTGTCGTATTGAGCGCCGTCCCTTGATGAGAGTCTCCATCTGTTCCGGTCGCGGGTACTGTCCGGCCAGGGGGAGGCTCCCCGTTGCCGACCGCCCCAGGATGGAAACCGCTCCGGTGGGGCAGACGGCAAGACAGTGCATGCATCGATAACAGGCTTCCTCGTTCTCGGGGGGAATGGCGGGATGGCCGTCACTCATGGTGATGATGCCGCTCGGGCACTCCGCGGCACAGACTCCGCACCCGATGCACCTCTGTTGACTGACTATGAAGTCGAGCATGGTATAGTTCCTTTCGATCTTGTTCGGGAATCATACCAAAGTGACGGAGCATAAGCAAAAGAATTGTCGAGAAGCAGGCAGACAGCCTGGTGGCCTTTCATGCTACCCCCAGATTGCTGCCTGCGCCAGGGTAACGGACCGCCAACCGCCGTTTTTAGGATAAACAAAAAAAAGGACCAGGCAGCCGCCTAAGTCCTTGATTTATTTGGTCGGGGCGAGAAGATTCGAACTTCCGACCCCCTGCTCCCGAAGCAGGTGCGCTACCAGGCTGCGCTACGCCCCGACGAGGATTATCTTTTAGCGTTTCAGATCGGTTTTGTCAAGGATAAAGTCGGGCGTTCCCGCTCAATGCACAATTGAAAGAGTCAAGCTACCGTTTCAATTGCATCCGTCCGCTCCCCGAACCACACCCCGACACCAGCGACTCAACGTCCTCCCGCCCCATATTCAGCCGCTTGTGCTTCTGTTTAAGCACAGTGAGAGTCAGCCGTCCCTTCCCGCTGCGCCGGCGGCGGCGAGAATCATTTTTCACTTGCCCTTGGCGGAAAAATCCTTATTATCGCTCAGTAATTATAATTTGAGGAGTACATCATCATGACAAGAGCAACCCGACGAGACGTATCGCCGCTGAGTCGAGTCAATTATCCAAAAAATGTGTTGACGCTATTTGTTACGGTACTGATGATCCTTGTGACAGTTCCCGGCGGGGAGGCTGCCGGCATGGTGATGATTGACGGAATGAGTTACAATTCCCTACAGGCCGCGTACGCGGTTGCACGTAACGGATCCATCCTCACGTCGCAAGGCGTGACAACTTCCGAGGGATTTTTCCTCAACAGAGACATCGGTATCACCTTGCTTGGAGGCTACGATTCCACCTTCAATGCACGCAACGGCAGCCTTACCATCATTGGTGGACCGCTCATCGTTAGAGCCGGCGGCGTCGTTATCGAAAACCTCGGCATCTCGGGCGTCAACGCCAAGGTTTTCACTCCGAATGTCACCGGAATGATTCAAGACGAGGCCGAGAAACTCGTTGCCGCGGCAGGACTTACTGTCGGTACGGTTACCCGCCTGGAAAGTTCCACCATCCCCGTCGGCTCTATCATCAGCCAGGAGCCGTCCGCCGGGACGTCGGTCGACCTCACCATCGGCGTCAATCTGGTCGTTTCCACGGGACCACCGGTCGTTACCCTGGCAACCTCAATGGGAATGATCACAATTACCCTGTTCCGGGACAAGGCGCCGGTCACCGTCCGGAACTTTCTCGACTATGCGGGGACAGGCTTCTACGACGGGCTTATCTTTCACCGGATTATCAAGGGCTTCATGATACAAGGAGGGGGTATGACCTATGATCCATATTCCATCTTAGTTCCCAAAGCGACCGGGCCGGCCATCATTAACGAGGCGGACAAGACTCCCTCCAACCTGCGGGGCACGGTCGCCATGGCGCGGACTGCCGCTCCAAACAGCGCCACCTCACAGTTTTTTATCAACACGGTGGACAATACCTTCCTGGATTACAAGAATGTCGACAGCTTCGGTTATGCCGTGTTCGGCCAAGTTACGGGCGGAATGGATGTGGTGGACGCCATCAGTAATGTCTCGGTCGTAAATTACGTCAACAGCTTGGGGCAGGTAGTATATGAAGCCGTTCCGAGAACCCCCGTGACTATCATCTCCGTACAGAGAGTACAGTGACGTAATCACGTACTTTTCGACCGGCCTGAATTTCCCGGTACAAACCCCCGCCACCGGCTCGGAAGGAGAACTTTTTGCTATTTAGGAAACTTTCCATCATCATCCCTGCTTATAACGAGGGCTCGACCATACGACTTATCCTCGACAAGGTAAGAGATGTCCGCATAATCAATGACATCCGGAAAGAAGTCATCATCGTTAATGACTGTTCCACGGACGAGACCGAACAGGTAATCCGTTACTACATGATCCGCAACCCGGACATGCCGATCATCTATGTAAAACATGACGTTAATAAAGGGAAGGGGGCCGCGCTCCGGACCGGCATTCGGCATGCCACGGGCGATTACCTGGTTATACAGGACGCCGATCTCGAATACGACCCCGAGGAATACAACTACCTGATCAAACCGGTTCTCAAGGGGCAGGCCGACGTGGTGTATGGTTCACGTTTCATGGGAAGTCGCCCCCATCGCATCCTCTTCTTCTGGCACACCATCGGCAACCGGTTTCTCACCTTCTTCAGCAACATGTGCAACAATCTCAATCTCACCGACATGGAGACCTGTTACAAACTCTTTCGGTCCGACGTCATCAAGGGGATCGACCTGAAGGAGAAACGCTTCGGATTCGAACCGGAGGTCACCGCGAAAATTGCCAGGATTCCGGGTATCAGAATCTACGAGGTCGGTATCTCCTATTACGGGAGAACCTACGCCGAAGGCAAAAAAATCGACTGGAAGGACGGCGTTCACGCACTCTACTGTATTGTTCGTTACGGCCTGTTCAGGTGACGTATCGAGCTATAATCGGCGGTCGGCGGCATGGGCGAATTCACGCAGCTTCACCATCATGGCGGCAAACTTTGACGGCTTCAGCGACTGAGGACCATCTGAGGATGCCCGTTCCGGATCGGGGTGAACCTCGATCATCACTCCATCGGCCCCCGCCGCCACGGCGGCATAGGCCATGGGAGCGACGTAGTGGTAGTTACCGGTGCCGTGGGAAGGGTCGGCGATAACCGGGAGATGGGTCAGTCCCTTGAGTACCGGGATGGCGGAAAGGTCAAGGGTGTTCCGGGTGGCGGTCTCAAAAGTCCTGATCCCCCGTTCACAGAGAATGACCTGCTGGTTCCCCTCGGAAAGGATGTACTCGGCGCTCATCAGGAATTCCTGGATGGTCATGGCCATGCCCCGCTTGAGGAGTACCGGCCGCTTGAGCTGTCCCACCTTCTTGAGCAGGGCGAAGTTTTGCGCGTTGCGGGCGCCTATCTGTAGGATGTCGGTATAGTCGGCCACCAGGTCAGCGGTCTCCGGATTGATGACTTCGGTCACCACCGGAAGGCCGGTCAGGTCGCGCGCCTTGGCAAGGAGCTTCAGCCCCTCCTCCTCCATCCCCTGGAAAGAGTAGGGTGAGGTGCGGGGTTTAAAGGCCCCGCCACGCAGTATCTGGGCGCCGGCAGCCTTGACCGCGGTGGCGCATTCCAGAATTTGGGACTCATTTTCCACCGAGCAGGGGCCGGCCATGACGATGATCTCCTCGCCGCCGATAGTAACCGTATCGCTCAACCTGATCCGCGTCGTTTCCCGTTTGAGCTCCCGTGACGCCAGCTTGTATGGTTTCAGGATAGGAACCACGCTCTCCACGCCATGCATGGCCTCCAAGGCGTGGAGCACCAGTTTACCACGTTCATCGCCGATGGCGCCGATGACATCCCGTGTCGCTCCGTGAATCACATGAGGCTGGTATCCCAGCTCCCTGATCCGTTTCAGTACCGCGTCCCGATCATGTTTTACCGCTCCCGCCTTCATAACGATAATCATTTTTCCGTATCCTTTCGCCGCAGCAAACGGTAATGGCCGAAAGAGTAGTATCACCCGGCCGGCTGTCCCGTAAAACAAAAAAAGCCGGGGGCGACATGCTCTTCAATTCACCCACAGCCTTAATCCGTGCCGACATAGTGTCGATTTGGCATGATTCTGTCAAGGAGAAAATGTGTAGGCAAACCATCGGTTGTTGTGGTATGTATGGCGGGTTTTTGAAATTCAAGTGGAGCGTACGTCGCGGCTGAGAGCCGGACGCCGGAGGAGAGCATGTTCGGCCTGATCCCCAAGGATGAAAAGTTTTTTCAGATGTTTCGTGAGATGTCGGCCAATATCGTCGAGGGGGCGCAACTCTTGAGAGAACTGCTGAATGATTTCGTTGACCCGGTGACAAGTCAGCGCAAAATTAAGGAGGTTGAGCACAAGGGGGATGCACAAACTCATGAAATCATTAAGAAGCTCAACAAGAGTTTCATCACCCCTTTCGACCGGGAAGACATCTACGCTCTTTCCGGGGCGCTTGACGATATCCTTGATCTCATCGACTCCTCGGCCCAGCGCATCGTCATGTACAACGTGGAAAAGCCGACCCCCGAGGCCAAGGAACTCGCCTTCATCATCCTCAGCGCATGCCAGACTCTTGACAAGGCCGTCGGCAAACTGGGGGGGAAGCTGGAGCCAATCTCCGAATACTGTGTTGAGGTGAATTCCCTGGAGAACGAGGCGGACCGGGTCTGTCGCGAGGCGATCAGCCGGCTTTTTGACGAAGAGAAGGACCCGATTCAGCTCATCAAGTGGAAAGAGATCTACGAGACTCTGGAGCGCGCCACGGACAAATGCGAGGATGCAGCCAACATTCTTGAAAGCGTGGTCCTTAAAAATGCCTGAGACGTCCCTCCTGATGCTGGGGCTGGTCATTCTCGCGGCCCTGGCGTTTGATTATATCAACGGCTTTCATGATACCGCCAACGCCATCGCGACCTGCATCTCCACTCGTGCGCTCTCGGTCCGGTCGGCGATCTTCATGGCGGCTACGCTCAACTTCGCCGGAGCCATGATCTCGACCAAGGTAGCCGGGACCATCGGCAAGGAGATCGTCGACGGTTCCCACATCACACAGATGGTGGTTCTGGCCGGCATAGCCGGGGCCATAATTTGGGATCTCATCACCTGGTATTACGGACTCCCCTCGTCATCGTCACACGCCATTATCGGCGGGATCATGGGCGCCGTCATCGCCCACGACGGCGTAGCCGCGCTCCACTGGGTCGGACTCCGCAAGATAATCCTGGCCCTCCTCATTTCGCCGTTTCTTGGCGCCGCCGTCGGCTTCATCATCATGCTGGCGATAATGTGGGCTTTTCGCGCCAAGGCTCCGACGAATATCAACCGAGGATTCCGTAGGCTCCAGGTGCTGTCGGCGGCGTTCATGGCCTTTTCCCACGGCACCGCCGACGCCCAGAAATCCATGGGGGTCATCACCTTGGCGCTGGTGAGTTACGGGACGATCCAAACTTTTGTCGTGCCGGTATGGGTCAAGATGGCGTGCGCCCTGGCCATGGCGTTAGGCACCGCCGCAGGGGGCTGGCGGATTATCAAAACCGTTGGCCATGACTTCGTAAAACTGACGCCGGTGAACGGCTTTGTGGTCGAGACCGCGTCGGCGGGGGTCATCCTCGGCGCGTCGGCCTTCGGGATGCCCACCAGCACCACCCATGTCATTACCTCATCAATACTCGGAGTCGGCTTGACCAAACGACTCACGGCGGTAAACTGGAAAATAGCCTACCGCATTCTCCTTGCCTGGGTACTCACGATTCCCGCGTCCGGCGCTGTCGCGTTTCTCTCCTACGACATCCTGACCCCGTTTCTGGGGAAGTAGGCGCTGTCAATTTAAAAGGGTGTTTCCGCTGCATACAGCTTCCGTTTCCGCCGTGGGACAGCAGCCACGGAAGACGTTGTGCGCTGAAAGCTTTCGAAAAACAGAGTTTTTGCAGAGAAAGGTGTAGATGCCGTAAACGTCGAAAGCCGTGAGGACGCGATTGCCTCCCGTGATGTCGGCGATGACGTTTCGCGTGGATGTCACCAGAACGCCGTCATACCATCCTCTCGACATACTGCTCAGATGCGCGCGAGTGAAGCAGAGTATGGGTTTTATGACACTATTGACCGTGCCGAATGATCTGAAATCTGGTTGCAGGTCTTTCGCCGGCTTCTTCACGGCTTCAATGAAGTCGTTTATCGATCTCTTATTGTTCAACAAGAGAAGATTGTCGAAGTTATCTATTTCACCTCGAACATCCTTGACCTTAATGACATGGATACCGGTCGGGCCGATAACGACGAAGTCCGCGTCGATCCCATGCCGGTAAAAGTTTTTCAGTACAATCCATTCCGGCTGTAAGAGGGAGAGCATGTCCGAGATGCTCTTTGTTTCGTATGCCGCCGGTGATTCCCGGTAATCCACGTGACCTTCACTCACCCGGGGACCAGGAACGGTCATGAGTTTATCCAGAATGTAAAAAAGCACTAGTTCAGCCACGACATAGATAAGTAATAATTTGGCGATCATGGCGGTTCCTCCGGAGTACGTGGTTGGTCTGATGCGCAATCAGGTCAATCAGTGCGCTGTCACTGTAAAGGATGCCTTGCAAGCACCCGGCCAAAATACCGCACACAATGACTCCTTCCGACCAATATTTGGATGTCGCACAATATATAATAAACAAAAACAATGTGTTGTAATATTTGGCGTTGTCACGATAGTTCTGTTTTGATCGCCGACCATCGACCTTACAACCGGAGAGAGCAGCAACCGCACACCTCGAAGGGCGCTGATCGTCAATTTTTTGTCTCGAATTGTGAACAATTGAAACAGGGGGTGCGCCAGGAGTGACGCCGTCGCAAATTCGCCCTTCGACAAGCTCAGGGCGAACGGACTTTAGGAGAGATAACGTCCTGAAGTTATAGGGCCGGAAGGCGTGATTACAGATCGATATCCTCTCCCGTCACTTCCATCTCGCGGATCAGCTCTTTCTGCGTCTCATCCTTCCTTCTGAAACGAACCACCAGATAGTAACAGGCAAAGTAGGCCGCGGCCGCCGCGACAAAGCCGAGGATCGAACACCCCAGGAGGAGCGAGGTAGCGTGAACCTTAAGTTGTTGCCACTCAATCCCCTTGATGTGAAGTTCTTGGGGAGGGAGGCCGCGGAGGACTCTGCCGATTTTGTAGCTGATCCCCAACGCGGGGATGACCGTCAGCGGGGTGTTGATCCAGGCGCCGGTGATACAGGTCAGTTTGTTGAGACGGAAGAGGAAGGCGACCGCAATGGCCATGGGGGTGTGAACGCCGAAGAAGGGGGTAAAGCTGATGAAGACGCCGACGGCGAAGCCGGCGGCAATATGCGCCGGATGGCTGTCAAGTGAGAGAATCTGACTGATGCGTTGCCGCCACTTATTTCTGTCAAGCACGAGTACCTCCACGGTCAGAAGTCTAAGACCGCCGGTTTATGTATGTCAACGTTTTTTTCTCGGAAGGTGTTACGGTGAAGATCAAAACTATATATAGCTGTCAGACCTGTGGCTACCAGTCGGCAAAGTGGCTCGGGAAATGCCCCGACTGCGCCGGTTGGAACACCTTGGTGGAAGAGAGTGTCGCCGGGAAAGAGCAGGCCCGCACCGGCATGTCCGGCGGCGTACCGACGCTTTTGAGCGATATCACCGGGGCCGCCGAGGAACGGACCGGAACCGGTATCTCGGAGTTCGACCGGGTGTTGGGGGGGGGGCTCGTGGCGGGATCTCTGGTACTGATCGGTGGCGCTCCCGGCATCGGCAAGTCCACCCTGGTGCTCCAGGCACTGGACCGCCTCGCCGGGAAGCCC
>Ga0194037_1002843_pt1 | contig 11056 bp, 8 predicted proteins | sample JunL306m_MetaG_FD_148653 | JGI IMG/M metagenome (GOLD analysis project Ga0194037, IMG submission 148653) | Anoxic zone freshwater microbial communities from boreal shield lake in IISD Experimental Lakes Area, Ontario, Canada - Jun2016-L304-6m | ecosystem: Environmental > Aquatic > Freshwater >...
GCTGGTGCCGGTGCCGGTGCTATAACGGGAGCTGGTGCCGGGACTGATACGGGTACGGGAGCTGGTGTAAATGTTGGTACATTGATATTGCTGCCAATCGTTGATGTTATCGAGGAACCAACCGTGGCCGCAACCGTGGCAGTAGCGGCAACATCGGAATTATTGCCTGTACCAGCAGCAAGCAGCGGAGATGCTGTAGAAGCCAAAAGGCTTGAGACAAGCATACTTTTATGGATAATGCTTTTATTCATTGTAATATTCTGTTAGAGTTTCAGAGTTTAAAGCCATAACCACCTGCAAAGACAAAACGACTGCCGTCACCCGAGTTTTTGGTAAGATCGGCAACTCCGAAAGAGAGTGAGAAAGGAATCGTGCCTATCGAAAAGGTTTTAGAAACACCGGCATTGAGGTTGAGACCATTCCAGTCTGTAATCAGATTGAAAGAGTCAGCAATTTCATAGGAGATATTTCCAAAAACATAGGTACCATTTTTCCCCTTACCACTCGCAATATCTTCAGGGCTTTTTTCGCCGAAGCGACCAGTGCCAGCTCCTACAGAGTAATGAAGTTTAGTGGCGTTGGTGTTTTTATTAAAAAAATTTTCATTCTGAACGCCCCGGCTGTAAACAACATAGAGGCTTTTGCCTGAATCACCTCCTGAGGTGAGCATCACATTTTCAACACCCACACCGACAGCCCCACCATCACCAAGATCACGATAAAGGTGAAATGCGGAAGAGTACTCTTGCCACTGCGTCAGATCGATGGAGATAAGTGTGCAGGTAAGGGCAAGGTTTTTAACCGGATCGCCAACACCAAAGCCAACTACAGCGGCCCCGTCGCTGGAATGATAATAGGGAGAGGGGGATGTTCCACCAGCACCGACAAAGACGACATTATTGGATGCGCCCCATGCAGTAGGGGTTGTTATTGATTTACCGTGATTGTTCGGCATAAATGGGACCGAACCAGGCGTTACTGCCTCTGAACGGGGCGATTGCATGGCCAACAAACCAAAAATCACCGGAATGAGACCCCTGTTTGATAGTTTCATTATTTTTCTGGTTTAACGTTAAATAAAAAAAGTAAGTATTATTTTTCTTCTTCGTAGCGACTATACCCGTACTTGCCGTAGCCGTACCTGCCATAGCCATATTTTTTATATCCATACCTCCCATATCGATATCGGCCATAGCCATAGCCATAATTACCGTAACCATAATTGGCCGAATCGGCAGGAGCTATAGCAACCACGCCAAGCGTATATGGGCCAAGGACAGGATCTTTCACAAACTCCTGAATTGGCCGTCTGCCAGTATACTTTAGGCGAACCACCAATATTGTGCCGCCAACATTTCGGGCAAGCTGGGTGGCATCACTCAGGAAAAGAGGAGGGGTATCGAGCAAAATTTTGTCAAACCGCTCTTCAAGCTGCTTGATGAGGAGCCCCATTTTAACCGAACCAAGAAGCTCATTGTGGTTTGGGACACTTTTACCTGCGGAAAGCAAAAAGAGATTATCAACATGTGAATTCTGAAAATAATTCTCATCAATTGTATGGCTGGTACTGCAGAGATAGTCACTTAAACCAGGCTCACGCTTAATTAAAAATTTTGTATGGAGGGAGGCTCGACGCAGGTCGCAATCGACAATAAGGGTGCGTTTGCCGGTAAGCGCCAACGCCATACCAAGGTTGGCACAGATGGTCGATTTCCCTTCGGACATTGCAGTGCCGGTTATGAGAATCGATTTGAGAGAACTATCGATCCTCGAATAGTCGAGCGCCGTCCTCAACGTGCGGAAACTTTCGGAAAAAGAGGAGCTGAGGCTGTCGGTAATGCGAGGCATCTTGAGAGCAACCTTTTTTTCTGCTTTTTTACCTTTCTCCCTGCCTGCAAAAACAAGGAACCTATCGCGAAGAAGACACCAGAGTTTCTCCAAAGAGGGTTTAACATCGGATAACGCAAAGGTTGAAAAAAAGCTTTTCTTATTCTCCTCAACGACAGGTATAACCGCAAGAAGGGTCATACCTATATCCTTGAAAAAGGAGGCATCGTTGACCGTGTCGTCGAGAAACTCAGCAACTACCGTAAAGATAAGTGAGACAACCAATCCATTCAGAAGAGCCATAATCAGCTTTTTTGCAAGAGGGGGCTTTTCGGGCGACAAGGGCAGAATGGCGTTACCGACAACGGCAACCTTCCCAATTTCAGAGCCGAGCAGTATGGATGTCTCTTCAAGCTTTTCCTGGAGAAACTGGTATGTTTTACCGACAACTCCCTGCTGACGCTTTAGCTTAAAATAGATCTGCTGCTTTTTGGGAAGCATGCTCAATTTACTCTCGTACATTTGTTTGCGTCTGGACCACTCCTTTGAGGTAAAGAGCAGAGCATCAAGTTTTCGCTCAGTGTCGAGCTTCTCGGAAACAAGATCAAAGTTGTACTTCTGGGCTCGCCCAGCGTAGCTCAGCTCTCCAGCAATTTTGCTGCGGCTGAGCTGTTCATAGCGTGATTTTACAAGATCAAGCCTTTTTCGGGTGGCAACCACTTCAGGCGCATCCATCGGCTTGTCGCGAAGCACCAGTACATAAGCGCGCTCTGCGGCCTTGATTTCATCCTGGATAAGACCAAGCTGACTTGTCACATTTTTAGAAATCCGGGCACTCAGGACCTTGTCGGAGTCAGAGAGCTTTTTTTCGAGAAAAACAAGGCTGTTCTTTAAGATATTAAACTCTGCGACACTCTCATTGTACCTGGATTCAGCCTCGGTGATTTTTGAAAGAAGCTGCTGACTATCTGCAGTACCCTCAGCAAGCTCATTATGTTCCTGATAGGCGACGAGCTCGTTATCGGCATCATCAACCTTCACCTGCTGATCCTTGAGCAATTCAGAGATGTACTTTATCGATTGATTAAACTTCTCGGAATTCCACTGTTTATCGGCCTCTTTGTAAACACGGCAGAGGGTGTTGGTTAAATAGAGCGCCTCGTCAGGAAATGGACTTGAAACCGAGACATTGAGCAAATTGGTATCGGGCAGAGGAGTAACTTTCACACGCCCCTGCATCAACTGGGTATAGATACTGAAATCCTTATCATTAAAGGCGGGGGGGGTTGCAACCCTCCTTTTACCACTAACCAAACGGGGGTGGAGAAGTTTTTTTATCGGGGAAATATAACTCTTGTTGCCAAAGAACTCGAGAGAGTCGCGCCTGTCGCTCTTATAGAGTTCACGCACAACATGCTCGCAGATTGTCGTTGATTTTAAAAGGGCGATATCGGTACTTAAAGAGCCTGCTCCAGAACCAGAACCAGAACCAGGCCCAGAAGTACCACCGTAAGAGAACTGGAGATCTGTAGCACCATGCGACTGCTTGATCATCAGAAGAGAGGGTGCATTGTATTCGGGTGGCAACTGGATATAATTGAACCAGCCATAGAGCAGGGAGCACACAAGAATAACAATAATACCGCTCCAGCGACGAATAACGACACGCAGGATCTCTTTATAGCTGATTTTAAACTCCTCAACCCGCTTTGCACCATTCTGCGGATGTGAGTTTGACTGTTCGTCGCTCATAAAACTGATGTCGTTACCGAGTTACTATTTAAAGAGCAGGTTATAGAGAGTATAGGTCGAATAGAGCGACAACGACAACGATCCTACAAGAGTGATAATAGAGACCACATCAACCCCCTTTGCTGGGATAATGATCGTATCGTTCGGCTTGATCGCAAGAAATGAAGAGCGGTCGCCCTCCTGGTAATAGCTGTCAAGATTGAGCTTGTATGCCTGCTTTCCATCACCATCAGGCCTGAAACGTGAAAGAACCACCTTGCGCAAATTTGCAGAGGGCTTCAGTCCACCTGCTCGTGAAAGAATCACTGGAAAGTCGGCATTTTCGGACACTATAATTTGACCCGGAGTGCCAACTTCACCCAGAACATTGACGATCATAAGAATATTACCATACTCATCTGCAAAATAGGAGTCAGAATACTTGCCAGCCAACGGGCTTCCCGTGACCCCTGACGGCTGGGACTGGGCAAATGGTTCGGCCTGGAGTGGCAGAATAAACGATGAAAACAGGAGAAACTGCAAAGCAAAGAGTTGCATTGCACATACTCTAAGAGATTTCATTGACGATGGTACCATTAAAGAGGGAGATCAAATCAAGAACGAAGATAAGTGCATCACAAAAAGGCAACAACTCCCGTCTCCTCAGTCACACACTGAATGATCCCGAAATAAATATAAACACATTCTGGCGGATAATGTACCCATTTTGCCTAAAAAATCAAAATAAGCCATTTAAAGAATTAATTTTAAAAGGGCTTATTAAGAAAGAGATCTCCTGCTGTTATCAGTGAAGCGTGATGCCGAACAGAGCCGAAGAGTAGCCTGCAAAATCTGAGAGAGGTGCAAAAAAGAGGCCAAAATAGAGCGTCAGGAACATCAGCACCACCATGATCGCCTGGGCAATAAAGCCACTCTTCATCTCCCTGCCATCATTCTGCTTCGACTCACGGAGAAACATGTAGAGAGGAATCAGCATGTAGTAATACAGCGAGATGACACTGGTCATGATTCCAACAAGGGCAAGCCAGAGGTAGAGAGAGCCCTTGGCCATAAGGGCCGAAAAGATCATCAACTTGCCGATAAACCCGAGTGTTGGAGGCAAACCGACAAGAGAGATCAAAAAGACCGTCAGCGCAGCGCCAGCAAGAGGCATCTTTTTACCAAGACCACGGTAATCGTCAAGATTTTCGCTGCCAGTCTGGTTGGCTATGAGGATAACCACATAAAAGGCACCAAAATTCATCAAAAAATAGGAGAGCAAATAAAAGAGGGTTGCCTGGGTGGCAAATTTGCCCATCACAATCACACCAAGCAGTAGATAGCCTGCGTGAGCAATCGAAGAGTAAGCCAACAGCCTCTTCACATTCTTCTGCCAGAGCGCAACGACATTTCCATAAATCATGGAAGCAACCGAGAGTACCATCAGCATGGTGATCCAGTTTATCCCCGACGGAGTGGACAACGGCGACGAACCCTGGGGGATGACGATATAAAAAAAGCGCATTAACAGAGCAAACCCTGCCGCCTTCGAAGCGACCGAGAGATAGGCGGTAATCGGGGTTGGAGCACCTTCATAGACATCGGGAGACCAGAAATGAAAAGGTACAGCGCCAATCTTGTAACCAAAACCGGCAAGAATCAGCACAGAGGCAAAGGTGAGCACCAGCGAATGAGACTGACCCTGAGCCGCAATCTCAGCCCCAATCCTGATGAGATTGGTCTGGCCGGTCAAACCATAAACAAGGGAGAAGCCATAGAGCATCAGAGCCGAGGAGACTGCTCCATAGACAAGATACTTCAGTGCTGCCTCGGAAGAGCGGGGGTTGCGTTTGAAATAACCGGTCAAAATGTAGGCGGTAAAGCTCACAAGCTCCATCGAGAGGAAGATCATCAGCATATCAGCCGCCGAGGCCATCATCACCATACCGATCACCATCGAGACCACAAGTGCGTAATACTCACCCATACTCTTCACCTCCCTGTCGAACTGCTCATCGGCCATCGTTACAACCACAGCAAGCATCCCGGAGAGGACAAAAAAGTACTTGAAGAAGAGAGCAAACTCATCAAGCACATACATGCCGAAAAAGAGCTCCCCTGCCTGCATCGACTGCTGCTGGTGGATAAAAAAGAGACTCCCTGCAAGCCCGACAAGCGTCGTGATTGAGAGAAGATTATTTTTTCTGCCTTTCGACACCAGATCAACAACGATCAGGAGCATAAAAAGCAAAGAGAGATAAATTTCAGGTATAAAAAATCCAACGCTTGCCTTAACGCTTGCAATGATTCCCTGGATTTCAGCACCTGATGGCAGCTCGAACATAATTCTCTACGTTTATTCTTTAACCTCTGTCTCAGTTTCAGTTCAAATAGATCACATTTGCGACAACACCACCGGCGAAAGCACCTCCACCAGCCTGTTGATGCTCGAAGTCAGCATACCAAGCACCGGCATAGGGTAAACACCAAGGACAATGGTGATAATCAGCAGCGGAACAAGCATGGTCAGCTCACGACCGTCAAGATCAATCTTGCCTTTCCAGTCGTGGAAATGGATGTGCTCATGTCCATCGTCGCCAACAACAAGATCATACGCTGCATCAGGCTTTCTCTGGCCAAGGAACATCCTCTGGAGAGACCAGAGCAGGTATGCTGCACCAAAGACGATTCCAAGAACCGCTACCATAGCAATATAACGGGTAGTGACAGAGCTGAATGCTCCGACAAAGACCAGCGCTTCAGAGATGAAGCCACTAAGCCCAGGAAGCCCAAGCGAGGCAAACCAGGCAACCGTCACCAATGCAGCATAGTGCGGCATGTGTGACGCGAGGCCACCAAACTTGTCGATCTGACGGGTGTGGGCACGGTCGTAGATAACACCAACCAACAGGAAGAGCATGGCGGTGATGGTGCCATGGTTGAACATCTGGTAGAGCGCACCAACCATCCCCTCACTGTTTCCTGCAGAGAGACCAAGCAGCACATAACCCATGTGGCTGATAGAGGAGTAGGCCACCATCTTTTTCAAATCCTGCTGCGCAAGGGCACAGAGAGCGCCATAAATAATATTGATCGCCCCGAAGATACCGATCACATACATCCCGGCCTGAAAGACCTCAGGAAAAAGCGGGAAGTTGATACGAATCATACCGTAGGTTCCAAGCTTCAGCAGCACGCCCGCCAGGATCACCGAAATAGGGGTCGGCGCTTCAACGTGGGCATCAGGAAGCCATGTGTGGAAAGGGAACATCGGCACCTTGATCGCAAAACCTACGAAGAGAGCAATAAAGGCCACATAACGCCACATCACATTATTCGGGCCCAGAATGGCATCCTTGATATAGTTGCTCTGGGTCGCCATAGCAACAAGCGAGAAGGTGTGGTTGCCGGTCACCGGATCAGTCACGCTGAAGTAGAGACCGATCATCACCAGCATCATGAAAACGGAGCCAAAGAGGGTATACAGGAAGAACTTGATGGCTGCATATTCGCGATTCGGACCACCCCAGATACCGATCAGGAAGTACATCGGAAGAAGCATCACCTCCCAGAACACATAGAAGAGGAAAAAATCGAGGGCAACAAAGCAGCCCATCATGGCAGCGCCAAGCAGGTTATACAGAATAAAGTACCCCTTCACCTGTTTCTGGATGGTCCAGCTCGACAGCACGCCTATGGCCGAGACCAGAGCTGTGAGAATTACCATCGTGATGGAGATACCATCAACACCGACGAAGTACTCGATGTTGAGCGGGCCAAAGCCGGCAAGGTCGAGGTTGATCCAGGGAAGCCTCTCCACATACTGGAACGAGCCGAGCGGGCTGCCTCCAGGCCCGGCGGTGATTCCCGGAAGAGAGGGGTCATACCCTCTCCAGATCATAACTGCCAGCACTCCCTGGGCAAGCGCCGCAAGCAGTGAAACAATTCTGATTATCTGCTTTTGCGATGAAGGCACGGCAAGAATAATCAGACCGGCGATGATAGGCAGAAAAACAATTAAACTCAGCATGTTCCGTATCTGTAAGTTTTCTGATTGAAGGTAAAACTCTGTAAAGCTCTATAAATCACTCTTAATGAATCAGTCGTGTAAGGTAAAAGACACAATAACCAACAACAGCAAGCAGCAGCATCACCAGATATGTCTGCACTTTGCCCGTCTGCAACTTCCTCAGCACCGCCCCGGTCGTATTGACCGTAAAGGCAGTAAAGTTGACAGCGCCGTCAACAACATGCTTGTCAAAACTGCTGTTGAGGAAGGCGAACTTTCTGACAAGAGTTGCTACGCCGTTGACAATGCCATCAACAATATTGATGTCAAACCAGGTGAGAATGTGGGCCAGCGCCATTGAACCCTTGATAAATGTTGCCTGGTAGATCTCGTCCCAGTACCACTTGTTGAGCGAAAAGAGGTAGAGAGGCCTGATGGCAAGGGCCGTTTTATCGGGATCTATAAGACCGAAGACATAGACAATAAGAGCCAGAGAGACACCAAGCAGTACCATGGCGCTGGAGATGTAAATGGCGGTATAGTGCGCCGCATGACCTGCATGAATAATTTCAGCCTGACGGGGATCGGAGTAGCTGTGACTACCCTTCGCTTCCCCATGGGAGGATGCAGCAACACCATGCTCCCCTGCTGCGGGTGCTGCAGGTTCGCCATGAGCCCCCACAGCTTCGTGAGCCGGAGCTGCAACACCGGCAAGAAGAGCACCCTTCTGCGGGTTTGCTTCACCAACAACCGTCGCCGGAGTTGGAATCATCTTCATGAACCACCCTTTGGCACCGTCAAGCGGATCGGGTGAATAGACAAAAAAGAGTGAAAGCGCTGCGAGAATGACCAGCGGAGCCCTCATGTTCCAGGAGACCTCATGGACACCGTGATCCTCGTGGTGGTCGTCGTGAGAATCGTCAGCGCCGTGTGCAGCATGGGCATCGTGGCCGTGATGGTGATCGTCAGCAGGTTTGAGATGTGCACGATTTTCGCCGAAGAAGACAAGCCAGATCTGGCGGCCCATATAGAAGGCGGTGAGCATGGCCGAAAAGAAGCCGAGGACAGGAATAAGATAGTAGATGCCTCCACCCTCAACATTGGCGAAGCCGATGGCTCCGGCAAGAATGGCATCCTTGCTCAAAAAGCCGCTGGTGAGTGGCAGACCGGCAAGGGCAAGCGTTGCAAGGGTAAAGGTTGCAAAGGTCCAGGGCATGTTTTTGCTCAGGCCGCCCATCCAGCGCATATCCTGCTCGTGGTGGGTGGCGTGGATGATAGCACCCGAACCAAGGAAGAGACAGGCCTTGAAGAAGGCGTGCGTTACAAGATGGAAAAGGGCTGCCGAATAGGCACCGACACCAAGGCCGAGCACCATGTAGCCAAGCTGCGAGACGGTCGAGTAGGCAAGCACTCGCTTGATATCGTTCTGGGTGATGGCGATGGTGGCCGCCATAAAGGCGGTACAGGCACCGATAAAGGCGATCACATGGAGCGCATCCGGGGTCAGGATAATAAAAATTCGAGCGACAAAGTAGACACCGGCTGCAACCATGGTGGCCGCATGGATAAGGGCTGAAACCGGAGTTGGACCTTCCATGGCATCAGGGAGCCAGACATGGAGAGGGAACTGTGCCGATTTACCGACGCAACCCATAAAGAGGAGGATACCAGCCGCAGTGAGCCAGCCATTGGAGAGACCGAACTTGCCCGCAGCAAGGTTGGCGTAGACCTCCTGGAAGCTGAAGGTGTGGAACTGGGAGTAGAGAATCAGAATGCCGAGCCACATGCCGATATCGCCGACACGGTTAGCCAGAAAGGCCTTCTTTTGGGCATCGGCCGCACTCTGCTTCTCAAAAAAGAAACCGATAAGCAGATAGGAAGAGAGACCGACCAGCTCCCAGAAAATATAGATGGAGAAGAGGTTGTCGGAGAGCACAATACCGAGCATCGAGAAGGTAAAGATGCCCAGAAAGGCAAAATAGCGTCCATAATTCTTGTCGCCAGCCATATAGCCGGTGGAGTAGAGATGGACAAGAAGGCTGATGAGCGTCACCATCGCCAGCATGATGGAGGTGAGGTTATCGATCACAATGCCCATCTTAAACTGGAGATGGCCAACACCGGGAACATTGCCAAGATCAATCCAGGTAAAGTCCCACGCCACCCTGAAGGCAGGATCGTAGGCCTGGACCACAACCTGCCAGAAGATAGTGGCAGCGATGGCAAAGGCCGTACCGAGAATCCCTACCCCTACAAAATCGCCCCTGCGCGGCAGTTTGCGATTAAAAAAGATAAGAATAACAAACGAGAGCAGCGGCAGCAGCAGTACGACTATTGATAACTGAATTAAACTGTGCATGGTCTATTGACTGGTTACACGGAAAAAAAATAAAACTTCTTACTCACTTTTACTCTTTCAGACTGTCTCTTTTCGAAACATCGACACTCTTGAAGATCTTGAAGATGTTAATGACGATCGCAAGGGCGATGGCAGCCTCCGCCGCCGCAATAACAATAACAAAAAGTGCAAACATCACCCCCTGCATTCCACCATTATATTTTGAAAATGCGAGAAAATTGATGTTGGCTGCATTTAAAATCAGCTCCACACCCATCAGCACCACAATGGCATTTTTACGGGTCATGACGGCAAAGAGGCCGAAACCCAGCAGCAAGGCTGATATGGTGAGGTAATGGTTGAGCCCTATGGTTGTCAACTGTTGCATGATTGTTAGAGAGATTGTTTTCATGAGTTCCCCTTATTATCGAAACGAGCCAGAAATGCAGCGCCGATCAGCGCGGCCAGCAGCAGAATGGAGACCATCTCGAAAGGGAGCACATAGCGCGACATGGTTTCGAAACCAACCGGCCCCACAATGCTGCCTTGAAGAGTTTTGCCTGTACTCATCCAGCCCGGAGAGGCAAAGAAAGAGTAGAGCACTCCCCCGGTCACACCAAGAAAGAGGAGTGAAGCTGCAAGAGTGTTTGAGACCTCCGTTTTCTGGCTGGGATTCATGATACTGTTGGTAAACATGACACCGAAGAGGAGAAGAACCAGAATACCGCCGACATAAACCACCACCTGGGTGACGGCAAGGAAGTCGGCGCTGAGAAAGACGTAGAGGGCGGCGACCCCGAAAAAGGTGAAGAGCAGCGAAAATGCCGAATAAATCACGTTGCGGGTCAACACCACAAAAGCTGCCGAGCAGACCGTGAGGGCTGCAAAGAGATAAAAGATGACCGTAGTGGTTTGAATGCTCATAATTGTATAGATAATATCAGTTTTCTGCCAGCTTTTTCTCTTTCTCGGCCTGCGCTTTGGCCTGTATTTCTGCAAGTTTGCGACGTTTTGCATCTGCTTCGAGACGGGTAAGGTTCCCGAAATGGTAGAGCAGATTGCTGCGGTCGAACTCTGAAAAGTCGGCAACAGGCGTGTGCGCGAGGCACTCGGTCGGGCAGACCGTGGTGCAGATGCCGCAGGTCATGCAC
>Ga0194037_1002844_pt1 | contig 11053 bp, 15 predicted proteins | sample JunL306m_MetaG_FD_148653 | JGI IMG/M metagenome (GOLD analysis project Ga0194037, IMG submission 148653) | Anoxic zone freshwater microbial communities from boreal shield lake in IISD Experimental Lakes Area, Ontario, Canada - Jun2016-L304-6m | ecosystem: Environmental > Aquatic > Freshwater >...
CGTCGTATCATGTCTCATCCTGCCAAGCGTATTGAACAACTCCTTCCTGATAACTGGCTCGCCGAAAAGCAAATCTCACCAGCATTAATCAATTCCTAAATCAAGATGGTCTACTGTTGACGGTTACTTTGGGGCTTGCATAAGTTATCTTTTTTGTTACTATCCGCCGTAATTATGGCGTAAATTATTTAATTTTCCTTGGTGTTCATTTGGTTTGTGTGTTTTGTGCTGGTTTGACTATCGTTAAAACGATTGATATCATATTCATCAAAAACAAGTCAATCGTTAAAACGATATTGGGGTATAAATATGGCAAGGCCTAAGAAAATAACAAAAGATATTACTCCGCCAAAGGTGCAAGAGTTTTTGCAAGATGAGGTTAAGCGGACAAGTCAAGCTGAAGCTGCGAGGGCGATTGGAATCACGCAATCTTGTGTCAGTAAATTTCTGAAAGGCGATTCAGAGCCAACGGCGGCAACTCTTCAAAAACTTGCGGATTATTTTGGGGTAACTGTTGCGTATCTGCGAGGGGAGGAACGGGTAATCTCAGACGGTAAGCCGCCCTTTCAGTTTGTTCATTACTTGCGGGTGGCAGTTAAAAAAAGCGGGGCTGAAGCTGTTGCGGAAGAAACCGGGATACTGCTCGATGACGTTAAATATTACTGTCTGGGAATTGGTTATCCATCTGATGATGACTTTGCGCGGTTGGCGAAATACACTGGCAAAGAACTTTCAATGTTCGGCAAGAATAGGGGCGAAATAGCTTTTCCGGTCGATCTTGAAATTTTGTTATCCGGAGAAGATGTCTATTCGTTTCTTGAACAAATTTTTGATTATTCGTTTTCTTGGATGGAAGTTGCTCTAAATATTGAAATTGGTAAAGTGGATCAAAGGTTTATGCAAATGGTGCTTGGCCTGGCAAAAATAATCACTTCAAATCCTATTGGCTTGTATTTGGAAACGCTGGAGTCTGATAGGTTGTTGGAGTTGTTGGAGCTTGATGATAAAGCGCGTAAGGTGTTGGAGAAATATAAAGGTATGCCAGAGAAAAAAAAGACTGACTTTCCGCCGTAATTGTGGCGGAAAATAGTTAAATCAACAAAAGGCGGCTGAGGTACTGGCCGTCTTTTGTGGTAGTGGGGTATAGTGGTCACAGCCTGGATAACACCAGCTGATTGATTGATACGCCTTGCTCTGCTGAAAGGATGGCAAGCGCGCGGTGTAGGTCAGGCGGCACTCTGAGTGATATATTTCCTTTGTAGTGCCGAACTCCAAGCGGTTCTGGAACGGTTCCTTTTTCTTCTTCAATCCATTTTATTGATTCCGTTACAACAAATTCTATCTCTTTCAAAGCTTTTTCCGGTGTCTTGCCATGGGTAACCAGTGAAGGAAATTCAAGACACCTGGCAAGGTGCGCCTGATCCTCTTCAGACCATTCAATACGGTAGGTATATTTTTTTACGTCATACTTCATGATGTTTCTCCAGTTTTTCAATTGCCTTCTTGACCTGTTTTACCTGATACGGCTTTGCCATTTTGCCGTCACGCTGCAGGTTGACTCGTGGATCTCCAAGCCATGGCGTTTTGAATATGTGGTGACTTCCGGCAATTCTCGGTTCACCGAAACAACTTCGGCAAAGTTTTAGTAAGTCATTGAAGGTTATGCTGCCGGGGCAGTCAAAGTTGATGGTGTCTTTTCCCATGATCTTGATGATAGTGTATGTGCTATCATTTCGCAAGGTGGAAATTTTAAAGATTGTAAAATTGAACTCTTTGTAGCCTGATATGAAAAGACGACCTGTAAAAGGCCGTCTTTTTTTGTGTCTGGGGAGGGTTACAGAAACATCCTGTAATCAACATGAAGGGCTTCTGCCAGTTCTTTGCCCGTTCTTTTCCAATGGCTCTCTTGCCGCTCTCCATCTCGCTGATATGTCGGCGGGGAATGCCGGTGGTTTCGGCAAGCTGAACCTGTGTGAGATCCTCTCGGTAGCGTGATCCTTTCAGATATATGCCCGCCGGGTTGGTCAACAGGTCGGGAAATACCTCCGTTGCCGGGATTGAATCCGTTGGTAATTCCGTGGCTCCTGTAGTGCTGGCGTACTTCCGCAAGCGGCTAATAGCCTCCGGACTTCCAATGAAACGAATGTTTTCAGTAGGGTGCTTTTTCGTGTGTACCTGCATATCTGATCTCCACCAGTTTAACGGTCTTGTCGGTTACTCTCCAAACAGCGACATACGTGGGGTTGCCCTTTTTCAGGTGCATACGTTTTAAAGGAAACATCATCAAAACCGTATGCGGCATACTGGGTGTCTGTTACGCTGCTTGCTTAAACTCGATGACCTTGCCAACTGCTTTAATCTTGTCCAGATAATCCGCCCAGGTTTGCATCATGATTGTACGGTCGTCAATATGAGTGCAGCGATTGTACGCACTACCAAGCCGATCTGGAACGGCGTGTGCGAGCTGCGCCTCAATCACGTCCGGTTGAAACTTCAACACCTCGTGCAGCATTGTCCTTGCCATCGCTCTAAAACCATGTCCGACGATGAATTCCTTTTCAAAACCCATGATTAGGAGGGCTACGTTTACGGCGTTGTTACTCATGCACCGCTCGTGTGTGCGATAGGATGGAAAAACATACTCGCCGCTGCCGGTAAGCGGTTGGATATCTTTTATGATCTGGATAGCCTGCCGGGATAACGGTACAAAGAAAGCCTGTTTCATCTTCATCTTGGGGGCTGGTATGCTCCACAAAGCGTTTTCAAGGTCAAGCTCTACCATTCCATCTGCTGGAGGTTTCCAGGGCGTACAAACAGTAATGGCGCAAGCCTCAATGCTGTCTTGACAATAAACGAACCGCCATAAGCGTCAATGGCCCGCAAAAGTGGGGCTGCGTCTTTCGCTGTAATTGGTGCCGGGAAATGATCGTTTCTGACGGGCGGTAATATTCCCTTCAAAGAGGCCGCCGGATTGTTTTCTGTCCGTCCGGTTACAATTGCGTGGCGGTAAATCATATCAATCGAGTACTTCAGTTTGTGAGCAACTTCAAGTGAGCTTTCAGAAACCGCCTGCAATAAAGCCAGCCACTGCGGTGTGGTAATTGTTGCTATCTGCCGAGTGCCTACTGCCGGAAAAATATATTGTTCCAACCGTTTCAGCTGTCTGGTTGCGTGTGCCTCTGACCAGTTCACTTTTTTGAGATCATACCACTGTAACGTAATTTCCCTGAACCTTTCAGCCTCGATCCGCTCTTGTTCGGCCAGCAGCTTCTTCGCGGTGCTTGGATCGGTACCATTCGCCACAAGAGATCGGGCCGCTGCATGGCGCCCACGTGCAACCTGAAGTGAGATCTCCGGATAGGTGCCAAGTGCAAGTGTTTTGCGCTTGGCGTCAAAGGTGTAGTCAAACCGCCAATATCTTCCGCTACTGGGAGTGATTAAAAGGTACAGGCCTTTACCGTCTGAAAGCTTTTTAGCTTTGTCTCCCGGCTTTGCTTTTTTGCATCCAAGATCTGATAACCCCGAAACGGTCCGCTTCATAGAGCCTCCAAATTTTACGGTATCAAAATTTATGTTTTTGACTGATACCGTAACTTATACCGTAAATTTGTCAGGATTATATTATATTGTTTGTTTTGGTGTGACTACGGAAAAACAAAAGCCCTTGAAAAATCAAGGGCTTTTGTTTTGTATTGACTACAATGTTTTGCTAATGGAGGCGCGTGTCGGAAATGACCTCAATTCTATAACTAACCGTAATTACAATGCTAACAACCACTCAAAAGTTTAAAATGTTTGCATTTTGTAGGGAGATTCTACTATAAACCCGCCTGCTATTCAAGTATTATATTTCCCTACTGTTGCAAAAACGACACAAAAAAACACCCAGACCACCGACCATTCATGTCACGTAAATATCACCCCTCCAGCCGCCTCCCGTAAGCACTCCAAAGCCTAAAGCATCAAAAAGTTAGTTGCCAGTCTGGCACCTGTACCACTTCTGGTACGAGGGGGAATTCTCGCACGTCTTATAATAAAGACGTTATTTAAGCACACTAATAATATTCTCCATTTCTAAGTATAAAAGAAGGTGATCCCAATCGAGCGTAGCACCTTGCATCATCAGAAGTACCGTAACACCACCGCGCCAACCTCTCTAGGCGTGCAGTACAGTTTCATGCGTCCTCCTACGCAACCACAAAGGCAGGCTTGGGGGCCTGCCTTTGTAACATCACATCAGACAAGGAATTACTATGCCAAAAACTTTAGAATCACTAACAAAACGCCTAAATGAGCATGCAACCGATTTAGAGCTGTCAATCAAACTTCAGCCCCTCCAAGATTTCGAGGATGCAAAAAGATTGCTTGCGACAAGGAAAGATCTTGTGGAGCGAACCGGAGAAACTTTTTATCTGGCAGGCTGGGACAATGACGCCAGAAAATGTCTACAGCAGAGTGATGGTAGCTATCTGTCATTTCAGCCCCAGATTAAACTGGGAAACTCTACACGGGAGTCACAGGTCCTTATCACAGCAGGCTCTACGCTTGAACGTGGAAACAGCCGGTATTTAGTGACAAAAGCGACAACCAGCATCAGCGGCACCTCTTTTGAAATGGAGTACCTGTCCTCGTCATTTACGATAGCAGGCAAATCCCAGCGGCACCCCTGCACGATCACGAACGAATCAGGATGCAAAATCTTGACCTGCTCTGGCAACGTCGCTAACCAGCTTGAAAAACAGATCCTCATAGACGGCGTGCTTCATACCGTTAAATCTGAGTACATGAGCAACGCAACCAGCGGTGTCAAACGTTATGAAATCATAGAGGGGGCGCAATAATGTCAGAATATAATTATGAATTCGAGCCGCTAAATGAACTTTTTAGAGAGAGAGACAGCATTGTAGGTATTTGGAAAACATCGCCGGACGCATGCCGAGCAATAGTGCCACTCTCGAAAATTTATTCTAAGTACATTATTGAGCTGAACAACCACTACGCCACTAAATTTGAAAATACCGATGCCAAGTTTCAACGCGTGATTAAATTTTTGGACGATATACTACACAAACAGGCTGTAATCGATACAGATTATGCTGCTAAAACTGAACTGATACAGTCGGTTATTAGGCAGCTTCGATCAGGCGACGGAGTTTTAGAACTCTTGAAACAGATCAATAAGGGCAAAGACGTCAAGCGTATTCTGCAAGAATTAGCCATAGCAAGTAGACCAATATCATGAGTAAGAATCTGACATTTGAACAGTGGATCAGAGCCGCTGCAGGGACTCAGGAAGATAGGAACGAAGCGGTAGACACTCACATTGACACTATGTTGGAATCTGAAGAAACGGAAGACTGAAAAAAAATGCAGTTATACGAAAATAGTTCTAAAGTTTCTCAGAACTACAACCGATAGATGTAAAGTACCACTAGAACAGTAAAACCAGAAAAGCGCACTGATGCAGGATGGCCTAGAATAGTAAATCTGTATATGAATGTCAACAAAAATATGCACCAGTAACACGGATAGACAACAATGATAGTTAGGGACACGCCGCCATTCCCGCTATTTTAAAAAATCCGGGTGGCAACTGACAGCAGACAACGTACCACCGTAACTCCCAGATTAGGCTCATATGAGTGTGTAGTCGAATAGAGGTGTATCTGATGTACGACAACAGTAGACCGATGGTTAACCCTATGCGATTACAGCATATTATAGCTAACCACCAACAACAGGAACTAGCTAATACTGACCCCATACCAACTGACAGCGACTTAGAGCTGCAATCAGTTAACCGTTGGATAGCTCAGAACACTAACAGTTATGCTGCAGTGAGACAGGCTTATGACACTTGGCTGTCAAGGTACCAATGGGAGGCATTTCTTACCATGCGACATCCCAAAAGCATCAAGCTGGACAACGTCCATGACCGGATTAAAAAGCATATCAAACAGGTTAGCCAAGCGCACGCAAAATGCCCCATAGCAGGCATTTCTTTTATTGCAAGATCACAAAATGTTAACCATTCTCACACTTTGTTGTTGCCTTATCGTACTGGCAGCATCACCGGTATACTGGAAGACCTGAAGTACACCGTCAACTGTCAATCGGTATTCTATACTGACCCTAATGATAACCAGATAGCTTATGCTGCAGATCATATTATCTGTGACCCGACCGCAACGCACCTTATAGAAGCATATGGTATCAAGATTTTAAAAAGCACTCTTATGGTCAGCCGATAGCTAACTGACCACAACCTACTCTAACCCCCATAACATGAGGATAAATAAAATGAACCCCTTCATTACCAGAGCTGAACGAAAATATTACGAGTTACCTGAGCGAACACGGAGAACATACCGACCGACGTTCCAGGTTACCAACACCCGCAACCGCTACTTTTCAGATATTGAGACCCGCAAAGTTTATTGCGGCGTTACCCGACTTGACGGCAGCGAATACCTTGTGGAGTTGGATGAACTAGGAGCACTGCTGCTGATGCAATTCGGACTCAGCGTCCATGTGAATCCAACTAGGTCAGATCGGCCAGATGAGTTTTACGCTCGTGTACATGCCTACGGTCAGAACATCATGTTGCATCAGTATCTGTTCAGCTACATGTGCGACGAAGCAAGGCCAGAGCTTGACCACATTAACGGCAACGGACTTGACAACCGCTTCCAGAACATCAGGCCAGCTAACCGTTTCGAGCAGATGCGCAACACCAGACGGCAGCGCGCAAATTTAGCCTAGGAGCTGTCACAACCTGTAGAGGCATACTGATGTATGCTTTAAATTCACACAATCTCAGGAGTCACCCAATATGCCCCATTTTTTATGTCCCTGTTGTCTGGCTGTTGTCGAGTCTGAAATTATACCGAAGGGAAAGTTCATTCGTAAAACCTATATACCTCGACCCCCTTCTGTCCCAGTCGAAGCCAAAGAAGATCTTGACGACTCGATTTAACAATTTTAGCAAGCCGCCGTTATTCGGCATAAGGAAAAATACCATGCAAATATTTTCTCCACAAATTTTTAAAACAATGGCTTCAAACCTGATTATGTCAGGAGCCACGTCCTACACTGACCGACTGACAGGAACCGAATATTTTATAACGACCACCACGGAGAAAGGTCTTTTTATTTCAGTTCATGAATTGCCACCTAATGGCACACTTCTACACCGGAACGACCTGAAACCATACATATTGATAGGCCAGCATCCGGACACGTTCACCGGCAGCACCTGCAATCTATTATCATGTGACTATCGCGTTACTGTAGCGCGACGTCTTCCGGGCGCGCCTGATACCTTTGGGCGGTCAGAGTCTACGTTAACCACCATAGCCTCTGCGGTGCCTTGCGCACTTGTAGAGGAAAACGACCGTATCACCTACAGTCAGGACGGTAACCGGAGCGTATACGAGGTTATTTTTGCATTCGGAAAAGATGCTGATGTTAAGACTGGGGACGTGCTGACCTCCGGCCTCGACTACTACGTTGTACAGAGTGCAACCCCAACCGTTGTAGGATCTCGCAAAGTTGTTGCGGTTATGGAGTCTTAGTACTTACATAGTAAGCGTCAACTTCCACCAATGGGGAAAGTTGACGCTTACTATGTAATTGACAGCATCTATCATATCCATTACTGATGTAATCAGGAGGTAATCGGCATGAATCAGGATAAGAACAGGCTCAACCAGAAAAGCTACAGAGCACGCCAGCGGTCACAACTGCATGTCCTGCATACCTATATAGACTCAGGGCCTTACCTCGCTCTATGCACATTAGCGAAGCACTCAGGCAGTACTAAGCGGGACATTATAGAACAGCTCCTGATAGAAGCCGCTGACCGCTTACCTAGTAAAGACATGCCAGAGCCATTAGCGGTAAAGGTAGAGGGATCAGAGGCATGGTTCACAACTGCCACAGCTCCACAACTAACAGCACATTTCAATACTACAAAAGAAGCAAACAACGCTTTAAAGGCTTGTCCAAACTATCAGGGTAGTAAAGCCAAGTCGTGTAGTACTGACATTGGTAGATTGTTACAGAAAACATATACCCGTATATCTACCGCCACCTTTGCGGGCGGTAGAAAGTAACCCATAAACTATTGACTGTCAGATAGATAAATAGCTAATATAGTTAAACTTTATCTCTTTACAGCAACCCCTGTTTAATGGTAGATTGCTTCCAGATTCAATCAAATCTCAGGAGGGTAACCAATGCAACCAACATGCGTATTCTGTGACCAACCAACAACCGAACAACACCGTCAGGACATCCTAGAAACCTACGGCGCTTTCTTAACCGACTTCGAACAAGCCCCACGCGTGGGCATGCGTGAGGAAGTCCTTGCAGCCCAACACATGCACGACCATGCTATAGTGGAGATATTAGACTATGACCGTGAATCCATGCACGTCTGCCATAGTTGCGCTTTGGATCTACTGCCAGAATCCGACGTTCGCCTGTACTTCCTGAATCGACAAGAGGAACTTATTGCAGACGTGGCGTATCACTCCCAGGCATTATCGTTTGTGTCAGATCAACTTCAACACCTGAGTGCATGACCAAAAGTAAAAGGGCCTCAATCGAGGCCCCTCTCTTTACTTCTATCATGACAGCCTAACCTATCAATAGTCACTGCCGATCAGTCAGGAGCGGTGCAACGCAGTAAACCATGTAAGCAAATCTTACATTTCAGGGTAAAAATCCAGTTCGATGTTATACAAGGAACCGAACTGAGCTATATTTACTAGCAACAACTTACACTTGAAAACAACAGCATTTCAATATACCGCCATAAATACCGCTAAAAACAAATCTTACCCCTGTTTTGCACTATTGCGCACCATCCTAATCAAGTACACTCAGGTACTCTACAGCATTATAGTAAACAATAAGTGGGGGCGGGAGGTATCCGTTTACCAATAGAGAAAATGCCTTACCCGCCATCAGACCCGTTTACCCCAAATCATGTTCATTAATGAAGTACGCCAACGCCGTACTTGCAGCCGTCCCCCTACTAGGAGGCGGCACCCCCACTAATTCAAATCGACTTCCGGTTACTGAAAAACAAACCCTACTTTGCTAAAAACTGAATGAGGTTAATTAAGCCCAAACAGTTCTATAGCTCTACCCTCAAGCCGGTTCAAATCTATAGCATCCATACTCATTTTTTCTGATACTTCTTTCAACTTTGCCGCTTTGGTTGCCTTAGCATAACGTCCCGTCACACTGCCACTTGTGGAATGACCCATCATATCCGCTGTTACTTTTAAGTCGCTGGAAACCTCCCAGACGTTCCCGGCAAACGTATGGCGTATCGAATGTAGGCATTTTCCTTTTTCATTAGTCACGTACTTTGGTTCAAACCCTTGTGAAATATATCCATCTTTCCGCTTTTCATCGTGGTTGTACCAAGCTGTAAAGCTTTTAGCTGTATCTTGAAACAGCTGTTCCCGTGGCAAGGTCTCTACCCATTCCAGAAACCCAAGTAAGATAAGTGCATCACAGATTGCTACAGGTCTGACCGTAGCTTTAGTTTTACCTTTCCGGAGTCTGAAACACCATAGCCCGTTGTCCATTTTTACAATGTCTTGCTTTGTCAATGCCGTAATGTTGCCTAGCCGCAACCCATGAAATAAGGCAATCAAGACCAACCAGAATCGTTCTGGTTTCTCAGGTGCATAAACCCATAATGGTTTTGTACATAGTGCATCTATCAGCCGCTTGACATCAGCATCGTCATACGCTTTACGTTGATCTTCCTCTGGTACCGATGTTTCAAAGGTTTCATCTACCCAAACGTTTGCAGAAGATAGCTTCTTGCATTTCAGCGCATAATCAACAACCGCTTTAGCTCGCTTGATGTACTCATTTGCTGTTACAGGCTGTATCTTGTCATAGTCCCGTAGTTTGAGTATTGATGATAGAGCAAGTCCTTTGTATCGCTGCTGTCTGTTCAACGGATATTTCCGCAATACAGTTTTTACCTTTGTCACTGTCTCCATAGAATTAAACGCTTCAAGAGAGATGTTACCGGTTATTTCCAGCAAGGTCTGACACTCTACTTCCATATCACGCATGCCCCCTGAAGAGACCCTTATTCGATCAGCTCTATAGTAGGACATGTACAGTTCTAGCATATCACTCAGCTTGACATATGGCTCTTTCAGGACGCTTTCAGTACTCTGCTGTAACGTTCGCAACTGTGACCAATTGCCATCATACGTAGCGTATTCCGCTTCGTTTAGCTGTATCTGGGAATCAATCAACTTCAAGCAGAGTACTTTTAATTCAGACTTAGTAAGCTTCACCCCTGCCAACTGTTTAATTTGTTCCTGCAGGTAATCAGGATCTACAGAAACAGTTGCATATTCAATATTTTTGGTTTGCAGTCGTTCCTTTAGATGCTTCGTATGCTGACCGAGTTTCAATTTAATTTGGTCCGGTGATGTATCTTCAGGCATAAGCGCCTGCGCCAGATTAGACAAGTGAAGATCACTTTTGTTTTGTGTAGCAAATACTTTGTCAATAGGACTTATAGCGTCAGGAGTCACAATTTTAGTACCTGTAGCTTGTGCCTGTATACGAGAGGCACCATGTGCAAGGAAAGCAGCTACAAGACGCTTTTCAAGATCAGGTGTCAGCATGCCAGTACGCAGCTGTAAAAATAATTGTGATGTTTGGAATTCGTAGGAGCTTGAAGCAACAGCCGCTTGCTTTTTGTCAGATGTATGGAGAGATTTCCATAAGGTAGGGGATGGAAAATGGTTTGTAAGATCTTTGGGAACTCGCCGAACATAGTAATAACGACCATTACGTAAAGTAAAATGATGCATAAAGTTACCCCCTAAAATGTTTGCAGTCTGTTGAAATGCAAACATTCTGAAGGTAACTACATGATATTATAAGTAATGGAGGCGCGTGTCGGATTCGAACCGACGTTAACGGTTTTGCAGACCGGCTCCTAGCCTCTTGGATAACGCGCCAAGCTGAGAGTCATAATGTGGAAGAACTTTATAGCGAACTCTGC
>Ga0194037_1002845_pt1 | contig 11052 bp, 4 predicted proteins | sample JunL306m_MetaG_FD_148653 | JGI IMG/M metagenome (GOLD analysis project Ga0194037, IMG submission 148653) | Anoxic zone freshwater microbial communities from boreal shield lake in IISD Experimental Lakes Area, Ontario, Canada - Jun2016-L304-6m | ecosystem: Environmental > Aquatic > Freshwater >...
AAACCTGTTTTAAAATATTCAAAAAAATATTTATTATTTGCTTTTAACTTTCTACTCAAAGTCGCATCTAATGTTATGCAAATTTACATCTTTTTCTTTTAGAAAATTGATTAATTGTTCTATGTTATAAGAATTTAGCATTCTTAAACCTGTATTATAGTTAAAGTGTGTTAAAAATTATGGTTTTCAGTAGGGTAAATAATACTTCAATTTGTTTGAAGATTTTTTTCGAAAGTATTAAATTTTCAGTCTTACAAGAATTCAATTTAAGTCAATCCTAAAATTTGTTATTTGCAAAATCAAATTATCTTTGTACAGTAAACTGTGAAATAAGAAAATTTGTAATACAATTTAGCAGCACATAATGTCAATAAACCATACTATTCATCCTGAATATATCCACTTGACCACATTTATTATTAATCTTCCAAACAGTTTCGATAATAAAGGTAAGCTTCTGTACAAAGTGCGCAACGAAGTGCGACTGATAGATGTGGACGGCATAAAAGTTGTGGTCAAGAAATTCAAAGTGCCCCATTTTGCCAACCGCATTGCGTACACCTATTTTCGAAAGAGCAAGGCGCGACGGTCGTATGAGTATTCGCAAGAGCTAATCGCAAATGGTTTTGGCGCAGCACAGCCTATTGCCTATACCGAATATTTCAAAGGCGGTTTACTTGCCGATTCGTACTACGTTTCTCTTTATTGCGAATACGGTCGCGACTTTAACGAGTTTCGTGTGCGAGAAATCGAAGGTCGAGAGCTGATTTTGAAAGATTTTGCACTGTTTACCGCCCGAATTCACGATGTCGGTATCCGGCACCTCGACTATGGCGGTGGCAATATTCTGTTCGAAGAGACGCCAGAGGGCACTCATTTTTGCTTGATAGATGTAAATCGACTCGAGAAAGGCGAAGTCGATATCAAGAAAGGATGTGAAAATTTCAAATTGCTTTATATGAAAGGCAATGCGTTTCGTTTTCTGATTACAGAATATGCAAATGCGCGCAACTTTGACGTTGAAGAATGCGTTGCGCTTATTTACCCATATATCCATACTAATTGACGTAATCCGATGATAATTAGCGGTTTTACCATAATAAAAAATGCCATTAACCTCGATTTTCAAGTGGTGGAGGCCATCGAATCAGTACTTGACTTGGTGGATGAATTTATCGTTCGGGTGGGCAAAAGTGACGACGATACAGAGCAGCTGATTCGGTCGATTAACTCGCCAAAAATCAAAATCATTCGTTGCGATTGGGACACATCGACCTACAAAACCAATGGTATGATTTATGCTCACGAAACGGATTTGGCTTTGCACGAATGTGTTGGCGACTGGTGCTTTTATATTCAGGGAGACGAAGTGCTGCACGAAAATGCTATTCCGGTGATCAGAAAAGCCTGCGAAGATTATTTAAATGATCATCGAGTGGAGGGTTTCCTGTTGAAATATCACCATTTTTGGGGTGATTACAACCATTTCATCGATGCTCGACATTTTGCCTATCCGCGTGAAATTCGCATTGTGAGAAATCATCCTGATATTCATTCGTGGCGCGATGCACAATCGTTTCGTTCCATAAAAAACTTTAATCGTGAAGATTATTTCCAGGAAGAAAACACTCGAAAACTTCGTTGTGTATTGCTTGATGCCTATATGTTTCATTATGGTTGGGCACGCAATCCTCGTAGTATGGTAAAAAAGCAGACTCAGCAACACGAAGTATACAGTGGCATTTTGGAAGAAAAGAAAGAAGAATTTTTCGATTATGGAAATATGAGCTCAATGCCAATATTTAAAGGGACACACCCTAAGACGATGGAAAAGCGAATATCTGAAATGGATTGGTATCACCTTCTGCGGTTTGAAGGCGCACCAACTGATATGAAAAAGAAATTTGGATTGAAATACAGAATTATCAACTTTATTGAGAATCGTTTTTTGCCTGAAGGTGCTCGAATTGGAGGATTTAAAAATTACAAAACAGTAAAATGAACGACTGTTCACTTGGATAGCTGCTTGTGAAGAACAGAAAAAAGAGTGCAACTGTCATTTCTTCTAATAACACAAAAAAAATAGCTCAAAATGCTGGAACTCTTAAAATATACCTTCTTCCAGAATGCGCTTTTGGGCGGTATTCTCGTCAGCATCGCCTGCGGAATGGTGGGCACTTACATCGTGGTGCGTCGGTTGGTTTTTATCAGTGGTGGTATCACACATGCTTCGTTTGGTGGCATCGGGTTAGGTGTTTTCACCGGCACTAATCCGATTGCTGTAGCGTGGCTTTTTGCCATTGCTTCCGGTTTTGGAGTGGAGTACCTTTCCACAAAACATAAATTACGCGAAGACTCTGCCATAGCCGTTCTTTGGGCATTGGGCATGGCATTGGGAATTATTTTTCTCTATCTCACACCAGGTTATACTATTGGGATGAGTGAATTTCTGTTTGGGAATATTCTCACCATTTCGACCAGTGATATAGTGATGTTTGCAGCATTGGTTTTTGCACTTATTCTGGTTTTTAGTTTGATGTATCGCACCATACTCTATGTGGCTTTCGATACGGAATACGCACGTGTGCTGAAGCTTCCAGTGAAATTTATCGAATATATGATGATGTTTTTTGTGGCAACCACAATTGTTTTTTCTATCCGTTTAGTAGGCATCGTGTTGTTGATGTCGCTGGTTACTATCCCTCAGATTACGGCAGATTTGTTTACACATGATTTCCGAAAAATGATGGTTATCTCTGTCATCATTGCAGTTGTAGGATGCGTTGGAGGCCTTTTCCTCTCCTATTTTCTCAACGTGCCTTCTGGTGCATTTATCATTCTGCTCATGATTGCTTTTTATGGCATCGGTTGGATTGCGAAAATGATTTTATTTTCTAGTAATCGCAAGTAATATAAACAGTTTTTTGGTTTTTTGGATTGCTTAGAACACAATCCTCATGTGTTTATTAGTATCTAATCAATCGTAAAATCTTAATCTGAGTATGCTAGCAATGTGGATTGTAACAGTAATTTAATACCTTATTTCCCCAAATTTCCCCAAATACGACCAGATTTCCCATAAATGAAAGACATTCATTTGAATGCGACCATCAATCTGTATATATTTGAACAAAATTGAATGTGTCACAAATAAATCATTTGTCTGCCTCATTCATTTGAATGAGACGTCAATTGAAATAAATAAACGATTGATCAGCTCTGAACGAACATCCATTCATTCTGAATGAAGACTGACCAGGACTGAACGATGACAGACCAGAACTGAACGATGACCAAGCAGAGCTGATCGATTATCCATTTAATTTGAATGATAACCGAGCAGAGCTGATCGATCATCAAAATAATTGAAACGACGACCGACCAGAGCTGATCGATCATCGACCAGAGCTGATCGATCATCAATCAGGGCTGTTCCACCGTCTGAAAAGAAAGAAACAACAGCTATCAAGAAAGATGTACGGGTTTGTATATCAGTTAATTGTAGCTAAAAAATTAATTAATCATATATCGAATGAAATATTCAGCAAACCTTAAGTGCAGAATATCCGCTTCGATTTTCAATACTAGCTATCGACACTTTGCAAACTGAAAACACCTAAACCCATCACACAAATGAGATTATAAATAAGTGTTGCGTTTTGATCATTCTATTTGTAATTGGATTTTGATAGTAGAGTCTGTCTATAAATGATTAAATATTATCTTTGTCGAAAGTTTATTAAAAATATATCGCGGTTAAAGTTTAGTTAGATGTTACTTTGTTTCAGAAGGTTTAGAATTTTCATATTTTTTGTTCTCTTTTTGCTCTTTGAGGTTCACTCTTTGACTGCTGCTATCACAGCGACCATTAGTGGTACTGCGTGGGTATGCCAAAATGCTACTGGAATAAATGTTTCATTTATAGGTTCGGGAGGTGTTGCTCCATATACATTTACATACAAAATAAATGGTGGTGCTTCTGCTACCATAACAACCCAAGGCACAAACGCTTCTGTCAGTCTTCTTGTTGAGACTTCAACTTCTGGTGTTTTTACATATTCTCTTGATGGAGTAACAGATGCGACTTCTGAGTTTGTGGTTCAAACAGGTTCTGCAATTGTTACAGTAAATGCTCTTCCCAATGCCAATGTAGGGACTAATAACAGCGTTTGCAAAGGATCTTCCATCGTTTTAGGCGGTGCAAGTGTAACTGGAAGCACATACAGTTGGACTGCCTCGCCTAATGATCCGACATTAACTACTCCAACAATAGCTTCTCCATCAGTATCACCTTCTCAAACCACTACATACACGCTGAAAGAAAAGAATGCCTCAGGTTGTGAGCATCAAAATAGTATCACCGTGACGGTAAATAATTTACCGACAGTCGATTTCTCTTTTAGTGATAATCAATGTTCAGGTGATGCCGTTAAATTTACACCAAATGCAGGGGGAGGAACTGCTCCGTATTCTTATTTGTGGGATTTTGGTGATGGTTCAACATCGACAGAAGAATCTCCTTCTCATCCTTTTACTTCTTTGGGATGCAACACTGCACCATTTACTATAAAGCTTACTGTTACTGATGCCAATAGCTGTAAATCTGTGATAAAATCAAAATCAATAACGATTAAGCAAAAGCCAGATATTGATTTTGATGATTTGCAAAATCCATTAAGCCCGTTCAGTAATTGTTCGAAAGCATCAGCTTCAAATCCAGATTTTACAATTCAATTGGGAAATATATCAAATTCCAAAAGCTGTATTTCTTCTTATTCAGTAGATTGGGGTGATGGAAAATCAGAATCTAAAATTGCTTTTCCTCTATCTCATACTTATTCTCTGTTGGGTGCATTTAATGTCGTTATTACTGCTAATGGTACTAATGGATGTAGTAATTCGATTACTAAAATTGCGAAAAATGTTTCCAATCCATCAGGTGGAATCTATAGTCCTGGAGAAACCGCTAATTTATGTGCGCCTACTAAGCAGTTAGGTTTTGCGATCATAGGATGGGGAGCAAACTCACCAGGCACACAATATTTTGTAGATTATGGAGATGGTACTCCTGTTTTAACTTTAACGCAAGAGCAATTAATTTCATCCGCTTACTACAATGCGGCATCACCCAAAGAGTCTGCTAATTATCCTATCCCCCACTCATATACTAAACCGAGTTGTCCGAAGAGTGATTTCACTGTGACACTCACAATGGTGAATGCGTGTAAAAGCACACCTTTCACGGCTTCGGGAATTAGCGTGATTGTGAAACCTGATGCAAAGTTTACTGTGCCTCAGAGTAATTGTCTGAACACACCTGTGGCTTTCACCAATACAACTGACCCTGGATATAGTGCCGACTGCTCTCAATCAGCCATTTACACCTGGGATTATGGAGATGGTACGACTGAAAAAGTTACAGTTTCTACTCCAAAAAACGGAACTCATACCTATAAAACAGCTGGAACTTTTGTTGTATCCCTAACAGCGCAGAATTTTTGTGGTACTTCAACCAAGCTTGATACAATATGCCTGGAAGCTCCTCTTTCATCAAGATTCACTATAGATGCAAAAGAAGGATGTGCCCCTCATTCCGTGAAAATTACAAATACTACAAATACGGCAGCATCTTGTTCACCGCCAACTTATTTGTGGACTGTTTCGTACAAAAATGGTTATTGTGGCACAGCATCTTCTTATTCTTATACTAATGGCACCAGTTCTTCTTCTAAAAACCCATCATTTGTTTTTGCAAATCCTGGCATTTACTCTTTAAAACTAAGTGTAACTAATACCTGTGGCACAAAAGATACCACCCAAACCATCATCGTTAAAAAGCCTCCGACTGTTTCAATAAATACAATTGCAAACGGATGTGGCACGGCATCAATTCAGCCTAATGCATTAGTGGATAGCTGCTCCACTTCTTCTAAGAATTTGGTGTATGCTTGGAGTTTTTCAGGAGGAACACCGTCGTCGGCTAGTACATTGGTGCCTGGCACAATCTCGTATTCAAAGTCTGGAACTTATGCCGTTTCGTTGAGTGTGACAAACGAATGCAACATTACTACAACCGCCACAAAGACATTCGTGGTTAATCGGATTCCCATTTTGACAAATACCGAACTTGCTCAAACGATTTGTTCGGGCAATCAATCATCGGCCATCACGCTTACTGCCGATACAGCGAGCACTACATTTTCGTGGGCAGCAAAAGCAACTGCTGGGATCACAGGCTTCACACCATCGGGAACAACAGCGATTATTCCAGCAAAAGCAATATCTACTACAGCATCGACAATAGGAACGGTAACCTATACGATAATTCCGAAAATCGGAACTTGCAACGGCACACCTGTTGATTTCGTCATTACGGTAAATCCTGCACCTAAATTTACAAAACAACCTCTTTCGCAAACCGTATGCCAAAATGGAAACTCCGATACTTTAGCTGTTTCGATACAAAGTGCTGTGGGAGCTCCCGCATACAAATGGTATAGTTATAGCGGAACTAACATGTCATCAGCCTTGCCAATCTCAGGTGCTGATAGTTCGAAATATCTTCCATCGACAAGCACGTTGGGGATTATGAACTATTTTTGCGAAATTACTCTATCCACTGGTAATTGTTCGAAACTGACATCGGCGGTCTCAACAATCACGGTCAATCCTATCCCGAAAATTACAACTCAGCCCACCCCATCGCAAATAATTTGTGTGGGAGGAACAATTGTTACACCACTGTCGGTAGCTTTTTCTGGGGGAGCTGGAGCAACTTCTTATCAGTGGTACTCAAATACAACTAACAACACTACAGGAGGCACACTGATACCTGGAGAAACTAAAGCAACCTTTAAGCCCGCTGTATTTTCTACACCAGGCACCTATTTTTATTACGTTGAAATAGCTATTGCTGGAAATGGCTGTGGCCGTTTGACCTCCGACACTGCTAAAATTGTAGTCGTTTCGGATCCAGTAATCATCAATCAACCGATACAGACACAAACACTGTGTCTAAACTCAATAGCCGATTCATTAAAAGTAAGTGCATCAAATGGTATCGGAGTCTACAGCTACCAATGGTATAGAAACGGCACAAACAACACAACGTCGGGGACACTTATTAATGGTGCAACAAGTAACTTCTTAATTCCCCTAACCACTATTGTAGGCACGACTTATTATTACTGTCTTATTACCCAACCTAATGGTATAGGATGCAGCGTAACAAGTAATACAGCTGCAGTGATTGTAAATCCGTCACCAAAAATAGACAAACATCCTCTCACAGCTACCTATTGCGAAGGAGTGTTACCAAATCAATTGTCGGTGGAATATAGTAATGGTGTGGGAACGCCGACTTATCAATGGTTTAGTAATGCGGTGAACAATTCAACCTCTGGCACAGCACTTTCAGGTCAAACGAATTCAACGCTTTCGCCACCAGCTTTGATAGGTACAATTTTTTATTATTGTGTGATTTCATTGCCCTCGGGCGGTTGCTCAACAATGACATCGGATGTTGCTGCTATCACAGTGAATCCAATTCCAAAAATTACAACTAGAAGCGACACAATTTGCAGTGGAGATGTTTTTGTGGTAAATCCTACGAATGGGACAACTGAAATAGTTCCTGTTGGAACAAAATACAAATGGAGTTCTCCAACCATTACTCCAGTTGGAGCAGTAACTGGTGCATCGGTGCAGACTACTCCTCAAACGTCTATTTCACAGACATTAATCAATAAAACAACTACTCCTGCCATTGTAAAATATACGGTCACGCCTGTTGCATCATCGGGATGCGTAGGTGCGGATTTTGAAGTCAGCATTCGGGTTAATCCAGCCATCACAACGAACGTCGCGGTTTCGGATATTACCTGCTTTGGTGTTAATAATGGTTCTATTCATGCTACTATTTCGGGTGGAGTTCCATTTAGTTCGGGTAACCCGTATACTATTACATGGAGTAGCTCCAATGGATTTACTTCAGCTGCCTCAACAATAACAGACCTAACCCCAGGCGTTTATCATCTTTCCATAAAGGATGCGGGCGGATGTCCATACGATAAAGATTTTACTGTGGCAGAACCTGCCGATATTACGCTAAAAACTGATAGCAAGAAAGATATTACATGCTTCGGTGCTAATAATAGTTTGATAAATATTTCAGTTACTGGGGGAACTGGTAAATATAAATTCGCTTGGACAAAAGATGGAGTATCTTTCTCGAACTCACAAAATCTATCGAATTTAGCACCAGGTGTGTATGTGATTTCTGTCACTGATGGTAATAATTGTGTGGCGAAAACAGCCAGTTATACCATTATCGAACCACCTGCATTGTCCATTAGTTTAGGATCTAAGACAGATGTACTTTGTTATGGCGATTCTACGGGATCAATAGGTGCAGTCGTTTCTGGAGGTACAAAAATCGAACAAACGCCTGGGGTTTTCGACTATTCTTATGAGTGGACTGGACCAAATGGATTCAAAAGTAACAAGCAGAATATTTCTCAGCTCAAAGCTGGTGACTATCTACTCACCGTGACAGACAATAGTGGTTGTTCTAATACATTGAGCGTAAAAATTCTGCAACCGACAGAGATTACAATCGGTGTAACCACTACACCTATCACCTGTTACGGAGCCACTAATGCAACTATTAAATTAAATATTTCTGGAGGGAATGCGCCATATACAGTAGTCTGGGATAATCATGCTCAAGGTTTGTATCAAGAAAATGTTTCAGCAGGAACATATAAAATAACTGTAACGGATGCGGTTGGATGTGTTAAAATAAAAACTATTACAATTGCCGAAGCGACTATTTTCACCATCACGCCGGTGGTCAAACAAATCACTTGCAACGGCGCAAAAGATGGAAGTATCACACTCAATTTTCAAGGTGGGAAATCTCCTGTCTCACTGACTTGGAGTGATGGTGCTATTACGGGTACAACTCGTAATAATATTGGACCGGGTACCTATTCAGTATCAATCAGCGATGGTACACCTTGCTTTATAAATAAAACATTCGTAATTGTAGAGCCTCAGCCACTCGTAGTTTCAGCTAAAATTGTTCACGCTCTCGATTGCAACGATGCGAATAGTGGATCTATTAAATTATTGGTTTCAGGAGGAACTCCTCCATTCTCTTATCAGTGGTCAACTGGCGCAACAACCGATTCGTTGTCGAATCTCTCAGCTGGAAATTATTTAGCGACGGTTACCGATACAAATGGCTGTACAAAAACTATTAAATATGAGGTGAAACGTCCCCAAGCTATAGATATTAGCGTATCTTCTTCTACCATTTTTGATTGTTTAGCCAAAACTACGAAAATAATTTATTCCGCTGATGTAACTGGTGGTGTCCCACCCTACCAACTCACTTGGTCTAGCGGGAAGATAAGTGGTGTGAATAATGAGATAATGGAAACAGACCAAAATGGAATGGTTGTGTTAGATGTGACAGATAGTTATGGTTGCACTGAAAATTACACATTCAGCGTTGTTATCCCTAAATCGGGCATTGATCTACTTTTGGTAGATTGCAACAGCCATTTGTATCAATTCAATGCTTTGCAGCCCTCCATCAATGGTTTAGTAAATTCATATAATTGGGATTTTGGCGATGGAAGCAAATCAACGTTAAAGAATCCACAACATGCCTACAATGCAAATGGAGATTATTTGTTAAAACTGACAATCTCAAACTCGTCATGTGTAGCAAATTACAATCAACTTATATCAGTGGAGTCTTTACCCGTTTTGTCGCTCGATAGAGTTGCGAAGTTGTGCGAAGGAGATTCTGTAGTTGTCTTTGCAAAAGGAGCCGACACATATAAATGGAGCGATGGAACAGTTGGTGACAGTATTGTGATTCGAAAAGATGGGAATTACAGCGTAATTGGCTCATCCAAAGCTGGCTGTACAGCGACTCTCAACTTCACGGCTACCTATTTTGCATTAGACAAATACACCATTCAGACAGACAAAGAGAGTGTTGATACCAATAGTCCGAAACTTCGAATGTGGAGCGAGAACATTCCATTTTCCCAGTATTACTGGGATCTCGGAGATGGCAAAACTGCAGAGGGTCCAAATCTTGAGCATACGTTCGACATCACTAAAGAGGGATATTATGATATTCAACTTAAGGTTTTAAATTCAAATGGTTGCACCGAAAAAGCAACGAAACGAATTTGGATTTCTTACTCATCAGAAACAAATACCTTTACTCCAAATAATGATGGTGTGAACGATATTTTCATGAAGAATTGGCATATAAAGTTGTACAATAGAAATGGGTTATTGCTGTACGAAGGCGTTGACGGTTGGGATGGCACCTACAAAGGTCAACCTGTAGCGAATGACACCTATTTCTATGTATTGGATTACATGGCGAAACAAGGAGCAAAAGTTAAAACTGGTTTTGTAACTGTTGTACGTTAATTTAAAGATTGTGAAAAAGTATCTTTTGTTTTTACTTTTGAATTGCATCGTTTTACTGAGTAATGCTCAGTCGGATACTCGTATCAACAACTTTTGGGAAAATCCATATTACATCAATCCAGCATCTTTTAGCAACAGGTACATGTCGGTGTACAGCATAGTTGGTCGTAAACAGTGGTTGAATTTCCCTGGAGCACCCACTACTTTTTTCATGAGTGCAGCGCAATATTTTCCTAAAATGCATGTGCTAATTGGGTTAAAAGCATTTGAAGATAAAATTGGATATACCTCCACATCCTACATTTCACTTTCGTACACTTATATATCGATGCTTAACGATGATTGGCGAATAAATCTCGGATTGGCAGGTAGTTTTCAGAACCTTTGGTACGATATGGTAGAGATTAACACCACCGTTGCAGATCCAGCTATTTTCCAAAAATTGGCGCAAGTAAAAAGCTACAATGCTGATATGGGTGTGGAAGTTGCAAATCGAAATTGGAGAATTGGAGCTTCGAGTCAAAACTTGCTTTCACTGTTTGCTTCAGACGAAAAACCACAAACTTACATGAATCATCTGTATGGCATTTACAG
>Ga0194037_1002846_pt1 | contig 11047 bp, 7 predicted proteins | sample JunL306m_MetaG_FD_148653 | JGI IMG/M metagenome (GOLD analysis project Ga0194037, IMG submission 148653) | Anoxic zone freshwater microbial communities from boreal shield lake in IISD Experimental Lakes Area, Ontario, Canada - Jun2016-L304-6m | ecosystem: Environmental > Aquatic > Freshwater >...
GGATCAACTGTCATAACGTCAAACAGAGCCTACAAAAAGTGGCCGGAAATCTTCAACAACGACAGCTCGCTGACATCAGCCTTGCTTGATAGACTCCTGCATCACGCAGAAACCATGCTCATTGAAGGGCCAAGTTACCGTATGAAAGATCAAATAGAAGCATAAACCACAAAATCAAACCGCCGGCTGCGAGAAAACTCGGAGGCGGCGGATCATTACTACAGCCTTTTTAAAGTGCCAGATTTACTACATGTTCACGGCGCCGCTCACAGTGAGCCGGATTCATGAGCTTGCCGGAACAGATCAACCGCTTTCCTGCCGTCGTCAACAGGCAACCACGACAAATCCTTTGCCGAATTCACAATCCATTTATTCCAGAAGCACCTGCAGCTGGATAGGCCCCCTCCCGTTACCAACGCAATTCACCTGCCAATCAGCTATTCTGCTCAAATAGCATAAGATGCGAGTAGCACTTTGATTCAGTGCAAAGAGTCATAAATCCGAACTATGTCCAGCATACATTCTGATTCACTGCCAGTCATTCTGGATTATGTCAGTTGACCTCTGGGTAAACACAAATTATGATATACAAAAATAATCAACAACCAGTTCTCCGTCTATTCTGAAAGGTACTATGAATAATGGAGCACCGCTCATACTGGAAGAAGTAACAGCATCTATACCTGGTGTTATTTACCAGTTTCTGGTCGGTCCGGACGGAAGCTGGTATTTCACCTTTGTCAGCCAGGGTATTATAGACCTGTTCGAGGTTACTCCAGATGATGCCTGCGCTGATGCTGATGTGATGACTCGCTGTATAATCGATGAGGATCGTCCCAGCCATCGGGAGTCGGTCATCCAGGCAGTATCAGCACTGACACCCTGGAATCACGAGCACCGCATCCGCACCCGTAGTGGCGCTCTTAAATGGATTCGTGGTGCTGCACTGCCTCGGGAGCTTGAAGACGGCAGTGTCATCTGGAACGGAATGTTGTCCGATATTACCGAGTTGATGGATCTGAAGCATACCATTGAAGAGCAGAACAGATTACTGGAGCAACAAGTGCAGGCGCGAACGACCCAACTTTCCGAGGCGCTTGCGATCTCCATTGAAAGTGAAGCGCGCTTCAGAAATCTGGCTGAGTCTGCGCCTGTCCTGATCTGGATGTCAGGTCTCGACAAAAGGGTGAATTACGTAAACAAACAGTGGCTTGCTTTCACTGGCCGCTCTTTGGAGGAAGAGATTGGCAACGGCTGGGTAGAAGGAGTTCATCCTGAAGATATTGATCCGTGTTGTTCCACATATCGGGATTCATTTGACCAGAGAATCCCGTTCTCAATGGAGTACCGCTTACGGCATAATGACGGCACATATCGATGGATCCTTGACAACGGCGTCCCTCGTTTTTCAAATGATTTTATTTTCATGGGGTTTATCGGATCCTGCATCGACATAACTCTTATCAAGGAAATCCAGGAGCAGCACCGTGAACATGCCCGTTATCTGAATGAATCCATTGAAAAGGAACGCATAAGGATAGCCCGTGACCTCCACGATTCAATTGGGCAGTCTCTAACGCTGCTTTCTTTTGACACCATACGGGTCAAGCAGGAAACAGACGGATATGGAAGCGGGCTGCACGGACTCCTTGATGGAATGTTAAAGAGCATCCAGAATATGGTTACAGCTCTTCAGGAAATCTGCACAAACCTGCGGCCAGCGCTGCTTGATGATCTTGGCCTGGAGGCTGCTGTAGACTGGGTTGGCGATGATTTTACCCGGCGCACCGGAATACCATGTACTGTCAGTTGGGATGGCGAGCCGTGCAGGAATCCGCACTGTACTACAGATATCTTCAGGGTTATTCAGGAGGCTCTTGCCAACATCGCCAAATACTCTGGGGCAACGGATGTACAGATACATTTTACCGGTTCCGGCAGCAACTACCTCCTGGAAATACATGATAACGGCTGCGGTTTTAACGTTGACTCCATCCCTAAAGGGAGCGGCTTTGGCATAATCAGCATGCGTGAGCGGGCTGAATCACTTGGAGCTGCCTTTAACCTGAAAAGCACGCTCGAAAAGGGAACCGTCATTACTATTAATATACCCTGTGGGACAAAGGAGTCGTGCCGTGCAGATACTTATTGTTGACGACCATCCATTTATCCGCAAAGGGCTGATTCATGTGCTGCAGTACGAACTTGCCAATGAAGTCGTCCGGATTGATGAGGCAGGCAGCCATTCCGAGGCTCTTTCGTGTTTATCGGCCGCCAGTTATGACCTGATATTGCTGGATGTCTCACTTGAAGGCAGGAACGGTCTCGACCTCCTCATGTGGATACGAAAAGAACGGCCTCATACTCCGGTGCTGGTCATAAGCATGCATCCGGAGGACCAGTATGCACTTCGGGCCATCAGGCTCGGCGCCGCCGGATATCTTTCCAAACAGTCGGCCCCTGCTGAGCTGATGACTGCTATTACCGGCATCCGTACACACGGAAGGTATATCAGCCATCGCCTCTCCCTGCTGATGGCTGAGGATCTCGGCCGAACGGGTCATGGAACCGTTTTGCATGAACATCTGTCAAACCGCGAAATGGAAATAGGCGGCATGATCGCCCGAGGCGAATCGCCTGCTGAAATAGCAGAGGCCTTAAACCTTAGTGTCAAGACGGTAAATACCTATCGGACCCGCCTTCTTAACAAGCTTGCTGTTCGCAACAACGTCGGCCTTACCTCGTACTTTATCCACAACAACCTCATACCCTGATTCCTTTTGTAGGTAATTCACCTACACCGCTGCGCAGCAAAACTCCTACAGCATAATCATCTATGCTCCGACTTACAAAAAACATCAAAATCTATACTCTTACATCATGTACAGACGTGTTTTCCCGCTTGTACCAATTGATGTATCAGCAGGAGAATTTTGCATGCAATTCTTCATAATTGATGACAATCCTCACATCCGTACCGAATTACGCAGGATTCTTGAGAAACAATGTGTGTCTGAACCGGATCAAATCGAGGAGACGGGCGATGCAGTTACCGCTCTGCAGCTGGTCTTTTCTACTGATTATGATCTGGTACTTCTTGATCTGTCACTGGGTGAGCAGAACGGATTGAAAGTGCTCAGGCAAATCCGGGAAGAGCGGCCTGAGCAGCAGGTATTGGTTGTCAGCATGCATCCCCGTGAGATCTATGAGCCAATCTGTATAAAGATGGGGGCGGCAGGGTATCTTGAAAAGCACCGGGCCATGCTTGAACTTCCGGGCATGGTTGCGAACATTGTTGCAAAGGGTTCCAAGCAGAAGTTTACACGTGGCTATACGGCACCATCGACAAACCGGAAGCAGATACAAAAATAAATGGAGGAAAATAACAAATGCTTTCAAACATCAAACTCGGACCAAAACTTATCGGCAGCTTTCTGACAGTAGCGTTAATTGCGCTGGTAATAGGTGTCTTCGGCTATTTCCAAATCCATAAAATCAATAATGCCGATATTTTTCTCTATGAAAAGTGCACAATTCCTATCGGACAAATGGCCGAAATTGAATCAAGCTTTGAACGCATGGCAGCAGACACCGGCTATATGATAAGGGATAAGCAGATTGAACACATAAAGTCCATTGATGAGACTATTAAAGAGACGGAGGCCCCACTCAAAGAATACAAAAAAACCTTGATTGATGCTGAAGATGAAAAATATTACAACCAGCTTCTGGCACAGTGGGCGGCCTGGATAAAGTATGTAGAGCAGTTGAAGAGCCTGGCCCAGGCAGCCAGGTTTGATGAAATGCTGTCATTGCAGGAGAAAGAAGGGAACAAGCTACGCAAGGAAACGCGTACGTTAATTAATACGATGGTAGACCTCAACCTCAAGGCCGCCAAGGAAGCCTCGGATAAGAACACTGTCACTTCCGGCAGAGCCGGTTTACTGATGATAGGTACCGCTATTCTCGGTTCCATTCTGGCGTTTGTGCTTGGACTGATTCTTTCGCGTTCGATAGGTCTGCCGCTCAACACTCTGGCAGGTCAGGCGCGCCAGGTTGCCGATGGCGACCTGCGGGTGAACATCACTCATCGTTCCGGCGACGAAGTGGGTGAATTGAGCGAAGCATGCCGCATCATGGTCGAAAGTCTCCGTTCCACCATCAGCAAGGTTTCTGATACTTCCAACCAGGTTGCTGCGGCTTCTAACCAGTTACATTCAACTGCAGAGCATATTGCCACAGGAGCGGAAGAGGTTGCCGCGCAGGCTGGTTCGGTCGCCACTGCCAGTGAGGAAATGTCCGCCACATCCGGTGATATTGCTCAAAACTGCCAGATGGCTGCAGAAGGTGCGCAGAGGGCATCGCAATCGGCCAGTGCTGGAGCGGAGGTTGTTGAGCGAACCGTAGTAGTCATGGGAGAGATTGCTCAGAAAGTTCAGGAAACCGCTAAGACGGTGGCAGGCCTGGGGGCACGTTCCGACCAGATCGGTGCCATTATCGGCACAATCGAGGATATTGCTGACCAGACCAACCTGCTGGCGCTCAACGCCGCCATTGAGGCAGCCCGCGCCGGCGAACAGGGAAGAGGATTCGCAGTTGTTGCCGATGAAGTCCGTGCACTTGCCGAGCGTACCACACGTGCAACCCGCGAGATCGGCGAAATGATTAAGGCGATTCAATATGAAACGAAGAATGCTGTAACAGCAATGGAACTGGGCGTTCGCCAGGTGGAGGCAGGCACAGAAGAAGCGGAAAAGTCAGGACAGGCTCTTCAGGAAATTCTTCAACAGGTCAACGACGTTGCCATGCAGATCAATCAGGTAGCCACCGCCGCCGAAGAGCAGACCGCAACAACCAGTGAAATATCAAGCAACATGATGCAGATAACCGAGGTTGTGCAGCAGACATCGCGTGGCGCTCATGAATCGGCTACTGCAGCGGCACAGTTGAACGGCAATGCCGAGGAGTTGCAGCGACTGGTACATCAGTTCAAATTATAGCAATAGATACAAATTAAGAATAGGAGCACTGCCATGGCACACATTCTGGTAATAGACGATGAAGCTGATATGCGTTTTATTCTTACGCAAACACTCACGACCGACGGGTATACGGTTGATAGTGCCGAGAACGGCAAAACCGCAATGAAACTGGTTGAGCTTAACAGCTATGACCTGATCATCACAGACATCATCATGCCGGAAATGGATGGAGTCGAGGTCATTTTAGAAGTTTCAAAAAAATTACCACAGCCACGGATCATCGCCATGACCGGCGGATCAGACAGGTTGAACAGGGATATGCTTATCAACCTTGCTCACCGTCTGCGTGCCCACAGGGTGGTTTCCAAACCGCTCGACCTGAAGGCGCTGAGGACTGCCGTTACTGAATTGATGACGAACTGAACCAGCCAAAACCGTATTCACTGTCCAGAAAAAACAGATTGCGCAAGCGGGCGGTGCGTTGTAGGTTGAGAACATGAATACTGCATCCGTTAAACACCCACTCGGGATTCGACTTTCAATTGTACTGACTCTGCTGATAGTCCTTGTCATGGCCGTATTCATCAGGTTATTGACGGTTGACATCAAAAACCGGTTTGAACAGCACGCCGAACAGGAGCTTTCGCAGCAGGCAGCGTTGCTGGTCAATTACATATCATCGTATCACGCCTCTCTGGCCGACAATGCCGCCAGACTGACCTCCGTATTCCGCTCCTCTTTTCCCGGCCCATTTTCACGGGATGTTTCCCGCACCATCGCCATCGCAGGCAGGCAGGCCCCCATTCTCAGAAGCGGATCGACCACACTCAATCTGAGCAGAGATATCGTGGACCGGTTCACGCAGGTCACTACAGCGGCCTGTACCGTTTTTGTACGCTCCGGCGACGACTTTATCCGCATAGCAACCTCGCTGAAAACGGAAGATGGCAACCGGGCGCTCGGCACTGTTATGGAGAGGACGCACCCTGCGTATCCCGGGCTGCTCAAGGGCTCGGAATATGTCGGCAAGGCCACACTGTTCGGCAGAGATTACATGACAGAATACCTGCCGGTTAAAGATTCTGCCGGCACTGTCATTGCCGTACTGTTTATAGGACTTGACTTCACCGAAAGCATGAAGGCTCTGAAAGAAAAAATCCGCTCTACGAAAATTGCCCATTCCGGATATTTCTTTGCTATTGATGCTCAGGAAGGCAAAGAGGCCGGAATATTGCGGATTCATCCTGCCTTGGAGGGGCGGCAGGCAGCGGATTTCAGAGACCCTGATAATGGTCGGGAATTTGTCAGGGAAATCCTCAGCAAAAAAACAGGATTCATCCGCTATCACTGGATGAATCAGGGTACAGGCGAACGATCTCCGGTCGAAAAGATCGCGGCGTTCCGGCACATTCAGGAGTGGAACTGGATCATCTGCGCCTCCGCTTCACTCAATGACCTCAAAGTTGAGGTGCAATCTGTAGGTAACTCCATGATCAGGACAATCCTGCTGGCGGTGGCGATCCTGGTGATGTCGTACTTATTTGTCATCAGGCACTGGGTTACCAGACCTCTGGCCGTTTTCACCCGGCAGATCAGGGAGGTGGCGGAACAGGATTCAAACAGCAGACTGCGTCTGGACTCTAAACGGGGAGATGAGTTGGGTTTGCTGGCTGATTCGTTCAATTCGCTGCTGAACGAGCTGCAGCATCGGGAACAGCAGCTGCAAAAAAATAACGACGAAATCCGGCTGATCAACGAAACGCTGGAAGTTCAGGTTGCGCAGCGGGTAGAAGAGTTGGTGAGAAGCGAACTCCGTTTCAGCTCGTTTGTCGAAAATGCCAATGACGTCCTGTTTATCATGACACCGGATGGTGTGTTTTCATATGTCTCGCCCCAATGGCAACAGGAGTTTGGACATGAGCTGAACGAAGTGATCGGCCAATCATTTGAATCCTTTGTTCATCCTGATGACGTAGATCGTTTCGCAGACTTTTTGCAGCAGGTTCTGACATCTGATAAAAAACATGGCGGGATCGAATATCGTGTGCGATGCATGGACGGTAACTATCTCTGGTACACAGCCAATGCGTCTCCGGTAATCGACTCCTATAGCGGAGAAATCAGCCTTTTCGGGATTGGCCGAAACATCTCCGAACGGAAAAAGAGAGATCTGGCTTTGCAGACGAGTGAAAAGAAATATCGTTCAATTATTGATTCCTTTGACGGCCTTATGTACATCTGTTCCAAAGAGTACCGGATAGAATTCATGAACAGGAATCTGATTGAACGGACCGGGTGGGATGCTACCGGAGAATCCTGTTTCAAGGCGCTGCATGGTCTCAACTCCATCTGTTCATGGTGTGTAAACGAACAGGTTTTTGAAGGTAAAACCGTGCATTGGGACACCAGGAGTCCGAAGGATGACAGATGGTACGAGATTCATAACACACCTGTCTACAATGCTGATGGCACTGTTTCCAAACAGGCGATAATTACCGATATCACTGAACGGAAATTGGCGGAGGAGGAATTGCGACGGTCCAAAGCAGACGCCGAGGCTGCCAAAGAGCAACTGTCACTGTCTGCCAAAGCCGGTGGCGTTGCCTTTTGGGAATATGACGTCATTACTGACAAACTGCATTGGGACGATCAGATGTATCTCCTCTACGGAGTCCGGCCTGATACCTTTACAAATATATTTGAGTCTTGGACGGCGTTGTTGCACCCGGATGATGTGTTGCGTGTTTACGAGGAAGTCCGGATGGCATTGAGCGGTGAAAAAGAGTTTGAATCTGATTTCCGGGTGATCTGGCCTGATTATTCTATGCACAATATATTTGCCGCCGGTAAAGTGCAGCGGGATACTGCCGGTCAACCGCTACGCATGATCGGTGCGAACTGGGATATAACCAGAACAAAAATGGCAGAAGAAGAGATCAAGTCATTTTCCCGAAGGCTGAAAGCAAAAAACAGCGAACTGAAAGAGGCCTATTCTTTAGCAATCAAAGCCAACACTGCAAAGAGCCAGTTCCTGTCCAACATGAGCCATGAAATACGTACACCTCTGAACGCCATCATCGGCTTTTCAACCCTTATGCTGAAGAGTACGCTGCCTCCCGACGAACATGATTTTATCAAGAAGATCAACACAGCCGGAGAAACACTACTGAACATCATTAACGACATCCTTGATTATTCCAAGATTGAAGCGGGACAGCTTGTGATTGAGGAGACCGCGTTCATGCTTGATACCAAGCTTGCCAATGTGATCGATATGGTGCAGCACAAGTCTGCGGATAAAGGTTTGAATCTGCTGGTAAGGCGTTCGCCGGACGTCGCATCCTGCCTGATAGGTGACCCGCTCCGGCTTGGCCAGATTGTCGTCAACCTGCTCAGCAATGCCGTCAAATTCACTGAACGCGGTGAGGTTATGCTGGAAACCAAGCTGCTGAAGCAAGCGGATGCCAGGCAGCAGATCAAATTCACCATTCGCGATACCGGCATTGGCATCTCACCTGAACAGATCAACAAACTATTCCAGCCTTTTACCCAGGCGGATGAAAGCACAACCCGCCGCTTTGGCGGCACCGGATTGGGACTCTCCATTTGCAAACAGCTGGTAGAACTGATGGGAGGCGAAATCTGGTGCGAAAGCACACCAGGCTTGGGGAGCACTTTCAGCTTCACCGCCTGGTTCGGCCTCTGCCAGGAAAGTGACCTGGCACAGTGCATCTCTCATTGTAATCTGAACAATGAAGATACCCGACACTCCTACGATTTTTCCACGTATCATATTCTTTTGGTGGAAGATAACGAGATCAATCAGCAACTGGCGACTGAACTGCTGAAAGACACCGGAGTTGGTGTAACTGTGGCTTCAAACGGCGCGGAAGCGGTGGCAGCGGTTACTGAGGGGAATAATACCTTTGATATGATCTTGATGGATATTCAAATGCCGGTGATGGATGGTTATGAAGCTACCCGGTTGATCAGGGCTGACAGCCGCTTTACCGCCCTGCCGATCATCGCCATGACAGCCCACGCCATGCTGGAAGAACAGCAGAAGGTCCTGACGTCCGGCATGGACGCCCACATACCCAAGCCGATTGATGTCCGGGCTCTGCTGCGGGTTATGCGTCTTTTTCTTGGTGTGCAAACAGTGGACATGCCACTTTCGAAAACACACGACGAAAGCGATGGCGGTGCTGCGGAAATTCCCGTTATTGCCGGGTTTGATGTTGCTGCTGCATTGGATCGGCTTGACGGCAATGAGAAGCTGTTTCGCTGGCTGCTCCGTTCGTTTGTCGAGAATAAAGCGGATGCGGTGAAGATAATTGAAGAGGCGCTGAGTAGCGGAGACACCACGTTGGCGGCACGCCATGCCCATACACTCAAAAGCAGTGCCGGAAGCATTGGCGCAGTGGAGCTGGAGTCGCTGGCGCAGAACCTTGAAAACGCCATTGAGCTTGAAGAATCAGCGGAGATTGTCTCCGTCGCACTCAGGCAATTTGCAATCGAGATGGAGCGGGTGGTTGCATTTCTGGCGGACACTCTGCCGCCTGCCGCACCAGGCAGCGATAATTCACTCTCCCCTGGCTCGGTTGACGGAGCGGCTGTGACTCCGGTACTGCAGCAACTGCTCCTCTGCATTCAAGGGAGTGATTGTATCGTGGAGCAGTATCTTGACGATCATCAAAATGAGCTGAAGAGCCTGCCAAAACAGGATATGGACATGCTCGGGAAACATCTGAAGAATTTTGATTTTACCGCCGCCCAGGAGGCATTGCTGGCACTGGCAGAGAAACACGGGATTGTACTTGAATCGAGGACACCATGACAACGCCGTCATATCCCGCAACAATTCTGATTGTTGACGACGAACCACAGAATATCAGCCTGCTCAACGCTGCACTGTCGATTGACAATTACGCAATTAAGGCTGCAATCAGCGGAAAAAAGGCCATCGACATCTGCCTCTCCGTGCCGGTCGATCTCATCCTACTTGATGTGATGATGCCTGAGATGGACGGTTTTGAGACATGCCGGCGCCTTAAGGAAAACCCGCTGACCAGTGCTGTTCCGGTGATATTTGTAACCGCCAAGGGGGAGGCCAATAACGAGTCGCTCGGCTTTACCTGTGGTGCCGTTGACTATATCAATAAGCCGATTAATTCATCCACCGTTCGGGCTCGAGTCAGGACGCATGTTGCCCTCTACACCCAGAACCGTACCCTTGAGAAGCTTGTCCGGCAACGCACTGCCGAGTTGAACAGTTCCCGTATTGAAATCCTCCATCGGCTTGGTATCGCCGGTGAATTCCGGGATAACGAGACCGCTCTGCACGTCGGCAGGGTGTGCCATTATTCCCGCATAATTGCCAATGCAACAGGTCTCCCGGAAAGCGAAGCGGAACTGCTCTACAATGCTGCAGCTCTGCATGATACGGGTAAAATCGGCATTCCGGACCATATTCTTTTCAAAGCGGGAAAACTTGATGATGAGGAATGGAAGATCATGCGGACACACTGCGAGATCGGACACAAGATAATAGGCACCAGTAATAACAATCTGCTGAAGGCAGCAGCAACGGTTGCTCTGACTCATCATGAACGTTGGGATGGCGGTGGCTATCCGCATGGCCTGAAGGGGATTGACATCCCGCTGTTTGGTAGAATTGTAGCTATTGTAGATGTTTTTGACGCGCTGACCAGCACTCGACCCTACAAAAAACCGTGGTCAATAGATGAAGCGGTTGCGGAAGTAAGGCGCTGCCGAGGAGGGCATTTCGACCCGCTTGTTGTAGATGCGTTTTTGTCGAGACTGCCGGAGTTGACCGCAGTACAGCAGCAGATGGCAGATACCGCCCCTGCAGTCTGAAACGTGACATCAAGATAGAAAGGGAGACTGGCGAACAAGGAGGAAGATCCGTTAGGCATTATTTTTACTGTTTTCCAAGGCCAATCGTTTCGGCGACAATCCTGCTCAGCTCAACACTTCGATACGGTTTTTGAAGAAAGCCGTCTGCTCCCAGTTGCTTTACCTCTTCATCACTCCCCTCCAGATGG
>Ga0194037_1002847_pt1 | contig 11045 bp, 11 predicted proteins | sample JunL306m_MetaG_FD_148653 | JGI IMG/M metagenome (GOLD analysis project Ga0194037, IMG submission 148653) | Anoxic zone freshwater microbial communities from boreal shield lake in IISD Experimental Lakes Area, Ontario, Canada - Jun2016-L304-6m | ecosystem: Environmental > Aquatic > Freshwater >...
TATTTTAAATATCCTATTATTAATAATGGGTAATGTAGAATTATTTTAGATATAAAACATACCTAAAATCAATACCACATGACGAATGTCATATGTCAGGAAGTTATAGTCTGATACTTTTACCCTTAAATATTAAAATAAATCACACTATATGAAAAGAACTTCCTGGGCAGAGCCTTTTAAAATTAAGATGGTTGAATTATTGAAAATGACCACTTATGCGGAACGTAAAAAAGCTATTAAAGAAGCGGGCTTCAATACTTTTCTTTTAAAATCGGATGATGTATATATTGATCTACTGACAGACAGTGGAACTTCTGCTATGAGCGACAGACAATGGGCAGGAATGATGACAGGGGATGAAGCCTATGCTGGTAGTGTAAATTACTATCATCTGGAAGATGCTGTAAGAAAATATTACGGGTATAAATACCTGATACCTACCCATCAGGGAAGAGGTGCCGAACATATTATTTCTAAGATATTGATAAAGAAAGGCGATGTAATTCCGGGCAACATGTATTTTACTACAACACGCTTACATCAGGAGCTTGCTGGGGGGACATTTATTGATGTAATAGTAGACGAAGCCCACGATTCTGAATCATTATTTCCTTTTAAAGGGAATATTGATCTGAATAAACTGGAAGCAGTTATTAATAAATATGGTGCTAAAAGAATTCCTTATGTATGTATGGCTACTACGGTAAATATGGCCGGCGGACAGCCTATATCTATGGAGAACTTAAAAGCCGTAAGAGCTTTAACCCAAAAGCATGGCATTAAGATTATACATGATATGACCCGTGTGGCCGAGAACGCTTACTTTATACAACAGAAAGAAAAAGGATATGCCAAAAAATCGGTTGCTAAAATTGTAAGAGAAATTTGTGCCCTTACTGATGGTGCAACCATGAGTGCTAAAAAAGATGCTATGGTAAATATTGGTGGCTTCCTGGCATTGAACGATTGGGATATTTTTGAAGAAGCACGCAATATGGTAGTTATTTATGAAGGACTACATACCTATGGAGGTCTTGCAGGTCGTGATATGGAAGCAATGGCAATAGGTATTGCAGAATCGGTGTCCGACGATCACATGAAAGCACGTATAGGACAGGTTCTTTATTTGGGTGATAAGTTGATGAGTTATGGAGTACCTATTGTGCAACCTACCGGAACACATGGTGTATTTATAGATGCTAAACAATTTTTACCGCAACTTACACAAGATCAGTTTCCTGCACAAACGCTGGCAGCCGAACTATATCTGGAATCGGGTATCAGAAGTATGGAAAGAGGTATTGTTTCTGCCGGCAGGAATGCTAAAACAGGAAAGAATTATTATCCTAAATTAGAGCTGGTACGTTTAACCATACCAAGAAGAGTATATACACAGGCACATATGGATGTGGTAGCAGAATCGGTAGCGGTGGTGTATAACAGAAGAGATAAAATAAAAGGTTTGAAAATGGTATACGAACCTAAGTATCTACGATTCTTCCAGGCTAAATTTGAACAATTATAGGGTATAGAATAATTTATAACATCTATAAAAAAGCACTGTAATTATATATTGCAGTGCTTTTTAATTTTAATGCCATTTCACTTTAATCATTGCATTTAAGCAGCACTATTTTATTTCTTTTATATTCATAAACCCACCTGTTTTATGATCAATTTTTATTAAATAATTTTTATTAGAACCTGCCTCAACAGCAATTAATCCTCCTATTATACCAAATAAATAACTGGCCATAAATGCTTGTCCACTGTTAATACTTGTTTTGACTCTCCCGGTAAAAACAAATTCATTATTTACCTTACTCATAGGATCAAAACCATAATCGGTACCAATAAAAAGTTCACCATTAATAATCATAGCATAAGATTGCGATCCTTTTATTCGGGATTGCGTACCATCCGCATTTATTTTGTTCAATATTTTATAGCTACCATCTTTTCTCTTGCTGTAGTAAATCTGATTATCAGGTTGCTGCATTTTAAACGATTCGTAACTTAAATACAAACCATCTTTATACTTTGTAGTAGTGTATGCTGGTATTTTACTTTTTTCTATACTATCTACGTTCAATACTTCCTGTAAACTGTAACTGTTGGTATCGGTAGGTTCGTAGCTTAAATTGTCAATGATAAAATGGGTTAATAAATCGCCACTGTTCTTCAATAAATCTTTAGTAACGTCTATAGCACTATTTTCCCAGATGGTATCCAATAGTTCAATAACTTTATATCTATCCTCTTTTTGAGCATATAATTCTGCTCTTAGCATACAATATCCGTGTTCAGTAAATAAAACAGGGGCTTCTGTAATACCATAATATCTGATATTAAGAAGCAGTTTCCCATCTTTTGCAGCAGTATCGTTCACCTTCTTTAATAAGTTAGCCAATTGTATATTCAGTGGAGTATTAGCAACTACTCTTGCTTTCCTATTAGAAAAACCCCAGTGAACAATTCCAAAATTTGTGGTATCAGATCTTGAATCTATACAAGTAATTTTATTGTATAAACTATTATGAATTAAAGTATCAGGAATAGGAATAATTAAAGCTCTTGTTACTCGCTGTGCTAATAAATTATTAGATAGAATTAATAATATAGAAAAGGTTATTATAAGCTTTCTCATACTTAGAATTGTAAAAACAAAAGTAGGAAACTACTTTATATAAATTCCATTGAAGCAGAATTAAAATAATTATGATTTAATATTTAAACAATCGTATTTGATTGTAATAATACTAAAATAAAAAGCCTGCAGATTACTCCGCAGACTTTCATTAATCAGTCGCAATTTGAATTCATTAGCACATTATCAAATCAGCACATTATCAAATTATGCTATTACCCTATTATCGTTACCTCGTAGCCAACTGTATTTACAGTACTTGCATTTTTAATAGTAAGGAATGGATTGTTTACATCTCCAATATCCGATGCCTTTAAATTAACGGATTTGCCTGCTTTTACCAGTACGGCTTTTACATGTTCCGGATCAAAAGGTATTGCACCATTCCATATCCAGAAATCTGCATTATCGGTGGTATTTTTAGCAACAATCTGCATGTTATCATCCAGAGAACGGTTAAGTACCGTTACTTCTTTTGTTATTAAAACAGTACCTGTAAATACCGTATGCTGATGATGGGTAACAGAATACAATAAATTGAAATTAAACAAACCAATACATGGAGCAATATTATCGGTATGCTTTGCAGCAATTTCGTGAAAAGATTTGTTTAAACCATTCGCCAATGCCAGCTGATTAGCAGTTACATCTGCTTTATTGGCTGCCACATCGGCAATTGTTTCTGTTTGTGCACCTCTTGATGCAGTATAATCTGGTTTTAAAGCCAATAAAACAGCTGTCAATTCTGTACCTAATGCAACATGATGTTTATTAGTTGCTACTGTTATCCTGCTTAATATTGCATCCATTTCTTTTCGGTTTGGTTGCGAATATTCAGATTGGTTATTTGGATAAAATTCGAAGAAAGCAACCGATGTTTTTCCACCCAGTTTTCTACCAATTTCTTCTTTATAACTACCCATAGTTCCACTAAAATTTCCGGTAGTCTCTTCCACATTATGTGTTTGACCTTTCCTTAAATTTTTAGCAGAGTCTACTACCTGCATTTCTGTTTCAAATGCGCTGATTAATGGAGTAAGATACGCTATAATAAGATCGTAAACTCCGGTGGTATTTTTCGATTTTATTCTACCTAAATGATCTTTAGCGTAAGCTAATAAATTAGCTCTCGAAATACCATGTCTGTTAAATATATTGGCTAATGCCTTTTCTATAGTAATCATTTTTTATTTTTTTTAATTTGATTATTCATTAAAATTTATTTTTTTATAAAAGCATTTTATTCGTTTTTTTGATTCAATACTTTTTTAAAATCATCACCCATAATATTCAGTATGCCATTTATTTTTTTAAAAGGTCACCCAATCTTCATTGGGTGTCATTTATTTTTTAAAACTGTCATACAATTTATATTGGGTGTCGTTTATTTTTTGTAACTGTCATACAATCTACATTGGGTGACATTTATTTTTTAAAACTGTCATGCAATCTATATTGGGTGTCGATTATTTTTTAAAACTGTCACCCAATCTACATTGGATGTCGTTTATTTTTTGAAACGGTCATCCCCAACGTAAAATGGGTTCGTTTTATAATAAAAAGACGATTAATAACAAAAAAATGGACACTTATTTTCTAAAAAAGGAACTGAAAAACGAAACACAGATGTTTTTTAATTTTTTGTCCAGTAAATAAAACCTGGTTGCCATCCTTATTTTGGGAAGAACCAATATTTATTCTTAGTGGAAAACTGACTTTCTGAAGTGATAATAAACGCTTTAATATCAGTTACAAAAAAATTGATTGGGTAAAAGCTTTCGCTAAAACCATGATTAACTTTTTTGTAGTACGGATTTTTTTACCGTGCTGCGTTTTCTGGAAACGACATTAACTACTTGTCAGTTATATAGTTAATAGTTGAACTCAGGATATTTGATTACAAACATTTTTGAGTAGATCGTTTGAAAGTAAAAAAGCTATTTCATTCCTCTGAATGAATTCTTATGAGTTGCAAATGTATAGTAATAAAAATGGGTATTGGGAAAAAAGAAATAAAATAATAAAATATTACTTCATTAATACTATGCGTAAATATTTATTTAATTAAATAGTTAGGAACTATTACAAACATTATTTCCCTTAGAGCCTGTTTAAAATTTATTATCCGTTAACTTAATTCATACAACTTACTACCTATAACTTAGTTAGCTTTAAAAGTTTTTACAATTCTTTCCCTAATGGCAAATATTAATTGTGAAGGTTTGGAAGAATAACCAGTAATTTTCTTTATATCTTTTTGATGTTGATTGATAGTATGTACCGATTGGCTGGTTAGTAAGGCCTTTTGTGCATTGGTTATATCGGCTGGCAATAATTGTAAATGTTCTATTAGTTGATTGGGTAAATTATACTCATTTGTTTTGCTAATTAACGCTTTATTCTGTTCCAAATATTTTTCCCAGTCTGCTTTAACAGCAGGATCAATAAAGGTTTCCCCTTGTTTTACTTTATCTATAGCTTCTTGTAATATATTTAAATTGCTTTTATTAACGAACCCTTTTGCACCAGCTTCCAATATTGCCGAAAATGCTTCTACGTGGCTATACATTGATATGCCAATTACTTTTATATCCTTATACCTGTTGGCCATAAACTGTGTAAAACAAACGCCATCCATTACGGGCATATTGATATCTACTATTGCTATACAGTTGGAATATTTAGTTGTTTGAAGTTTAATTGCAGCCTCGTGACCGTTATGGGCTTTTAGTACAATTTTATAGTTAGTATAATTGATAACCATATTTTCAATTGCCTTAATTATTGCAGGGCTGTCGTCTACAATTATTAGTTCTGTAATGCTATTCATATAAAGGTTTGTGCAGCAAATTAAGGGGATTGAAATGGAATAAAAAACACTAATTTTAGTGTTTTTTATTCCAAAAAATGCATACATTTTTGCTTATTGTTTTTTAAATTCCTTAAAACAAATTATACAAATAAACAAGCTAAATAACATTCCAACCTATTTCAGTAGCTACGAAATACGAGAACTTACTCCTTAATTCACTCCATGAAAAAGAATAAAGGAAGTGTGGTAGACTATACCTTACTTGGTGAAGCAAAAACAGACCATAGGAAACTATAAACTGTAAACCGAATAAACCAATTTTAAAAACACGCCAACTTATTTAAACCCTGGTGTAAGGTGGGTTATTAATCAACAAAAATTTTTTATTAAAATGAAAAAAGTTTTTTTTATTTGCCTTGCAGTAGCCTTGGCAGCAACAACAGTATTTATTGGGTGTAAAAAGGTAGAAACTAAAGAGTCATATTTAGACATTAATAAAGTGAAAACAGATTTATCTAAGATTAACGATAAATATAAACATGTTAATGTAAATAGTACATCAAGAAATGGTCATAGTTTGAACAATTCTAATAATTTTAATTGGAAAAGGTTTTGTGGAATTTTAGCTGCAGATGTTGTAGGTGGATATGAAGGTTGTGAAGCAGGAATATTAGTTGGGGGTGGTATTGGCGGTCCACATGGTGCAGTTGTTGGTGGTATAGGTGGTGGCATAATTGTTGGTTGTTCGGCATCTTATGGTGCTAGTAAGAAAACAATTTCTAATAACGGCATAAGTATTGAAAGTATTAAAAACATAAATATTGATATTCCAAATGAAGGAAATAATCCATTTGACGATGTAGGAAAAAGACATAATGAAATACTAAAACAACTATATGTAAATAATATTGATAATTCTAATTTAGATGCTTCTTTTCTTTATTCAAATTGTACTCTTAACGATCCAGAAAATTCTTTTCTTAAGAATGATAATAACTTTACAAATAATACTACCAAATATTTTATAGAAAATACTATAAATATTGAGAATTTAGAGGCTAGTATAAACTATATTAAATTAAATAGTAAAGATGAAGTTACTGCTCAAATTATTTTATGTTATTTTGACGGAATATTAAATCTTGAAAATGTAGATGATGGTGTTAAAATTGCATACGAGTATGAAAACTATTTTAATAATGAAGACTTACTTAGTGATAGTCAAAAACAAATACTATTTGAAGCTCTATCAATTGCAAAATATTCTACAAGATTTTGGGAGTCAATTTTATAATTTATAACAAAATGAAAAGTGTTTTTTTTAAAATTCTTATTTATGTTATTCTTATTGTAAGTTATAGCATATATTTTATTGATGTCATTTATGATCATCGTGATGAAAGTATTTATTCATTCAAAAGTTTATGTAGATACTTTGCATTTATTGTTATATTACTTAGCATTATTACAAGATTTATTTATTATTTGAAAAAAAAGAATAAATCTTAACCCTTCTAATAATAAGTTTGGGTAATTATATTCCCCAAACTTATTATTTCATTTCCCCGCAAAGTGTACTTCTGCGCAGAAGTATTATTATCTCCATTAGATCTTTAATCATTAAACATCATTTAAGACAAATGGACTCAATTATGAATAATACTACTCCATTTATCACATATCCCCTACCCTAAATCTACCAAATCTCTTACCGTTCTGTGTTCCAGTACGCCTAAAGATGCATCGCGTACCTCGCACATTACTACGTTTAAACCACAATGTTTTTCTTCGCAGTTTTTACATTTTTCATAAAAGTGCAGACTGGCACAGGGCAATAAGGCAATGGGGCCTTCTACCACTCTTAATATCATGGCAATAGTAATTTCTTCGGGCTTCATATTAAAAGTATAGCCGCCGCCTTTACCCTTTTTACTGTTCAAAAAACCAGCTTTACGAAGAGTAAGAAGTATATTTTCTAAGAATTTTAAGGAAATCTTTTTCTTTTTTGATATCTCGGAAATCAATATTGGTTCAGATGAGTTTTTTTCAGCCATGTACATCAGGGCTTTAATGGCATACTGCGTTTTTTTTGATAACATATATATAATTTATTCCTTTAAACAAATAAATGCCTCGTTATTAGCGATTTTAATGTTTCTTTGGTGTTCAAAAATAATAGTAAATGATCAGAAAAGTAGCATTTTTATTTTGTGCAGCGTATTTATGTACCGTTAATCTGAACGCTCAGTTTAAATTACCCAAAACCTTTGTAGCCTTTCATGGCCTGTATGCTACACCTCAGGATGATAAATTATCGAACAACTATCACTTTGGAATAGGGGTAGATGCAGAAGGTGGATTTGGCTTTGGAAAAAACATGATAACAGGTTCAATTGGTTATCTGAATTTTACTGCAAAAGATAATGTAAATGGTGCTTTATCCTACATTCCGGTAGAGGTAGGTTATAGAAGATACTTTTTTCTGGGCTTATTTGCCGATGCTAAATTAGGTATAGCAATGCAGAGTATTCCCGACAAAACCACTACCCTTCCTTTAGATAATTCGACCAACTTCATCTACGAATTTGGTGGCGGATTTAAAGTAATGGGTATTGAAGCAGTTGTAAACTTTGCTTCCAGCAAAAACAGTAATGGCAATGCAGCTACCTGGAGTAACAACTTTATTTATAGAGTTGGTTATTGTTTAAAATTGTAAATAGTTTGTTATTATACTAATTTCCAAAATTTAATGATTGACCTTTGTAAACAACATTTCAGTTAAAAGTTTTAAAAGAATAAATTATGCCTTCCATTTCACAATCAGTATTAGCAGTTATATTAGGCGGTGGTGCAGGATCAAGATTATATCCATTAACCGCCAGCAGAAGTAAACCTGCCGTTCCTATTGCCGGTAAATACAGATTGGTAGATATTCCTATCAGCAATTGTATTAATAACAACATCAACAGAATGTTTGTATTAACGCAATTTAATTCTGCTTCGCTGAATAAGCATATTAAAAACACCTATCATTTCAGTGCTTTCAGTTCTGGATTTGTAGATATTCTGGCTGCTGAACAAACGCCTGATAATCCAGGATGGTTTCAGGGAACTGCCGATGCGGTAAGACAATCTTTAAGACATATTTCCAACCTGGAATTCGAACATATTTTAATTCTGAGTGGCGATCAGTTATATCAAATGGATTTTGTGGCCATGATTGAAGAACACAAAAAGAAAAAGGCTGATATTTCTATTGCTACCATTCCGGTTACGGCAAGTGAGGCTACCGAATTTGGTATTATGAAAACGAATGAAGAAGGACTTATTTCTTCTTTTATTGAGAAACCAAACTACGATGTTTTATCAGAATGGGTAAGTGAAACGGGGGATTACATGCAATCTTCTGGCAGAAACTACCTTGCATCGATGGGTATTTATATTTTCAACAGATCTATTCTTAATAAATTACTGAAAGATTTACATCCTAATGCTACTGATTTTGGGAAAGAAATTATTCCAAATTCAATACATGAATTTACCGTAAGCAGCTATCAGTACAACGGTTACTGGACAGATATTGGAAACATACAATCGTTCTTTGAAGCAAACCTTGCGTTAACGGCCGAAATACCTGCTTTTAATCTTTTCGATCATCATAATATTATATATACCCGTGCAAGAATGTTGCCTCCTGCCAAAATTAGTGGCACTACACTGGAAAGCACTTTAATTGCGGAAGGGTCTATTATTAATGCCAGCAGAATTACCAATTGTGTTGTGGGTATCCGTTCCCGTATTGGTCATGGTACTACACTGAATGATTGTTATATAATGGGTAACGATTATTACGAAACCCTTTCTGATATGGATGAAAATGCATTGAATGGAGTACCTAAATTAGGTATTGGCGAAAGATGCCATATTAAAAATGCAATCATCGATAAAAACTGTAGAATTGGTAACGATGTAAGAATTAATGTAGGCTATGGTGAATTGCATGATACAGACCATCAATTATACGTTATTAAAAATGGTATTGTAGTAATTAAGAAAGGTGCGATTCTACCGGATGGTTTTACACTATAATTAATAATTAAAAATTAATAATTAAGAATAAAGAATTGTACAGTATTGTATTAATTATTAATTTTTAATTATTAATTCTTAATTTTATTTTTAGATTCAATCTGATTTAATTATTTTCCTATGGATATCTCCATCAATACTCCGGCCCTGCTTTTTCCGGCTATCAGTCTGGTAATGCTGGCTTACACCAATCGTTTCTTAGCACTGGCAAACCGGGTAAGAACGCTTAGAGATGACTATATAAAGGGGGATAGAAAAGATATCATTCACGGACAGATTCGAAATATCCGCTATAGGCTTATGCTGATAAAATACATGCAGGGATTTGGTGGTGTTACCTTTCTTGGTTGTCTTTTTTGCATGTACTTTATCTATAATAATCAAGAAACACTGGCTCATTTAACTTTCGCAATATCAATGATATCTTTAGGCTGTTCGCTTACATTATCTTTATTAGAAATAAGACATAGTACTAAAGCAATTGAACTTGAATTAAGTGATATTGAAGGACTTGATGACCCAACTGTAGTTGATTATATAAAAAAGAAATTTGATAAAGATTAATTTATCATATTAATAGCTTTATCAATCGTTACTTTTGCAGTAAATTTTAGTAAAATGCAAGAAAGCATACTTAGTAAAATAGATAAGGAACGTCTTCCAAAACATATAGCCATCATTATGGATGGTAATGGCAGATGGGCAGAAGAACAAGGACAGGATCGTCTATTTGGTCATTATAATGGCGTAAAAAGCGTAAGAGATATTGTAGAAGGTTGTGCCGAATTAGGCATAGAATATCTTACCCTCTATGCCTTTAGCAAAGAAAACTGGGACAGACCCGAAGATGAAGTAAATGGCCTTATGGCACTCCTGGTAGAAACTATCAGAAAAGAAGTTCCTACACTAAATAAAAACAACATCAAACTAAATGTTATTGGAGAACTGAATATGCTTCCACAGTTTGCAAAAGATGAACTGGATGAGGCTATCAGATTAACCGAAACAAATACTGGTCTTACCCTTATTATGGCGCTTAGTTATAGTAGTAGAGTGGAGATAGCAGCCGCTGCAAAAAAGATAGCAGCAGCAGTAACTGCCGGTACTCTAAAACCAGAAGACATTAATCAGGATACTTTCTCCAATTACTTATTTACTAAAAATTATCCCGATCCTGAACTGATGATCAGAACAAGTGGAGAATTTAGAATAAGTAATTTTTTACTGTATCAGATTGCTTATACAGAATTATATTTTACCAATACCAGGTGGCCTGAATTTAGAAAAGAACATTTACACAATGCCATTGTAGACTTTCAACAAAGAGAAAGAAGGTTTGGTAAAACAGGGAATCAATTAAAAGCTACTCTATAATATTCTGGGAGACAGGAGTTAGAATACAGGAGTCAGGAGAATACAAATTTGAAATTGTATACAAATGAAAAAGAGGGTTTTACAATTATAGTTGTAAAACCCTCTTTTATATATTAACGG
>Ga0194037_1002848_pt1 | contig 11042 bp, 8 predicted proteins | sample JunL306m_MetaG_FD_148653 | JGI IMG/M metagenome (GOLD analysis project Ga0194037, IMG submission 148653) | Anoxic zone freshwater microbial communities from boreal shield lake in IISD Experimental Lakes Area, Ontario, Canada - Jun2016-L304-6m | ecosystem: Environmental > Aquatic > Freshwater >...
TTTTTAATCGATCAACAAATAGCCTTTGCTCGGGTTAATGGTGTAGATCAACCCTTTCATGCACAAACACCATATATCAATACGATTCCTGTTGATCGGCAGGCGAGAATTCCTGGCGATCAAGAGATAGAGCACCGCATTCGTTCGTATACACGGTGGAATGCAATGGCAATGGTTTTGCGTGCAAATAAAGATACCAATGTTGGTGGACATATTTCATCATTTCAATCTGCTGCCACCCTATACGACGTGGGCTTTAATCATTTTTGGCACGCGCCCTCAGATGCCCATGGTGGGGATTTGATTTTTGTTCAGGGGCACTCCGCACCCGGTATCTATTCAAGAGCTTATTTATTGGGTCGTTTAGATGAAACTCAATTAGATAGTTTTCGACAAGAAGTCAGTGGTAAAGGGATATCGAGTTATCCACACCCATGGTTAATGCCTAACTTTTGGCAGTTCCCAACGGTATCGATGGGCTTGGGGCCGATTATGGCTATTTATCAAGCGCGATTCATGAAATATATGCAAGACCGCAGCATGGTTAGTACGGATGGACGAAAAGTATGGGCTTTTTTAGGTGACGGAGAGACGGATGAGCCAGAGTCACTCGGTGCGATTGGAATGGCCGGTCGTGAAAAATTAGATAACTTGATTTTTGTCATCAACTGTAATTTACAGCGTTTAGATGGACCAGTCCGTGGTAATGGCAGCATCATTCAAGAACTAGAAAGTGAGTTCAGGGGCTCTGGATGGAACGTCATTAAAGTTGTTTGGGGCACGCATTGGGATGCACTATTTGCCCGTGATAAAAAAGGTTTGCTCATGAATCGATTAGCACAAATCGTGGATGGAGAGTATCAAACGATGAAGGCTAAAAATGGTGCTTATGTTCGCGCACATGTATTTAATACACCAGAACTTCAAGAGTTGGTCGCGGATTGGTCAGATGAAGATATTTGGAATCTCAACAGGGGTGGACATGACCCACACAAAGTTTATGCAGCCTTCCACTCAGCTGTTCATCATAAAGGTCAGCCTACCTTGATTTTAGCCAAGACCATCAAGGGATATGGGATGGGAGCATCTGGTGAAGCGATGAATATTGCGCATCAACAGAAAAAAATGAGTATTGAGGATGTCAAAGCATTTCGAGATCGTTTTGACTTGCCGGTAAAAGATGATGAACTTGAAAAAGTACCCTACATCAGTTTCGCGCAAGGCAGTCCAGAACTTGAGTACATGCGTAAAAAGAGGATGGATTTAGGCGGTTATCTACCTCAAAGAAGGACGAAGGCCGAATCTTTAGACGTGCCCACCATAGAGACATTTGCGCCATTATTAGAGGCAACTGTAGAAGGGCGAGAGATTTCAACGACGATGGCATTTGTGCGGATGTTGAATATGATTGTTAAAGATAAAGTGATTGGTAAACGAGTAGTTCCGATTGTTCCAGATGAGTCTAGAACATTTGGTATGGAAGGTATGTTTCGTCAATTAGGTATTTGGAGTCATATAGGTCAGTTATATGAGCCACAAGATCGTGATCAATTAATGTTTTATAAAGAAGATCAAACGGGTCAGATTTTGCAAGAGGGAATTAATGAAGCTGGAGCTATGTGTGATTGGATTGCTGCGGCAACTTCATACTCCACGCACGGCGTACCCATGTTGCCTTTTTATATTTTTTACTCCATGTTTGGTTTTCAACGCATTGGCGATTTAGCCTGGGCAGCTGGTGATATGCGTTCTAGAGGATTTTTACTTGGTGGAACTGCTGGCAGAACAACCTTAAATGGCGAGGGTTTACAACATGAAGACGGTCATAGCCATTTATTTAGTTTAGGGATTCCTAATTGCGTTAGTTACGACCCAACGTTTGGATTTGAGTTAGCTATTGTGATTCAAGACGGAATGCGTCGCATGCTCACAGATCAAGAAGATGTGTACTACTACATTACCTTGATGAATGAAAACTATTCGCATCCTGCCATGCCAAAAGGTGCTGAAAAAGATATCTTAAAAGGTATGTATCACCTCAAAAGTATCGGTGAAGCAAAATCTAAATTACGAGTACAACTGATAGGAAGTGGTACGATTTTCAGGGAAGTCATGGCAGCAGCGGACCTCTTAAGAGATGACTGGGGCGTTGCTTCTGATTTATGGAGTTGCCCAAGTTTTACAGAGTTAGCCAGAGATATCCAGCGGGTGCAACGTCATAATTTATTAAACCCAACCGCTAAAGCGCAAAAATCACACGTTGAAGATTCCTTGGCTAAATTTGCCGGGCCTGTGATTGCGTCCACAGATTATGTGCGTTTATTTGCAGAGCAGATTCGTCCCGCCTTACAGAACTTAGGTAAGCGTTATACCGTGCTTGGCACAGATGGTTATGGACGTTCTGACACACGCGAGAATTTACGTCATTTCTTTGAAGTGGATCGTTATTGGGTAACGATTTCTGCATTAAAGTCTTTAGCCGATGATGGTCAGATAGAAGCTAAAGTAGTTGCACAAGCGATAGCTAAATATGGTTTAGATGTAAGTAAGCCCAATCCAATGTCTGTTTAAGGAGCCCTAGATGACACAACTACTAGAAATAAAAGTTCCTGACATTGGTGATTACAAGGGTATTCCAATTATTGAGTTACATATCAAAGTTGGTGATCAAGTGACCAAGGAGCAGACCTTAATTACATTAGAGTCTGATAAAGCCACGATGGATATTCCGAGTTCGCAAGCTGGTGTGGTTAAAGAGCTCAAGGTCAAATTAGGTGATAACGTTTCAGAGGGAAGCCTCATTCTCCTCTTGGAGCCAGGAAGTGTGGCTACCCAAACAACACCATTACCAGCCACTAATGAAAAACCATTAGCAAGTCCAGCCCCTAAAGTAGAAGCGCCTGTGATTGCTCAGGCTGTACCTGCTCCGGTAGCAAAAGTTGAGGAAGTCTCAAGCCATCCAAATACAAGTCATGCAAGCCCATCAGTGCGTAAATATGCGCGTGAATTAGGGGCAGACATTTCTAAGGTGAAGGGGTCAGGTCTCAAAGGTCGAATCACTCAAGAGGATGTCCAAAGCTTTATTAAGGGCATTTTAAGTGGACAGTCAACGCAGACGAGTGTTACCAGTGGGGCTGTTGGTGGTGGCTTGCAATTATTGCCATGGCCAAAAATTGACTTTAAAAAGTTTGGCGAAATACAAACAAGACCTTTATCTAGAATTCAGAAGATTTCAGCAGCAAATCTTGCGCGGAATTGGGCAATGATACCGGCCGTGACCTATCATGAAGATGCTGATATTACTGACTTAGAAGCTTTTCGTGTTCAGACGAATAAGATGAATGAAAAGTTGGGTATTAAAGTCACCCTGTTGGCATTTGTGATGAAAGCGTGTGTAAAAGCTCTCAAAAAATATCCTGATTTCAATAGTTCTCTTGATGGTGAAGAGCTTATCTTGAAACAGTATTTTCATTTAGGATTTGCAGCTGATACTCCCAATGGACTTGTTGTTCCTGTGATTCGTAATGTTGATCAAAAAGATGTTTTAGAAATTGCCGCTGAGACCAGTGAGTTAGCTAAATTGGCGCGTGACGGTAAATTAAAGCCAGATCAAATGCAGGGCGCTTGTTTTACGATATCTTCTGTAGGGGGGATTGGTGGAACTTATTTCTCACCAATTATTAACGCTCCTGAAGTTGCTATTTTAGGTATTAGTAAAGCGGCCATGAAGCCAATTTGGGATGGACAACAATTTGTACCACGATTGATTTGTCCGCTGTCGCTCTCTGCGGATCATCGGGTCATTGATGGCGCCTTGGCAACACGATTTAATGCCTATATTGCTGAATTAATTTCAGATTTTCGTAGGGTTACTCTTTAAGGAAATTGCATGACCATTCAAACAATTAAAGTTCCTGATATTGGCGATTTTCATGAGATACCAGTCATTGAGATTTTGGTAAAAGCTGGGGATGTCATTAGTAAAGAGCAAGCCTTATTAATGCTGGAGTCAGATAAAGCCACTATGGAAGTTCCTAGTGATGTTGTAGGTGTAGTTGTGTCGGTAGATATTCGCCTTGGTGATAAGGTGAGTTTAGGCACACCAATTCTGACCGTTGATGTCAGTGAGACAGCGCCAGCTAAAGCTAGTCCAACTATTTCAACCCAAGCGCCTGCTGCATCGCCAGTAGCTCCAGTAATTTCTACACCAGCAAGTGCTAAAGCTTTTGCTGGGAAAGTGGACCATACCTGTCAGTTATTAGTCTTAGGCTCTGGACCTGGCGGATATAGTGCAGCTTTCCGAGGGGCAGATTTAGGTATGGACACGGTTTTAGTGGAGAGATATGCAAGCTTGGGCGGCGTTTGTCTGAACGTGGGATGCATACCATCTAAAGCACTTTTGCATACTGCTGCTGTAATGGAAGAAGTCAAGTCAATGTCAAAACATGGCGTGAGCTTTGGACCACCTAGTATTGATATTGACGCACTTCGTCATCATAAAGAAGAGGTGATTAGTCAGTTAACAACTGGTTTATCAGGAATGGCTAAAGCACGTAAGGTAAGAGTTCTGCGAGGACTTGGAACACTTTTAGATGATCACCATATTCAATTAGAGGAAACTTCAGGTACAGGGTGGGATTTAACCGGAAAAAAAGAAGTTATACGATTTGAAAAACTCATTATTGCCGCGGGTAGTCAATCCGTTGTTTTGCCGTTTTTACCCGTTGATCCAAGAATAGTGGATAGTACTGGCGCGCTTGAATTAAAAAGTATTCCAAAGCGGATGTTAGTCATTGGTGGCGGAATTATTGGCCTTGAGATGGCAACTGTATACAGCGCTCTAGGTTCGAAGATAGATATTGTTGAGTTAAGTGAAGGCTTGATGGCTGGAGCTGATCGCGACTTGGTGAAGGTATGGGAGAAAATGAATTTACCCCGTTTCCACCAAGTCATGCTCGGTACACGTGCAACATCAGCGCAAGCAGAAAAAGATGGTATCTGGGTTCAATTTGAAGGAGCCAAAGCACCAGCAGAAAAGCAATGCTATGACTTGGTCTTGGTAGCGGTTGGTAGGACACCCAATGGTAAAAAAATCAATGCCATGTCTGCCGGTGTCAATGTAGATGAACGTGGATTCATACCAGTGGATCAACAAATGCGTACCAATATTGAGCACGTATTTGCGATTGGAGACATAGTTGGACAGCCGATGTTGGCGCATAAAGCGGTTCATGAAGGGCATGTGGCAGCTGAAGTCGCGAGTGGTGAAAAATCGTATTTTGATGTTAAACAAATTCCGTCAGTAGCCTATACCGACCCTGAAGTTGCATGGACTGGGCTCACTGAAGAGCAGTGTAAATCTCAAGGGATTGCTTATCAAAAAGGTGTGTTCCCCTGGGCTGCTAGTGGGCGTGCAATTGCTAATGGTCGAAGTGAAGGATTTACTAAACTGATTTTTGATCAAGCAAGTCATCGAATCATCGGTGGCGGTATTGTTGGCACGAATGCTGGCGACTTAATTGGAGAGGTTTGCTTGGCTATTGAAATGGGGGCAGATCACATTGATATAGGTAAAACGATTCATCCACATCCAACCTTAGGGGAGTCGATTGGTTTGGCTGCTGAAGTTGCACATGGCAGTTGTACTGATTTGCCACCCCAACGAAAAAAATAAGATTTTAAGGCAGGAATTAAAGACATGGGAGAATATCTCATGTCTTTTTAGGAATTAAACATGAATCAATACCCACGCTTTCCAATCATTGGAACACCCTTATCGAATAATGCCATACGTGTCATGATGTTAGGAAGTGGTGAGCTAGGCAAAGAGGTCATCATTGAATTGCAGCGATTAGGCATAGAAGTCATTGCTGTTGATCGTTACGCAAATGCCCCAGGCCATCAAGTCGCACATCGCTCTTACGTGATTGATATGACCGATGGACAAGCTTTGCGAGAATTAGTCGCAAAAGAAAAGCCTCATTTAATCGTGCCAGAGATTGAGGCGATAGCAACTGGCACACTCATAGAGTTAGAGCAAGAAGGTATTGTGGAAGTTATTCCCACAGCAAGAGCTGCTTACCTCACGATGAACCGTGAAGGGATACGCGATTTGGCTGCTCAAGAATTAGGTTTACCAACATCCCCCTATTTTTTTGCAAGTTCATTAGAGGAGTTGCAAAAAGCTATTGATAGTGGCATTGGTTATCCATGTTTTGTAAAACCGGTAATGTCATCTTCTGGAAAAGGGCAGTCGAAGCTAGATGGTCCACAAGATGTGCAAAAAGCATGGGAGTATGCCGCAGCTGGAGGAAGGGTTGACACTGGTCGAGTGATTGTTGAGGGGCTGATTGATTTTGATTATGAGATTACTCTGTTGACAGTACGGTCGATGGGGATGGATGGTCAAATAATGACTACATTTTGTGAGCCTATTGGTCATGTCCAAAAAAATGGGGACTATGTCGAAAGCTGGCAGCCTATGCAAATGAGTCAGCTAGCAATTGCCAGAGCCCAAGACATTGCTAAAAAAATAACCAGTAATTTAGGTGGACGAGGGATATTTGGGGTTGAGTTATTTGTTAGAGGTGATGAAGTATGGTTCTCGGAAGTCAGCCCAAGACCCCACGATACAGGACTTGTAACATTAGTAACACAAGTGCAAAGTGAGTTTGAACTCCATGCGAAGGCGATTTTAGGCCTACCAACAAATGTGCAATTAAAAACTGCAGGTGCAAGTGCTGTGATCTATGGCGCAATGGATGAAGCGGGTATTGGATTTGAAAACGTACATCTTGCGTTATCTCAAGAGGGTGTATCGCTACGTTTATTTGGTAAGCCAACTGCTTTTGTAAAAAGACGTATGGGAGTTGCGCTAGCTAGTGCGGAGAACACAGATCAGGCTCGGAAAAAAGCACAGCAGGCAGCGCAAACGATAAAAACCGTGAAGTAAAGTTGTAAAAATACGTTTGTACAATAATTAGATGATTGCAAAAAAACCTTTCATCACACAATTCATATTATTCATTGTTGCCCTTATGGGAGTTGTTATGATGTCATTCAAGCCTAGTGAATTCTTCGGAAAGCCACTTACAATTAAAAGTGGCAAGGTAAGTGGCATAGAAAAACAAGTTGAAGAGCGCAGTATTGGAGATCCCCACGATCCTGTTACAAAAGATATGAAGACTTACACCTATATTGCTAATTTTCAGTTAAATGGTAATCCTATCGTAGCTAAATTCCAAGATCCTTATCAGATTAATGAGGGTGACATGCTTCGGGTTAGTGGTGTTGAGACAGCGCAATATTTTGATGTGGTGGCTTATCGCAATGAAACTCTACAATATACAGGCTCGAATTCATGGTGGATCAGTGGTCTAGTCGGAGTATCGTTTGCCAGTTTTGCTGCATTTATTTTCTTTCGATTAATGAAAGACCCACAGTGGTATGAACAGTTATTCATCATAGTTATGATTGGTGTGGGAATATTTTTAGTGATACGAGGTTTCTATATCAAAGAAGCCTTAGATTTATTGAATGAACTATGAAGTCATATAAATATAGATATATTCTCGGGAGCGTAATGACTTTACTCTGTAGTGCTTGCTCTACAGAAGTACCCATCATTGAACAACCATTGATCAAGTCCAATCAAATCTTAAATCAACCAATGCCCAGTCAACTAACACCGGTAGTATTACCCAACTCAGGATCTCAGAGAATCCGTTCAGTCGTTGGACAAAAGCATTTGATACAAATCACGAGTAACCCATCTACGGGGTATCAATGGGAAATGGAGTACGTAGAGCCCACTAAAAATTGTTTTAATGTTTTAAGTAAAAATATGGTGTATGACGATAAAGAAAGTTATTCTGGAGGAGTGCGTAAAGTAGGATCTCCAGGAAAGCAGGAGTGGCAATTTCAGACCAACTGCTCTGGAAATTATCGCGTTACATTTGTGTATAAAAGACCTTGGGAGCAAGGCCCGCCCTTGTATAAGACTGTAGCGGAATTTGTCACTGCAAAAGAATAAAGCCAAGACAAGCTTGGCTTTATTAGATTTTCATTGCGGTATTAGTTTGCGACAGCACTTTTCAATAATTTTTCACTTGCCTTAAGAGCTGACTCTGTTGCAGCTTGAGTTTGATGTGAAGACATATCAATTGCTTGCTTTAGCGCCTTTTGTGAAGATTCAAAAGCAGTATTTGCGTTTGAAACAGCTTGTTTAATTATGTTTACCATGGCATCAGAGCTACCAGGATTTTGGGAAGTGACTTCAGTAATTAAATTTTGATAATGGGCAGTACGTTTTTCAACATCTGCTTTTGTAATTTCACTCAGATTTGCTTGAGTTTCATTGGCAATAGTATAGAAGTGGCGACTATAAGCAATTGCTTTTTCTGCCATTGGTTGTAAAAAATTAGCCTGCATGCCAAGGAACTCTTTCACATCTTTCGCCTTGGAAGTATCTTGCATATGATCGACACTTTCTTGCATGAGTGTTTTAGCAACTTGCAAGTTAAGCTCCATCAGTTTCTCAACACCATCAAATGCCTTGCGTGAGAGTTGTGCGAGGGTCTCTAAATTAGCTTTATTTGCTGCAGTACTTTGTTCTTGAGTAAGTATCATGATGGAATCCTTAATGGTAAATTACGTGGTTAGGGGAACATGTTTATATTATCGTATTCATATGAAATGCAATTGATTTAAGTCAAAAAAACCTGTAAATGGTATGCCTTAGTTGAATGACATGGTTGGGCTGATAAGTAAGATAATACAAAGTGACCACTCTCATTAAAATCCTGTTAATTACTTATTTATGATGAAACTTTTTTACTCTGATCACTTTGTTCTTCCTTTGCCAGAAGGACATCGATTTCCCATGGAGAAATATCGACTATTAAGAGAAGCGGTATCAGAGTACCCTGACGTTACATTAGAAGAAGCGCCATTAGCAAATATGGAAGAACTATTATTCGTTCATGACAGACAATATGTTGAAAGGGTTATTCATGGTCAACTGAGTGAGGCCGAGCAAAGAGAAATTGGATTTCCATGGAGTCATGCCATGGTTACCCGTTCCCTCCGATCTGCAGGGGCCACCATAGCCGCGAGCTTATCGGCATTGCAAAGTGGCGTGGCAGTCAACTTAGCTGGTGGGACGCATCACTCCTACACGGATAAAGGTAGTGGATTTTGTGTATTTAATGATGCGGCAATTGCTGCCAAGAGTATTCAACAACATCAATTGGGACTCTTAAAAAGACTCATGCGAGTGGCAATCATTGACTTAGATGTGCATCAAGGGAACGGTACTGCTGCCATCATGAAGGAGGATCAAAGTGTTTTTACCTTTTCAATGCACGGAGAAAAAAACTTTCCCTTTCGGAAAGAAAATAGTGATTTAGATATTGGCTTACCTGACGGATGTCAAGATGAACAATATCTTGCGGAATTGGAGCAGGCTTTACAAAGAATTGCTACAGAATTTGACCCAGAATTCATTATTTACTTAGCAGGGGCAGATCCCTACGAAGGGGATCGCTTGGGCCGTCTCAATATCACTCAAGAAGGCATGGGTCAGCGAGATGAGATGGTATTACAATGGTGCTTTAGATGTAAAAATCCTGTAGCAATTGCAATGGCTGGCGGATATGGAAGTTCCATAGAAGAAACTGTAGCGATTCATGCTCAAACAATTAGAAAAGCAATCGCATTTCAATGGTAAATAAGCAATCATATTTAATTTCCCCTACCTTTATTTTAATTTGGAGTTCAGGTTTTATAGTGTCGCGTATGGGGATGCCGTATTGTGAGCCGATGACCTATTTGTTTCTCAGGTTTATGGGCGTATGTGTTTTCATGTTGCCGATTATTTTTTGGAAAAAATTAGATTGGCCTAATTTAACAACTATGATTCACATAGCAATTGCTGGCAGTTTGATTCAATGTGGGTATTTGGCGGGTGTTTGGATTTCTGTAAGAGCAGGCATGCCTGCTGGGCTTGCCTCATTGATTGTTGGCATACAGCCTATATTAACCGCACTATTAGCCTACTTTATAGCGGAAAGAGTAACTTCACGTCAGTGGGTAGGTTTAGTACTTGGATTATTGGGCGTCGTTCTTGTGTTGTATGCTAATTTACATACTGTAGGTGTGACCTTACACAATATTTTATGGAATGTATTTGCATTAATATCCATTACCATTGGGACTATTTATCAAAAGAAATATTGCCCAAGCTTTGATTTACGCATAGGTTCATTTATTCAGTTTGCAACGAGCGCAACAATTAGCGCCTGCGCGGCACTCTTATTTGAGACCAGAGAAATTCAGTGGACCAATGAAATGATAGGTTCCTTGATTTGGTCTGTTTTATGTATTTCGGTTGGCGCAATGAGTTTACTATTCATTTTAATAAGAAGAGGGGATGCCACCAAAGTCAGTAGCATTATGTATTTAACTCCGCCCACAACAGCTATACTGGCCTGGCTTATTTTTAATGAGCCCCTCACACCATTAATTATTTTAGGAACAGTCATTACATCACTGGGGGTCTTATTGGTAAATCAATCACTTCCTTCGGGTTTTTTAAGAAGTAAAGTGAAGGATTTAAAATAATCCTATATTGCTCACTCATTTAATTATTTTTCATGCAAAAAAAACACTGTTTTAGTTATTTCATCGTCCTTGTTGGTTTAATGATTGCTTATTCAGGCTCACTAATGGCAAAGAGCATTGATGAATCCGCATCTAAAAAGAATGCCTCAGCAGAAAAAAGCAAATCGACAAAAGAATCGCGCTCGAGTAAAGATACAAAATCTTCGACGGCTGGTACTAAATCTTCCAGTACAGATAAATCTAAAAAGAATATCAAGTCTCCCAAAAACCCAAGAGAAGTACGTCCCACAGTATTACCGCGTTCGGCAAAGCATGCTGAACCTATTGCCCCAAGAGTTTCCTCTGGAACTGCACTAGGACTTGGTAAAAGTATTGATGAGCTCAACTTGAAATCAAAGGTAGCGATGGTGGTTGATGCACAA
>Ga0194037_1002850_pt1 | contig 11038 bp, 10 predicted proteins | sample JunL306m_MetaG_FD_148653 | JGI IMG/M metagenome (GOLD analysis project Ga0194037, IMG submission 148653) | Anoxic zone freshwater microbial communities from boreal shield lake in IISD Experimental Lakes Area, Ontario, Canada - Jun2016-L304-6m | ecosystem: Environmental > Aquatic > Freshwater >...
AAAGAAGCAGTTAAACCTGTTTTTTGATAGAAGCTCATGAGTTCTTGATGCTTACCAGGCCACTTAGTAACAGTCATATTCAGAGGTAACTTACCATCCAGCACCCTTTGGGAATTAATGGGGTGCCTTGAGAGTACCTCATGAGTCCATCTTAAATAATGATTTAATGCTTTAGCTGTATTCTGAGCGCCGCTATGGTTTTTACTAGAATCAAGCGCTTGAATTTCGAGTACTGGTCGCCCTGTATGCATAAATGGATCGGAATCTGTAATATCCTCACAGCCACCATGCATGATCAGTAAAGAGTCAGAGTTGCCAATATATTTCACTTCAAACTGAATGCCACACGATTCAAATTGACTGATTGACTCCACCAATTGTTGGGCATCTTGGGCTTCCGATGCTGGCCACCATGGGGTGATCATGAGTCCTTCATTTGATGGTCTTACATGACGTAAGCCTAAGTGTGCTACAGCAACATTGGAGGGTGGCGTAATACCAAAGCCCATGCTTTCAAATACTGCTCTACCCGGATAGAAATCTTTCTCGTAGCCAAATAAATGAAAGTGAGCCAATTCAGACGGGGGAACCATACCAGGGTTAATTGGGTAGACTGATGCCGATGCCCCTAATTTGGCAATACGATCTAAATTTGGGGTTTTGGCATACTCCAGTGGAGTTAAATTTCCTAACTCCTTGTAAATACGATCGCTAATACCATCCAGAAGAATCAGTAATATTTTTTTCATTACATATTTGCGTTTAATCCCAATGTTTCCGCAATCGTATTTCGTTGAGATTCATCAGTACCACCTGGAATGCGAAGATTGCGTGCAATTTGGAATAGTTTATTTACTACAGTATCTTTCATGATCCCGGTGGCACCATGCAGTTGTAATGCCTTATCAGCAACCCGATAAAAGGCTTCATCATTGGCGATTTTCATTAATGCAAAAAGGCGGATTTGCTCTTGAGGGCGATTGGTGTCCCACCATGGACCAAACTTCTCGATATCTCGCAAGCATGCCAATGAGGTAGCTCGGGCGCTATACCAGTCTAAATACATATCCGAGACCATCCACTGTAGACCTTGGTTTCGACCTAGAGGCTTACCGCCCACTTTTCTGTGTTTAAGGCGATCGAGAGTTTTATCAATGAGCAGTTTTGACCAAGCAGAGCACATTCCGCCACGACGCGTTCTGGTCCAGTTGATCGATGTCAGTGCTATCTCAAAGCCTTGACCACGATTTCCAATCATTGCGCTCTGCGGGAGCTCCAGGTTTTCAAAATGTAACTCACCCGTTAAGCCATCATCAAACATGGTTCGATTGAGCCGACCATGCTTGAAGCCCTTACCTAAATAGTCTTTAGATTCAAATTGAAAGTAGCTAAAACTTTTTTTACCATTGCCTGGGTCAGTAATGGCTAGTACGTTCACAATATCCGCTTCAAATGGGTTGGTGATGTAGGCTTTGTGACCATTAAGGATCCACTGATCCCCTTTTTGGACAGCATTTGTTTTCATATCAAATAAATTAGAGCCAGCATCGGGCTCTGTGACAGCATGACAACTGGTTTTTTGCCCTAAGATTAGCGGCTTTACAAATTGGTCTTGCAATTCTTCTCTGACAAAAATTAACCTTGGGGTTGATCCATCGGTCCACGATAAGATGCCTGGGGCTAAATCAATACCATAGGAATATACTTTTTCTTCGATGAAGAACATTTCTGTTCTTGAGAGCCCCCCACCACCAATCGATTGAGGCAGGTGAAGTGAAAATAAACCGGCCTCTCCAGATGCTTGCATGATTTCTCGTCTTGCTGCTTGTATCTCTGGATGTAATTTACCAGTTCGATCTATATATTCCAGACTGTTTCTGAGTCTGTGGCGAAGTTGATGCTCTCGCGGCTCAACTTCTTTAGTATAAAAAGTCTCAATTTTTTCGATAATAGGGAGGAGGTGGTCTGGGGCTTGTTCGATCATGATTCAAATTGGGCGTTTGGGTCTTGGTTTAGTTTTGGTGAGATGCTATAGGAGGTTTGATAGCCGATATTTTTGATAGGGTTACCAATCGCGAGGAAATGAGTTTCATCATCTTTGAGTTTAATGACCATCTCCCTATCTTCGGTTAGCGGAGAACTGATTGCATCACTTAGGTTCTTAATGCCAGCAATCACAATTCCAAGCGGTATGAGGAGCTCTTCCCACTCCTTGGAAGTTTTGGTTTTCATCACTTCATTCAATAGCGGAATCAGAGAGCCTCGATGCTCGCCACGTTTTTTCATTGTGCAGAAGCGCTCATCCTTGATCCATTCTGGCTGATTGATGATTTCGCAGAATTTAATCCAAAAATTATCATGTGTAATGAAGAGAGTTAGCCAGCCATCTGCCGATTCAAATACTTGAGCTGGGACAATGTAGGGATGAGCAGACATTGATTGCCGTACTGGTTTTTCTTGTGCATTGAGCCATGCGCCTGCTAGATAATTTAACTGAGATAGCATGACATCATGCATCGCAATATCCACTTGACCGCCTTTGCCCTCGATGATGCGGGCGAGTAAGCCAAGAGCACCCATAATTCCTGCTGAATTATCAACAGCTGAATAGCCTGCTTTAGTGGGGTAGCCATCTGGCTCGCCAGTCAGATCCATAATTCCTATCAGCGCTTGGATAATGTAGTCATACGCTGGCCGCTCTGACTCAATGCTATCTAAACCAAAGCCCGTCATCGCGACACAAGCAATCTGAGGATTGATATGTTTTAAATGCTCGTAGGTTAGCCCGAGTGAGTTTATTGCTCCTGGTCGAAGATTGGTAATGAGCCCATCAGCTTGTCGAACCAATTCATGAAACTTTGTACGACCTTCATCTGTTGTCAAGTCTAAAACGATACTTTTTTTATTGCGATTGAGGCTGACGAAATACGCATTGTGCCCATCAATATTGTGTGGGCCAAGCGTTCTAGCGATATCGCCATCAGGTGGTTCAATTTTAATTACTTCCATACCCAAGTCGGCAAGTAGCATGCCGCAATAAGGCCCCATCAGCATATGACTGACTTCAATTAATTTTTTGCCATTCAGGGGGCCCGGACTAATCCGAGAAGTATTGGCCATTAAATTATTTCCCTTTATAGATAGGGGCGCGTTTGTCAGTAAACGCTTGACGGCCTTCAATTCGATCTTCGGTATCTCGCAATACCCCCCAATAGAGTTCCGTCATTTGCTGCGCATCGATATCACTCAGGTGCCCCGTGACTTTGGATAATTTTTTAATTGCCTGAGTTGCTAGCGGGCCGTTAGATGCAATTTGTTGCGCAATTTTTAAAGTCTCTGGCATCAGATCCTGGGCGCTAAACATGTCTGAAATTAAGCCAATGTCTAATGCTTTGGCGGCTTTAATCGACTCACCTGTTAGAGCTATCTTCATCGCATGGGCAGAGGGAATTGCCTTAAGCAGGCGGTGTAACCCTAAGACGGCAGGAATAGATGCCACTTTGGCTTCAGGTAGGCCAAATGTAGCGTTATCAGAGGCTACTCTGAGGTCGCATTGCAGTGCTAACTCCAACCCGCCACCTAAGCAATAGCCATTAATAGCAGCAATCAATGGTTTATGAATATGGAGATCAGTCAGATCCATCATTCGAATGTAGAGACCCTGTTCAGACGCCTTATTGGGTTCTTTAAAGAAGGCTTCCGCATAACTTGCAGTAGAAGAGGCTGCGCCTTTTAAATCAGCGCCAGCACAAAATGAGTCATTTCCTGCGCCAGTAAGAATAATGACTTTTACTTGTTCATCGTCCCTAGCAGTCATTAATTTATCGCGAAGATCTTTTAAGGTTGCAAGGTCTAAAGCATTTTTTTTCAGCGGCCTATTGATGGTCAATATTGCAGTTGAATTACTGGCTTCATAAGTGATCATGGAGTTTCCTTATACACTTGGGGAAGAGAGGCTTCTTCCGCCACATACATACAGCACTTGTCCAGTGAGGTAAGAAGCATCTGAATTTAAAAAGGTCATCACGGCATAGGCAACATCATCGGGAGTGCCGATACGCTTAGCAGGAACAGATGCTTTTAATTTGCTTTGAATCGCTGCATCAAAACTATCAAATAATGGCGTTTGAATAATTCCTGGAGCAATTGCATTGACAGTAATCCCTTTGGAGGCGAATTCAATAGCAAGACTTCTAGTCAGGCTAATGACACCACCTTTAGCAGCCGAATAATTTGATTGACCAAAGCCACCAAGCCATGCGCGCGATGAAATATTAACAATTCTGCCAAAATTACGCGGCAGCATTTCTTTGATTGCAGCCTGACAAAACAGAAATTGGGATTTGAGGTTCACGTCAATCACATCATCCCAATCTGCCTCAGTCATATTGAGTAATCTTTTATCTCGAATAATGCCGGCATTATTAACGAGGTAATCAATTTGCCCGCCCCAAGCCATCACTTGTGTAATCGCAGACTGCACTTCATCAATTTTACTGACATTCGCAGATATCCCAATCACTTTGCTACCAAATTCCTTCAGTTGCTCAATGGCTGCGCTCAGTTTTGCTTGGTCATAATCAATTAATGCAACATCAATACCGTTAGCAGCTAATTTCTTGGCAATCCCAAAGCCAATACCTTGTGCTGCTCCTGTAACAATGGCAATTCTTTTTTCTGGCAAAGGCATATTAAGTTCCTAGAATATGGACGGAGGATGCAGCGTGATCAACACCAGCAATGCCACCGCCTGTACATTGCGCAAGGGCAATTTTGGGTTGATTAACCTGGCGTTCCTTGGCGCGGCCTTCAAGTTGCCATGTCAGCTCTACCATTTGTGCTACTCCGGTAGCGCCGAGAGGATGACCCTTTGCTAGCAAGCCACCGCTGGGGTTCACCGGAATTTTTCCACTAATCTCAGTTTCTCCAGAGCGTAATAATTGCGGACCTTCTCCCGGCTTTGCAATGCCTAGCGCTTCGTAATAAATTAATTCAGCAATGGTAAAGGCGTCATGTAATTCAATGACATCAATATCGCTTGGCCCAATACCTGCTTGTTCATAGGCCATTCTTGCAGCCCTAGCAGTAATTTCTGCATCCAAAATATCGTCAGTATATTTTTCTTGCATGCCAGACTGAACGATTGACGCTAACAATTTCACTGGCTTTCGACCATTGTTATGTTCGGTGCTGAGAATGAGGGCTGCTGCACCATCAACTTGTGAGGGACAGCATTGCATGAGTGTTAAAGGTTCAGCAATCATACGAGAAGATAAGACTGCTTCAATCGTCGTAGGCGTTCTTTGTTGCGCATAGGGATTGAGAGAGCCATTAAATCTATTTTTTACAGCTACCTGCGCTAAGAGACTGGGATCTTCATTCCTCTCATACAGATAGCGCGTGGCTCTCATGGCATAAATTGAAGGTAATACTAATCCAGAGTTTGAATAAACCCGGGTCTTATGGTCATTTAATTGCAATGGAATTGTGCCGCCACCAAGTTGGGTGAGTTGCTCGATCCCAACTACTAAAATAGTTTTATATTGCTGTGCCAATAAAGCATGCTTTGCTAGATGGACGGCCGTAGCCCCACTTGCACAGGCATTTTCAACGTTGTAGATCGGAATTCCTTGTAATTGGAGATCACGCACAATCAGTTGACCAAGAATCATTCCCCCAAATACGTTTGCGCAATAGATTGCTTCGATATCGTTCAATGTTAAATTGGCATCCCGAAGGGCATTGAGAATCGCGCCTTGCGCAAGTTCAGGCGCTAAAGTATTTGGCTGCTTATCGAAGCGCGTCATTGCTACGCCTTCGATATAGATCGTATTTTTATTCATGGATGATTTATTTTTTCGAAAATATGACCAAATTCAGTGTCTGGCTTCATTAAATATTGATTGCCAATAGCAGGGCCTCCATCTTGAATGAGTCGCCCGAAAATTCTCACTGGAAAATCGGGTAGGTCCACAAATCCAATTGCATAGGGTTGAATGCCTGATTTCAGGCTGGGATGAATCACGGTGTAGCTGTATAAAGTACCAATGGGATTTAATTCTTGGCTCAGGTAATCATTGGCGAGCGGAGAGTCTTCTGCAAATGGGGGAAAAATGATTTCTTTTGACTTTTTATGCATACTACCTAATGGCTTAGGGGATGAGCCCTGGCTCCAGTAGTGTGGGGTTATGTCCATGTTTTTAATAGATTTTTATAAAAGCAACCCTTATTCTTGAGTAGATTGATAAATTAGTCAAGCGAGTAAAAATCATCGATTGTTGAGAAATACTCAATCATTATGAGTTCGAGCGTGCATTGTTTGAAATATGGATGCCGCCAACACAAAACCGACACAATACACAGGATAGTGAATCAGAAAACAGTCATTTTTGTATCGAATAGCGGACCAGACAGATTAGTCGGGGGCGTCGTCTCTTTGATAAAGCCTTTGGCCAAGCGATTTGAGGCAACGTGGATTTCAGCAAGTAATGGCATCACAAATCAACCCACTCATGAAGATGAGGGGGTGGTATTAAAAAAAGTCACCCTCTCTCCGCAGATATACAAATCTTATTACGATGACTTTTGTAATGGGGGCTTATGGACGCTTTGCCATCATCAGAATATAGAGCCCCTATTTAGAGATAGCGATTTCAATTCCTATGTTGCAGTAAATCAGTTATTTGCCACTGAAGTCATTCGTTGCGCAGAGGATATCGCTGAGCCAATTATTTTTATCAATGATTATCAATTAGCACTATTGCCAAAGCTACTGAGGTCTGCACTACCTCATGCAAAGATTTTATTTTATTGGCATATTCCATGGCCAGCATATGGCAGACTAAAAGCTTGTCAATGGCGCATAGAGTTGATCGATGGAATATTAGGCGCTGATAATGTTGGCTTTCAGACGAACCAAGATAGAGATCATTTTATAAGTGCTATGCCAGAGGGTCTTGATATCGAGGGGGCAACGAATCTCGGAGTTTATCCAGCCTCAATAGAGTGGCCGGCATTAAAGAATTCACAGCCAGGATCTATGGCTGAAAGTCGGGCTGCCATTGCTAAACAGTATCAATTACAAGCAAGTAATTACATTTACTTAAGTGTAGATAGGGTGGACTATTCAAAAGGAATTATTGAGCGCCTTCATGCAATTGAAAAAATATTGGATTTAAATCCAGCTTTAATAAAAAACATTCAATTCATACAAGTTTATGTGCAAACAAGACCATTAGTACAGAAGTCTAGAGAGTATGAATCACAAATAACGGAGTTGATAGCTAGAATCAATCATCAATATGGCTCGAATGATTGGCAGCCAATTATTTCGGAGCGTCATACTCTGACTAAAGAGCAACTGACTTACTTGTATCGTTCGGTAAATTGTCTTTGGGTATCTAGCTTAGCGGATGGTCAAAATCTGATTTGTAAGGAATTTATTGCCTCTCGGGATGATGATGATGGAGTGTTAATGCTATCTAAGCATGCTGGTGCGGCAAAAGAGTTATCTGATGCTGTGATCTATGATCCATTGAATGAGAATGATGCCATTCGCGCCTTCAATCAAGCCATATCGATGGGTGATTCCGAGAGAAAAAAACGGATGATTTCTTTAAGACAGCGCGTTAGGAGTTATGACGTTCATCTTTGGATGGATCAGCAGCTGCTAGATCTTCGTGAAGAAGCCCTATTAGCTTTTTAACCATTGGGCAATCTGGATTTGTTCTGCATTACCCATGCCTAAATGGGGGTCACAATAAATCAAATTCTCACATTCGCTTGGAAAATCTTGAGGCGTATCATCAATGGCGCGCCAGTCTACTATGCTCGAGCCGATATGGGCATTTAAGTAATTTTGAATCTCCGTAAATCTCTGATGATTTACTTCAATAGCAATAGCTGTAGCCCCAATGATTAATTCACTAATTCTCTTGGGCAACAGTTCTTGCATCCTATCGATACTGTGAGTTAGTCGCCAATTTGATGTGATGACAATTTTGCAGGAAGCGCCTTCAAGGGATTTCTCTAGATAATGAACATTACAAAATAGGTTTTCCTTCTTGCTATTGAGAGGGTGAAGAACGCCATCAAAATCTAGAAACAGTATTTTTGCACTAGCCATTTGGTTTGTAAGAGTAATTTATATTCTATTGAGACAATTTTTATCATAAACTCGAGACAGTATGCAGCCCAATAAGCGAGAACAACTACCCCCTTTAAATAACTTGAGAGTATTCGAGGTGGTCGCTCGTCACTTAAGCATTTCAAGGGCCGCTAATGAGCTCAATGTCACTCCTGGCGCAGTAAGTAGACAACTGGCTGCCTTGGAGTCATTTCTAGGAACTCAGTTATTTTCTCGTAAACATCGAGATTTAATTCTGACTGAAAAAGGGCGCGAGTATTACGAAGATATTAGCAAATCTCTTTCAGAAATTCAGTTATCAACCAAACGCTTATTTTCTGGGCGTAATCAGAATCAATTAAAGGTGCGATGCTATACAACGTTCTCCATACGTTGGCTTATTCCCCGACTTTCTAGTTTTTTAGCCTTACATCCGAAAATGGAGGTGGTGTTAACCACTTCGATGGACCCAGTTAATTTTGATCAAGAAGATCTGGATTGTGCAATTCGATTAGGTGATGGCGCTTGGGGTGATGCAAATGTCACAAGATTGGTCTCTAATATTATTCTTCCAGTTTGTAGCCCATCCCTGCTAGCAGGTAGTTCAATTGCGAGCCCGCAGGACTTTAGTCGATATAAGTTATTGGATACTATCAGTCGTCCTGACGATTGGAATCTTTGGTTTAACTCCATTGGGATGAATGTCAAGCTCGAAGATTTTTCATGCTTAAGTTATGAAAGTTCAGCCTTATGCTACTCGGCCGCAATTGAGGGACATGGGATTGCAATGGCACAGTATTTTTTAGTGGAATCTGAATTGAGAGATGGCAAGTTAGTTTGTCCTTTCCCTCAATTTTTAAATCGTGAAAGTTTTACCTATTACCTATTAACACCTGTGGGTAAAAATGAAAGTCAACAAGCGAAAGATTTTCGTACATGGCTACTGGAGGAGATACGGAATTGCTCCGATACTCCTCCTCCAACCCCAAGTTAAGTAGCTAACTTGGTCTGAATTTATTGTCCTTGTATGCCGGCTATTTTGACAATTTCAGCCCATTTAGCCACTTCTGCATTTACAAATTCACCCCATTGTTTAGAATCCCGACTGTCAACAATCGCCCCACGGTCATTCACTTTCTTTTGAACTTCTGGGTTAGCTAAGATTACGCGGATATCTTTACTGAGTTTTTCAATAATTTCTTTTGGGGTGCCTTTAGGGGCAAGAATGCCACCCCAACCTGGGCCCTCAAAGCCTGGATAACCGAGTTCAGCAACTGTAGGCACATTTGGTAGTTGAGGAATTCTCTTTGCTGTCATCACAGCAATTGGGCGAACCTTGCCAGAGGCAATATGTGGAGCGATTGTAGGTAAGGTCTCTACGGCTAAATTAATTTGACCCCCAATTAAATCGGTAACGGCTTGGCCACTACCTTTGTACGGTACAGAAAGGATGTCAATTTTTGCACGTGTTTTTAATAATTCTTCTGCGAGCTGTTGGTTGGGTGCAGAGTATGCCCACTCGAGTTTTCCGGGATTGCTTTGGGCGTAGTCAACAATTTGTTTTAGTGTGGTGAAGGGCGAGTTTTGATTTGCTACTAGCAAAAGAGGAACAATAAAAACTCCATTTACTGGTTCAAAATCTTTTGGGCTATACGGTAAGCCTGGATAGAGTGCAGGATTTACAGCAATCGTACTACTTGAAGCCATGGTGAGGGTGTAACCATCTGGCGCAGCCTCTTTCCCATAAAGAGTTCCTGGTATGCCATTTGCACCACCTTTGTTATCCACGATCACTTTTTGTGGGAGTGTTTGAGAGAGCTCGTCAGCAACAATTCTTGAAAAGATATCTGTTGCCTGCCCAGCAGGAAAAGGGACTACAAATTTAATTGTTCTATTTGGATACTGAGAGAAGGCAAGCGATGAGAAAAGGATCAATCCACTTGCGATCAGGCAATGAATTTTTGGTTTGATTTTCATGAAATGCTCCATTAGGGTCGACTTAGTTAGGGATAGCAATAAATTATTGAATTGAAATATCTAGATTTTTAAGTATGGGCGTCCATTTGACGCTTTCCTTATTGAGGATTTCAGTTGTCTCGCTAGAGCTTGAAGAGATGGCCTCAAAACCCAGATTGAGAAGTTCGGACTGATAGTTTTTATTTTCAGCTAGCTTTGCGAAATCTTTTTCAAGTTTTGAAATAATATCTTTAGGTGTTTTAGCTGGAGCCAAAATCAAATATTTTGAACTCACTTCAACATCCGGAAGTCCCGCTTCTGTTAAAGAAATAATCTCAGGAGCAAGCGGCGTTCTTTTGGCGCTAATTACTGCCAAGATTTTTAATTTCCCGGTCTTGGCATACTCTTTCACGGTGGAAAGTGTAAACATACCAATATTGACATGGCCAGCCAGAATGTCCACTAAGGCTGGCCCATTACCCTTATATGGAATAGAGTTGAATTTAACTTGTGCTTTATTAGCAAAGAGAATAGAAGCTAAGTCTTGAGGGCTTCCAGCGCCAGGGGTTGCAAGGGATATTTGACCAGGGCTCTTCTTTGCTAGAGCAATTAATTCTTTAATGGAGTTGGCTGGAAAATCTGGATTTGCAGCTAAAACAATCGGCGCTGAAGTGATAAAAGAGATCGGAACAAAATCTTTTTGAGGATCAAAGTTTAATTTTTTAAACAACAAGGGCATGATTGCAATCACGTCAGTATTTAATAGTAGGGTGTACCCGTCTGGCTCACTCCTAGCAACTATTTCTGTTCCTAGGGTGCTTCCTACCCCACCTTTATTTTCCAAAACAATAGATTGATTCAAAATATTTTTGAGGTTTGGTGACATGATTCTTGCAACGGCATCTGAGCCACCGCCCACTGCATAGGGGATTACTAGCTTAATTGGTCGATTAGGGT
>Ga0194037_1002852_pt1 | contig 11035 bp, 10 predicted proteins | sample JunL306m_MetaG_FD_148653 | JGI IMG/M metagenome (GOLD analysis project Ga0194037, IMG submission 148653) | Anoxic zone freshwater microbial communities from boreal shield lake in IISD Experimental Lakes Area, Ontario, Canada - Jun2016-L304-6m | ecosystem: Environmental > Aquatic > Freshwater >...
TCTTGTTTAGCAGCCTCTGCTTTAGCTTGAGCATCGGCTTCTGCTTTAGCTTTAGTAGCTTCGGCCTTTGCTTGAGCAGCAGCTTCAGCTTTTTCTTGTTTAGCAGCCTCTGCTTTAGCTTGAGCATCGGCTTCGGCTTTAGCTTTGGTGGCTTCGGCCTTTGCTTGAGCAGCAGCTTCAGCTTTAGCTTGTTTAGCAGCTTCTGCTTTAGCTTGAGCATCGGCTTCGGCTTTAGCTTTAGCTTTAGCGGCCTCTGCTTTTGCTTGAGCAGCAGCTTCAGCCTTTTCTTGTTTAGCGGCCTCTGCTTTTGCCTGAGCGGCAGCTTCAGCCTTTTCTTGTTTAGCAGCCTCTGCTTTTGCCTGAGCGGCAGCTTCAGCCTTTTCTTGTTTAGCAGCCTCTGCTTTTGCCTGAGCGGCAGCTTCAGCCTTTTCTTGTTTAGCGGCCTCTGCTTTTGCTTGAGCGGCAGCTTCAGCCTTTTCTTGGTTAGCAGCTTCTGCTTTAGCTTGAGCCTCTGCTTCGGCTTGTTTTTCAGCCTCAGTATTATCTTTTTCGACTTTAGTAGGTAGGGTCGATAAATCAATCATAGTTGCATGAATGATTTCTGGGGCAGGCGGTTGCTCTTTGGGGGCTGGCTTATAGAGCGCACTTAATGCAAATAACCCTAATAGCGTTAAGTGCATTGCTAACGCAAGTATAAAATGCCGTCTGAGCTTGTTTTTTATATCCATCTAACTTATTTATCTTTGGGCTTAGTCATTAACCCAACCGTAGGAACACCGGCATTTTTTAATTCGGCCATTATGGTCACCACGGTACCGTAATCTACGCCTCTATCGGCATTGATTAGAATTTGTGTTTTAGGTTTGTCAGTAATGACAGCTACAACGCTAGCATTTATGGCTTCAACTGCAATAGGCTCATCATCACCCGTACCAATTTTGATGTAATAGAGGCCTTGTTCTTTAATAGAAATAACGATAGGTGGGTTATCCTCATTGCCTGTTGACTCCACTGTTTTTGATTCAGCTTGAGGAAGATCGACATCTACGCCAGTCTGTAAGATAGGTGTGGTGATCATGAAAATAATAAGTAATACCAAAGTTACATCAATGTAGGGAACAACATTGATTTCCGCCATGGGTCTTCTGCGGCCGTGTTTTCTACTCATTTGCTATGAACCTGTCTTTGTAGTAACACCACGAATTCTTCAACGAATAATTCGTAACGCCCCGTTAATCTATCGAGTCGTGTAGAAAAACGGTTGTAAGCGACAACAGCGGGAATTGCGGCAAATAAACCAATTGCTGTTGCAATCAATGCTTCCGCAATACCGGGTGCTACTTGAGCTAAGGTTGCTTGTTTAACATTACCCAGAGACATAAATGAATTCATAATTCCCCATACCGTACCAAATAAACCGACATAAGGACTAGTGGAGCCTACGGTAGCAAGAAAGGCTAAATGCTCATCTAAGCGTTCTAATTCACGTGATAATTCAATCCGCATGACGCGTTGTGCGCTCTCAACTTGCACGCCGGGTTCAACGCTGCCAGATTGATGCATGCGAGAGAATTCTTTGTAGCCCGCTAGAAATATTTTTTCTATGCCTTCAGGTTCAAAGTCTTTTGCGGCGAGTTTTCTATAAAGATCTGCTAAGGCGACACCTGACCAAAATTGTTCTTCAAATTCATCAGTAATTTCAATCGCTCGATTAAGTTCTTTGCGCTTTGAAAGTATAAAAGTCCAGGATGCTAACGACGCTATCATCAGAATTAGCATGACAAATTGCACAACAAAACTGGCTTCAGTAATTAAATGGAATATAGATAAATCAGTGTTCATTCTTTAACAGCTCTTGTAGGTTTGTAGGGATTTCTTTAGGACGTAGGGTGTTGGCGTCCAAACAAGCAATGCGAGTTATGCAAGTGCATAAAGTGTCATTGTCTCGTGTAATTAGTTGTTCAAAAGTAAGGCTGGCTCTTTTTGCAAGTATAACTTCAGCGCTAACTTCGATTTGGTCATTAAATCGTGCTGACTTTAGATATTCGACCTGTACAGACCGAACTGCAAAGATAATGCCTGGGTTAACCATAAGCTTATCTTGTTCATGGCCCATTGCTCGAAGCATTTCAGTGCGTGCTCGTTCAAAAAACTTAAGGTAATTCGCATAAAAAACCACGCCGCCGGCATCGGTGTCCTCATAATAAACACGAATAGGCCAAATAAATTTTTTAAGGTTCATGTCGCTAAGTTTAGGGTAATGTTTCGATCAATTAATCAAATAAATCTTCTGACGAGCCTATTTGTTTTGGCAGAGGCAAACCAAAATGCAAATAGGCATTTCGAGTTACTACCCGTCCGCGTGGCGTGCGCATAATAAAACCTTGTTGCAACAAATAAGGTTCTAGGACATCCTCAATGGTTCCGCGTTCTTCACTGATTGCAGCGGCTAAGGTATCTAATCCGACTGGGCCACCATCAAAATTTTCTATCATGGTCATCAATAGTTTTCGATCTAGGGCATCAAAGCCATTATTATCGACTCTTAGCATGTCTAATGCTTGACTAGAAATAGCTTCAGAAATAATACCATTACCTTTGACTTCGGCATAATCACGTACGCGCCTTAATAATCGATTAGCAATTCGAGGTGTGCCACGAGAGCGGCGAGCAATTTCGAATGCGCCTTTTTGCTCCAGAGTAATACCTAACACTTTAGCGGAACGTATCACAATACTTGCTAGTTCATCAACGCTGTAAAATTCCAGACGTTGCACTATACCAAAGCGATCACGCAAAGGTGAGGTCAGTAAGCCTGCACGCGTTGTCGCACCGACTAAGGTAAATGGAGGAAGATCTAGCTTAATAGAGCGGGCAGCTGGCCCTTCGCCTATCATAAGGTCTAACTGATAATCTTCCATAGCAGGATAAAGTATTTCTTCAACTGCTGGGCTTAAACGATGGATTTCATCTATGAATAATACATCATGAGCTTCAAGATTAGTGAGTAATGCAGCTAGATCTCCCGCTTTATCGAGTACTGGTCCTGAAGTTTGGCGAATTTTAACACACATTTCGGCTGCAATGATATTAGCCAGTGTGGTTTTACCTAAGCCAGGTGGGCCAAAAATTAATACATGATCCAAGGCTTCTTTGCGAGCTGTGGCGGCTTGAATAAAAATTTCCATCTGCGAGCATAATTCTTTTTGGCCAACATATTCCGCTAAGCGTTTCGGACGAATGGCGCGGTCTTGTCGTTCTTCATCAGTATGACTACGAGCTGTTATCAGTCTATCGCTTTCAATCACTTAAGTGCCCCTTGTAAAGCCAGTCTGATAATATCTTCACAGGATTTGCCTTCAGTATTAATGTTTTGCACCATTTTGCTGGCATCTAAAGGTTTGTAACCTAGAGAACATAAGGCGCTAATCGCTTCTTGTTTGGGATTGCCTATGACGGGTATCGTTGAGCTATTACTAATATTTGCTGAGCTTGATTCGGCTAAATCAGGCAATCTATCACGCATTTCTATCACTAAGCGTTCTGCGGTTTTTTTGCCTACACCCGGTAAGCGTACCAAGGCTAGCGTATCATTATCATGAATACAGCGATGAAATTCTTCAGCACTTTGCCCTGATAAAATGGTCAAGGCCAATTTAGGGCCGACACCGCTGACTTTAATGAGTGTGCGAAAAAGTGCTCGATCTGCAGGTGTTGAAAAGCCAAACAAGCTATGAGCATCTTCTCTAACCACTAAATGAGTATGGAGTTTAATATCTTCATTAAGAGCAGGTAGGTCATAAAATGTAGTCATGGGTGCTTCAAGCTCATAACCGACGCCTTGAACATCTAATATTAAAAAAGGTGGCGCTTTATAGACTAATTTGCCACGCAAAAATCCAATCATTTATATACACCTTGTTTACTTAACATTATGGCAGTTTGTTGATAATGAGCATGACAAATAGCAATGCCCAAGGCATCACTTGCATCTAATGATAATTCACCTTGCACGTTTAATAATATTTTTACCATGTGTTGAACTTGAATTTTATCAGCAGCACCTTTACCTACCACTGCCTGTTTGACTTGGCGTGCCGCATATTCAAATACTGGTATATCCTTAGTTTGCACGGCACAAATAGCAGCGCCCCGAGCTTGCCCAAGCTTTAATGCCGAGTCGGCATTTTTGTGCATAAAGACTTGTTCTATTGCCATTTGTTCGGGTTGGTAATTATCTATAATTTCCAATAGCCCGTCGAAGATTTGCTTAAGTCGATCGGGAAAATAATCTACTTTAATCTTAATACTACCGCTAGCTATGTATTTATAGCCTTGTGGTGAGTCCTCAATAATTCCGTATCCGGTTAGTCTTGATCCGGGGTCTATCCCTAAAATTCTCATGGTTTATTTATAGTTTGGTATATCTGTATTTGAAGTGAGCAACTTTGGTCGTAATAGATGCTTGTGTCGGTATCTATAGAACTAAAATGTGTATATAAACAGCGAATTATACTGTAGGGGCGAATTCATTCGCCCAGTACATTCGCCCTGTGATACGTGGCGAATTTGTCGCCCCTACAAACCTTTAATGGAGTCAAAACTCACGAGTTTTGTTGCTTGGCGTAGCGATAGCGTAAGCTAAGCATTTCCTGCGCATCCTGTCGGGTTACGCTATCGCTAACCCGACCTACTACGCTGATAACGCCAAGGTAATTGCAATCTTGTAGGGGCGACACATTCGTCCAGTACATTCGACCTGTGATAAGTGGCGAATGAATTCGCCCCTACAGTATGATTTCCGCAGTGACTTTGTCGGGTTACGTTATCGCTGACTACTACAAAGGTTTGTTATAGCTAAGGTTGGTTGTTTAAAAACCAAAATACAAAAAAATAAGCATTACTCTGTAGGGGCGAATTCATTCGCCCAGTACATTCGCCCTTTGATACGTGGCGAATGAATTCGCCCCTACAGTATGATTTCCGCAGTGACTTTGTCGGGTTACGCTATCGCTAACCCGACCTGTTAATTTTTAGCCCTGAGCCTTTCGTCTGGGTTAAAACTGTCCCGCTTTAAGTTGATAACCACTATTTTTCTTAGCGGTAAGACTTACAGGTCAATTTATTTGTTATCTTGATTTGCGCCTCTAATGGATTTGCTAAGTTCTGCGCGTTGTTTGTCTAAGACTAAAAATTCGATTTCTTGGCGTAAATACTCATCTTTATTTTTGATAGACTCAGCCTGTAGCTCTCTTTCTTTGGCTTCAGCTTCTAATTGCATGCGTTGGACACGATTTTGATGGCTGATTTTTTTGGCTTCTAATTTTTCTTCTAGTTCTTGTCGCTTCAATTGTTGGGTTTCTAGTATTTTAAGTTCGGTATCGAGTTCTAATTGTTTGATACGTTGTTCTTGGGCTATTTGAGCTAGCCAAGCCTCATGTTGTTGAGCAGACTCTTTGGCGGCTTCTTGTTGCTGACGTTCTTTTAACAAGCGCTCATGCTCAAATTGTTGAAATTGTTTTTCAAGTTCCAATTCTTGTAGCTGCTTTTGTTGGTCTTTTTGAAATTGAATCTCGGCGGCGAGTTCGAGTTCTCGTAATTGAAGTTCCTGTTTAGTTTTTTCAACGTGTAAGCGATTAAGTTTATCTTCTTGAAATTTAATTTCTGCCGCTAATTCAATTTCTCGTAACTGAGTATCATGAACGATATTTTGTTGGTGTAAGCGGGTTTCTAGTAATTGCTGTTCTATGCGTTGGGCGGCTTGATCTTCAAGGCGACGTTTGATGACATTAGCTTCCATGGCTTGTTTTTGACGTTCAATTTCATCGTCTTGATAGATAGATTCTAATTGTTTTTGTTGATGTTCTAAGCGCAAGGCTTCTAGCTCTGCTTCTTGCCTATATAACTCTAAACTTTGTTTTTCACGGAATTCAAAGTTTTTTTGCATGACGTTCAAATAAACAGCCTCTTGGGTAAAGCGACCATTAAGTTTTTCATCTTCAGTCAATTCTAAGAAATAGGGTGTTAAGGAACATAAAACGCGACATTGTATATGTTTTGAAATCAGAGTTTCATTCAGGATAGATTCAATATTCCGCTCCATTTCGGTTAAGCCCGTTTGTACCCATGAGCCATCTTTAAGCTGGTTTAGTTCAGCATTAACGGCATCTTTAATTAAACCTTCATAGCGTGTTTTAATCTGCTGATTAATTTCAGATAAGCTATCTTGGCTTTTTTCAGCGTATTGCAAGGTCGCTTGAAAATGGATATTTAGATCAGTATTGATAGTACAAAAGCCATCGTAAAGCCGAGTTTTTAAATTCAGTTGCCAGTCAGTGATAGGTAAAGAATAAATTCGATGATAAAAACGCGGTATAAAATTTTCAGGGCGTTCAAATAATTTATGAAAAGGCCCTAGATGACTTACTACGACTCTGCGCTCGGCATCGAAGCCAGGATCCCAAAACTGAACATTGTTTATAGACTCGTTATGTTCACCTGTTAGCCAGGCATCTAAAGGCGATAAATTAGTGGTCATAATGCACCGGTTTTAATTCAGAAGTTTCGGCTTTTATTTTGATGGCTCGTAGTTGACTGCTCATGCGTTCGGCAATCAAAGGATAAAGGTTAGGGGCAAACTCAACTGAGCGGTGATCGATTTTACGTAAAAATCCACGACTTAACAAAAAGCCCACAGCAAACATGCGTGACCAATCAGAGTAACGTCTGGCGCGCTCAATGTTAGATTTTTCAATGACTATTTCCAGCTCATCATTTTCATTGATTCTAAATTCAGAAAATTGTCTGAGGCATTCAAAAACCAATTCTTGTTCTTGGTCTGATAATGGGCCTGGCGCAGTGCTTTCTAGTCGAAAAGACAGTAGGAAAGTAAAAAAATCAACCATAGCGGCACAAGCAAAAGCAAACAATGAGAAATTGCTCCACATAGCAAAACTAGGTGTTACGCCTTGTATAAATTGCTTATAAGTCATTATGATGGGTGCTGGAGGTGCAGAAACACCCGCGTTGGCAGCCAGTTGATTAAAGTTAAGCTGTACTTCTTGCAAGCCGTTTATGGCCATTTGATAATTATTTTCTGTATCACTAGATAAGCGATTTAGGCTAGCTTGCAGCGTGCGTATATGTTCATCAAGCTGATGAAATTCTTGATATAAGTCTTCTAGGTGTTCTTTTTTAGCTTCATAGCGTTGATTGTAATGTTTCCAAAAAGGACCTTCACCGACTTTGTTTTTATATTCTGGGGGTGTTTGTTCATGGGTGCCGAAATAAGCTTTGGATAAGTCATTACTAGCTTTATCGACTTCATTGTTTTCGAGTTTTAAAATTTCACTTTTGCTAATTAAAATGGCAGCTAGATAATCATTAACTTCTTTGCGTATCTGATTAATTCGATCAATTTGTATGGTTTCACTTTGTGAAACTTCATAAAACTTAAAATAAGAAAAAGTGATTGAGGAAGTAATAGCCACTAACAAAGACATGAGTACGCTAAGGTAACGTACGCGATTGGCTTTCCAGTGTATGCCAGCAATTTCTAATGAACAAATAACAATAATAGATTGAATGGCAATAGTAATGACCAAGGCAATCCAAGGCACTATAAAATAAGATAAGCCATAGTAGGTGGTAAATCCAGAGGCAATACTGAGCATTAATACAATCGGAATCGACCATATTCTTAACATTCCGATAAACTGCGTTTGGATGCTATTCAGTAAGCGTCCTAGTCCACCGTGGTTAATTTGTATAACACGCTCTTTTACCATAAGAATTGTTGTCGCTGTCGTAAGTTAAATCGTGAGGCAGTCTATGGGATTAAAACGATAAATGCAAATGTTAGGACTACCAACTTAAGGCGGGTTAATGGTTCACTTTTAAGCAGGGTTCTTTTAAGAACAGGCAAAAGGCAAAAGGCAAAAGGCAAAAGGCGAAGGGTGAAGGGTGAAGGGTGAAGCCTAGTATCTGCAACCGCCTTAAATTGCTAACCTCTTAGACCTTAATCTTTCGCCTTGAGCCCTTCGTCTGAGTTGAAGCTGTCCCGCCTTAAGTTGGTAGCCCATAAATTTTAGGCAAAAAAAAGGGCGCATACTCTGCGCCCTTTTCATAGCTTAATCCTTAAGCGTTCAACATATCCTTAACTTTAGCCATAATTCCTGCTGGATCAAGACCTTGATGAGGGAATTGTTCCCAAAGACCGCCGCAGCCCTCTTTATGAGTGGCAATGTGCGCAAACTTAGGTGTTAAACCACGTTCTAGCAACCAAGAGCCGTAACGACTACCTAAACCAGTTTTACGGTTATAAGACTCAACGACTAATACGAGTGGTGAGTTACCAATTTTAGCCAGCATGTCTTCATCAATAACATTCAAGGTAGGCTTGTTGATTAAACCAACGTCAATGCCTTCAAGTTTTAAACGTTCTACTGCATCTAAGGCGCGGTATAAAGATTCACCGAAGCTGACGATATAGCCTTGTGTACCTTCGCGGATAACTTCGTCTTTACCAGAGACAAACTTATAATCGCCACCAAAGTAATCTTGGCCTTCAGTATTTAAAATCGTTGGTACTTTAGAGCGTGTTGAGAATACAAAACGTAAACCAGGATTGAAGAAAATAGTTTCAAGACAGGCTTTCATTTGCAGAGGATCAGCAGGGAAGTAAAGGTTAGTCGCATAACCATCACTTAAGCCATTGTCAGCAAAGAAGTTGTTTATACCAAAATGGCAGGTGTTATCAGCCATATCGTCTATGCCTGAGTGTGAGAAATGACTTAATACGTTTGAGTTATTCAAGCGTGCCATAGTGATTTCAGACATCAACATTTCTAAGAAAGCACTGAAGGTACCAAAAATACCTTGCTTGCCTGCTTCCATACCGAAACCAGCCGCAGCAGAAAAGTTGCCACGTTCCATAATGCCTGAAGAAACAAACACTTCTGGGTAAGCTGCGTGTATTTTGAACAGGCCGCATGAACCTTCTAAATCACTATCAATAACGCGAACTTTTTCGTAACGTTCAGCTTCGCTTAAACGTCCTAAAATTTCAACAGCCGCATCGCCGAATACATTACGGTTAGCATCCCAACGATCACTAGAACCTAAGAAAACAGCTTCATTTTTAGCTGCTTTGATTTCTTTTAAGTGGTCAGCAGCTGCTTGTTGGCCGCGTGATTCTAAATATTCAACAGCGACTTTGACAGAGATAACGTCATGACCATGAGTTGAACCTTCAAGACCAACGATGCCTGGGCACATAGGACGATGGTTAATCACAGCGACAGGACCGTCAGTATTGATAGCTGTACAAATACGTTTGTAAAGATCGTCCAGATCTTCGCCGTCGCCTTCTAATACAGTGACGCCTTGGCCAGCTAAAGTTTTAGCAGTTGTGCAACCTGTTAGATATTTAGAAGGATGGCCAGCGATGGTGACATCATTGTCGTCAATGATAAGTTTAACATTTAGGCCTTGAGCAACCGCTAAGCGAGCAGCTTCTGCATCGTTGCCTTCTTGTTGTGAACCATCAGAACCTAGGCAAAAAACAACTTTACGAGGATTTGCGATAGCCACACCATTAACATAAGGCCACATGTGTCCTAAACGACCTGAGCTAAATTTAACGCCAGGTGTAAAACCAAGTTCTGGATGGCCAGGTAAATGAGAATGAGCCGCGCGGTATTCCATTAAACGTTCAGCAGGTAAATCACCATTAAGAGTAGACATCAAATATTGAGTCGCGACACGGTGACCGGCTTCATCAAAAAAGATAGGTACAAATTGACTAGCAGAACCACGAAATAAAGCATCCATGATCATAACTTCAGGCACGGTATCATAAGGGCCGCCAGTATGTCCGCCCACGCCTCGAGCTGCACCTGTCGCGGTAAAGAATACAATGGCATCACGACATAGTTGGATGTTGGCTTTAAGACTGGCTCTTTGAGAGTCAGTAAGAGTGCTAATGCTCGGATCTAAGCTTATGCGCTGATAAGCAGCAAGATCGATAGGAAATGTTGACATAGTTTGCGTCTCCTCGTTAAGGGTTATTGTTAGTAATTGTTATTATTATCTCAGGTAAATCCATAAAACCGAAAAAAAGCTTGTTGTTATGTCTTAAACTATCAATTTATTAGGTGTTATGGGTCTCTCGATTTAAGTGCGGTAAGTGTTTAATAAAGATAGTGCGCTGTAATTGACAGCGAAGATTACACCTTGCAGAATGGTGTCGGCAAGGTATTTTTAATGATAAGCAGATTCAAGTTTAAAACTCATCATTTAGCTAAACCAAGATGCAGTCCGATAGAAGCCGAGCAGGAGCTGGCGATTATTTAAATGGGTTTCAAGAATAGCGTTTGAACCCTAAGTAATCTTAGAATAGTGCTCTGCAAACACGGCCGAGCGTTAGCTAGCTCTTGCTGAGCATTACTCTAAGCTAGCTGAGTGTTCTTGCAAGCTTGCTAAGTCTTTTTTTAATCAAACAGAGTCCTACTGAAGTCTTGCTAAGCGCTCCTCAATTATCGAGAAGGCTCTTGAGGTCTTGCTGAGCGTTAAGCAAGCCGTGCTGAGTTTTATGTTAGCTTCGCTGAGGGCTCTTTAGAGCTCAAAAAGGCTTTGCAAAGCTTGCTAAGTACTCAGCAAGCTTAGAAGAACACTCGGTCAGCTTTGAATAGCCCTTATAAAGTTTAGAATTTTTAAACTAAGGATGGTCATAGCACTCAGTTAACTCTGCTGAGCGTTTAGTAAGGTGTACTGGATGCCGATCGAAAGGTAGGGATAGGTCGCGATCTGTATATTCGGAGTCGATTGTGTGGTGTGCAAGCTTTTTTGTCGTGCGCCATAATACAGACGTAAGGTGGTTTCGCGACAGAGACTGTGAAAGTATTATGATTTTGGCTTCCCCCTTTGTACATAGGTATCTACACAAGTTTCTTATCGGCGTGGAAACGATAAAAATCAGCGTAGGGGCGTATTGCATACGCCCCTACGGTCTTCACCACAATGTTGATGACGTCGC
>Ga0194037_1002853_pt1 | contig 11032 bp, 9 predicted proteins | sample JunL306m_MetaG_FD_148653 | JGI IMG/M metagenome (GOLD analysis project Ga0194037, IMG submission 148653) | Anoxic zone freshwater microbial communities from boreal shield lake in IISD Experimental Lakes Area, Ontario, Canada - Jun2016-L304-6m | ecosystem: Environmental > Aquatic > Freshwater >...
GTCCCGCAGGCGCGGCAGTTGCCAGGATACGTTCGCCATCTCCCAAGATGATTTCACAATTTGTGCCAACGTCAATAAATAGCCGAAGGCGCTTATCTCGATCCATACCTGATGCCAGCGCCCCAGAGATGATGTCGCCACCCACGTAGGCACCTAATGAAGGCATAACGAGTGCCTTGGAAAGCGGATGCAGATCGAGGCCGAGTTCACTCGCCCGAACATTTGGGTAGCTGGCGCTCGCCATAATAAAAGGTGCGACTCCAAGAGGCTCTGGGTCGATACCCAGAACAATTTGCGTCATTGTGGCATTTCCAGCCAGTGCCACTTCGTAGACGTTGTTTCTATCTACACCTGCTTCGGCAATAACTTCTTCGGTCAACTCTGAAAGAGTCTTCTGCGCTAGAGTGCGCAATTTGCTCAAACCTTCGGGGTCGAGCATCGTCGTGCTTATACGAGTAATTACATCAGCCCCGAATGGTTGTTGCTTATTGAGCATCGAAGCAACGGCAAGGGGAGTGCCGGTATTGAGATCGAGCAGAGTTGCTACCACGGTCGTTGTACCGAGATCGAAGGCGATGCCGTAGCGGATCAGAGTGGTGTCGCCGGGTTCGATATCGATTAACTCTTGTTCAATGAAGACAGCAGTGACCTTGTAATTGGCATGGCGCAACACTTTAGGGAGTTGACGCATAGCAACCAGAGATACCGTGGCTTCAAAGTCATCGATCGCATCCAAAAGGCGCACGATATCTGTGCGCTGATCTTCCAAGGTAGGTTCCACGAGTTCCACATAGCGCTTTTGCACGGCGGGCCGCAAAATAACTTGCCGACCCACGCCCACGGTTGCGGCTTTTGGTCTGGTGGTGAGCGCTGGAACATCGATGGAGATATCTTCGGTGGCGCGGACCATGCAGGCCAAACGCCAGCCCGCTTTGATTTCATCGGCCGAGAATGCTCGGAAATCTAATTTTGAGGGCTCGATCTCGCCGGTTGTTACTTTGATTCGGCACTTTTTACAGGTGCCATATCCGCCACAGGTAGAGTCAATGGCGATGCCATTCCACGAAGCTGCATCAAATGCACTTACTCCCGTGGGAACAGTGATGACTTTTTCGCTGGCGACAGAATTATCCTTTTCGAGCGCGCGAAAGTTGAGCCTTACTCGACCGGTGCCATCGTGATCGGGAAGTGCTGAATTATCTAGGTCACGCTTACTGATATTAAGCCTCCGTTATCGCTGCCGCTTTGGCTGCTTCCACTGCGCGGTATCTTGAAATCCAATTACCGCCCCAAGGGTCCAATCCTAGAAGAAGATCAGCGGCGCGCACCGCATCGACGATTTGTAAGGTTCGCCCATCCATAACAGCTGAAGTTAAGCCAGCGCTCATAGCTGCTGGCAGAAAAGCGGCATTGAGTGCATGACGGTGCGGAAGACCGAAGGAGATATTCGAAGCTCCGAGAGTCATATTAAGACCCCAACGTTGGCGAATCTGGTAAATGGTCTCCAGAGTTATCTTTACCGCCTCGGGGTCAGCCCCTACTGTCATCGCCAGCGGATCAATTACCAAATCTTCCAACGGAATTCCATATTTTTCCATATTACGCATGATCTTTTCAGTGAGAACTAGGCGCTCTTCTACTGTCGCAGGAATTCCAGTTTCGTCATTAGGTAGAGCGATAATTGCAGCCCCATGCTTTTTAATGAGCGGCAGAACTATCTCCATGCGTTCATCTTCGGCAGTAACGCTATTTACAAGAGCCTTGCCCTCGTATGCTTCCAGGCCAGCTTGCAGCGCTTCAATAATGGAGGAGTCAATACAGATTGGCAGATCCGTGAGCGTCTGAATGAGTTTGATCGCCTTGCTCAATAAGACCGGTTCATCGGTGAGGGGCACTCCCATATTCACATCGAGCATGTCGCACCCACCTGCGACCTGATCGGCTACATCTTTGTTGATTGCAGAGAGATCGCCGGCGCGCAACTGCTCTTGAAACTTCTTGCGACCAGTGGGGTTAATGCGTTCCCCGATAATGCAGAACGGTTGATCATGACCGATGGTCAATGTCTTGGTGGCCGACTTTACGATGGTATGCATGATTTTCTCCGATTGTTTGTAGCGCTGTTAATTCTTGGGTTTTCTGCCGAGTTCGCTCATGAGGCGTTCCATTGATTGATCACGGCGAAAATCAATGATGTGTAGCCCACGAACCCCAGGCAGGGAAAGTGCGTGTTTTGACTGCTCCAAGACCAGTTGGTAGGCCGCTTCGCCAGGATCGGCAGCGTTAGCCACTTGGTCAATGGTCGCTTGGGGGATATCTATTCCTGGGACCTTGTTGTTCATGAAATTGAGAGCCTTTTCGTTCTTCACCAATACGACGCTGGGGATGAGGTGTAGACCAGGGGCGGCCGCCGCAACTCCAATGCAAAAGCTTGCTAGTCGATCCGGGTGATAACAAATTTGAAGTTGTAGGTAGCGCGCGCCAGCCCTCTGCTTCTTAAGAGCACGCTCAATGCGATATTCAAGTGGGGGAGCAGCAGGGTTTTCTACTGCGCTAATGTAGAAATGAGGGGCGGGATTGATCTTGCGACCTGACAAATATTGCCCACTACTTAAAACCTTTGCCACCGCAATTGCTTGTGGTCCATCTAAGTCAAATACCTTGCGTGCTTCTGGTTCATCTCCCGCACTCACATCGTCGCCCGTAAGCATTGCGACATTTTCTATCCCATGGAGAGCGGCTCCCATTAAATCTGCCTCAATGGCCAATCTATTCTTATCGCGACACACAATTTGCATGATCGGTTCAATTCCATACATCTTCATGGCAATTGCGACAGCAGTATTCGAAGCATGAGCATGAGCCGCGGTGTTGTCCGTCGAATTGGCTGCATCGAACCATGGGGCAATCCGGGCAGCGTGGCGGGCAATGATCTCCATGCCACCACTATCTATTTCGGGGAATTCTGCGGTGAAGAGAAGTTCATTGGAATTTTCCAGGATGTCACTAACGATAGACATTATTTCCCACCGTCTTCAATAATGGCTTGCCAACCCTTGGATCGCTTTTGATCTCGCTTCGTCAAGAGATTGATCCAAGAAGAAGTTCCCTTCAACTGCATATCAACCGGAGGTCGCAATTCGTTATAGTGATCGCGCCATGATTGCGGTAAGTGCAACTTCTCTTTGCGCTCGTATGCTTTAACCCAGATGCATTGCATCTCGGGCTTAACTTCGCAGCCACCATTTTCGCGCACGCCACCACACGGTCCATTGCGCAGAGTCTTGGGACATGTCATAGGGCAGACCATCCCCGTTGAATGCAACACGCACTGACCACACATCTGGCAACCCCAGATCGGTTTCTTTATTGCATCTTCAAGGAGAGGAAGTAGCTTAGGCATGAGAACTTTAAGCGTTTGCGCTCGCGCGGCGTTTTTGCATCAGATCTTTCGCGATTCGTACTGCAGTTGAAGCATCAGAGGCAAAGCCATCAGCTCCTACAACGTCGGCATATTCTTGGGTAACCGGTGCTCCACCGACCATAATCATGACCTTATCGCGCAAGCCCGCCTTGGTAATTTCATGGATATTCACCTTGAACATAGGCATGGTCGTCGTTAAGAAGGCGGACATTCCCACGATATCTGGGTTGTGCTCGTTTATGGCTGCGATGAATTTCTCGGGACCAGCTTGAACGCCGATATCAATGACGTTAAATCCAGCGCCTTCCAACATAATATTTACTAGGTTCTTACCGATGTCGTGAACATCTCCCTTGACGGTTCCCATCAAGAAAGTTCCGACTGTTTCAGCCCCGGTGAGAGCGAGTAGAGGGCGAAGGACGTTGAGGGCACCTGACATGGCTTTTCCTGAGATAAGCATTTCTGGCACGAAGAAATCCCCGCGTTCAAAACGAGCGCCGACTTCTTCTAGTGAAGGAATCAAAGCGTCAAAGAGAATCGCACTTGGGGTCATTCCCTCGGCGATACCTAGCTCTGTTAAACGGAGTACTTCTGGCGCATTTCCAACGAGGGTCTCATCAAATAGTGCTTTAAGGATCTCATCGTGCGTCATGCTGCACCTGCCTTCCCGTGCTTGATTTGGTTATGGGGTGGAGTTGTTGCTTCGTTGATCTTCTCTACGACTAAAGAACCGATTCGGTTTAAATCTTTTATTGAGAGTCGAGTAGTTGGCCCCGAGATAGAAATCGCAGCGATCACTCGACCATCGCTCTCTCGAACGGGAGCTGCTACTGCGACCAATCCTTCTTCTAGCTCGCCATCAATAATTGCGTACCCACTCTTACGTACCGCTTCTAATTCAGTGAGTAGCTTGGCACGATTTGTAATGGATTTAGGGGTTAGCTTTGGTAGAGGTCCTGACTGGATTGAAATCGCTCCGTATGCCAAGAGCACTTTACCTAAAGCAGAGCAATGGTATGGAACTTCTTTCTCAATCCAATTTGTCACACCGAGCATAAAGTTGCTATCGACTTGATCGATAATTTTCAGAGATCCATTACCTGCGATTGCTAAATTTGCGGTCTCGCCAGTGAGCGAAGCGAGCTCTTCCAAAACTGGGCGCATCCGAGCTACCAGAACTGAATCTTGATTCTGTTCGCGAGCAAATCGGGTTAAGACATCGCCTGGTAGAAATGCGCCGTTGCGATCGCGTTTTACAAATCCTTGGCGCTCTAGCGCGCTAATCAATCGTGAGGTGGTGCTCTTCGGAATATTAAACTCGCGTGCGAGCACTCCCAATTGCGGTGGTGTGCTAGCGGTAATTATGTGAGTTAAAAGCGCGGTGGCACGGTCAACGGCTTGAGTGCCTGAAACCGTTGCCTGACCCATGCCAATTTCCATTCCTAGAGTGTTCCACAATATGGAACGATTGTTCCATAAACCAGCGTATTCTCTTCGGTGTGCACAAGCAATACCTTGGATCGACAACTTATTTAGAAGTTAATATCGGCTCACACTGAGTGAATTTTTCTGGGTCCCAAAGGGGGAAGCAAGCGTGTTTCAGAACAAGATGCCGCGTTACGAAATTTTAAGTGAAGAGTCGATGGCCACCCTCACCTTGGGTTGGCGGCGGATTGTTTCTGAGATCGGCATCGAGTTTGCCAGTCCCTGGGCCGTCGATATGTTGCGCGAGGCCGGCCAGACGGTAGAGGGAGAGAACGTCAAATTTGATCCCGATTGGATTTTGAAACAGGTTGCAAAAGCGCCGAAGGACTTCAATCTGCGCGCGCGCAATCCGAAGAACAGTGTTCATATAGGTGGAGACTCCATGGTCTTCGGTGGCGTATATGGTCCTCCCTTTGTTCTGGAAGGAACCACACGTCGCGATGCCACATTCACGGATTACGAGAACTTTTGTAAATTAGCGCAGAGCTTTGATGCCATAGATAGCGTTGGCGGCGTGGTCTGCGAACCCAATGATCTATCGCTTGATAGCCGCCACTTAGATATGGCTTATGCCGCAGGAACCCTTACTGATAAATTCTTTATGGGAAATGTAGTGACCGCGGAAAATGCGCGCGATGTAATTGCCATGGCTGAGATCATTCACGGGGGCAGAAAAGCAATTGAAGAGACACCAGCGCTTATCTCACTAGTGAATTGCAACTCACCTCTTCGTTGGGATGATCGCATGTTGGATTCAATGCGAGAGTACGTTCTTGCGGGCCAACCGGTGGTTACAACCCCTTTCTTGCTTATGGGCGCAATGAGCCCAGTAACAATTCCAGCGACGCTGGCGCAGCAAATTGCGGAAGCGCTCTCTGCGATTGCCTTAGCGCAGTTGATTCGGCCTGGATGCCCCATCGTTTTTGGTTCTTTCTTATCAAATATTGATATGCAATCGGGATCTCCACAATTTGGTACACCAGAATCTGGTATCGGCTTGTTATGCACCGGTCAGATTGCTCGTAGCTTCAATCTACCTTTCCGTGGCGGTGGCGGTTTGAACTCATCACAGTCAGTAGATGCGCAGTCCGCATATCAGACCATGATGACCATGATGCCGACCTTCTTATCCGGAACTAACTGGGTGATGCACACCGCTGGGTGGCTAGAAGGTGGACTCGTCTCCTCGTACGATAAATTCATTGTCGACGTAGAAATCTTGCAGAGTCTGATCGCTGAGTTCACGCCATTAGAGTTCAATGAATCCTCGCTGGCCTTCGATGCCCACTTAGAGGTTGGCCATGGCGGTCACTTCCTGGGTGCAGCGCACACCATGGAGCGATTCCGTGATTGTTTCTACCGTCCATTCTTAACAAATAGCGATAATTACGAGCGTTGGACGCGCTTAGGCGCGAAAGATACTCGGATGCGCGCGGAGGAGATCTGGAAGAAGAAGCTGGCGGATTATCAACTGCCAGAGATTGATTCTTCAGTTCTCACGGGATTGCAAGATTTTGTAGCCAAGCGCAAAAGCGAACTTGACTAAGAGAAGACCTTAGCCATGTCGAGTTCAATCTATATTGATGGGCAATGGCGCCCAGCGCTCGATGGCGCGGTTCGCGAAATTCATAGCCCCGCCGATGGCACTTTGGTTGCAGTAGTTTCAGATGCGAAGGTCGTCGATGCGCTAGCCGCCATTACCGCCGCTCGTGCCGCATTTGATAGTGGAATTTACACCTCGTGGAGTTGGCAGGAGAGAAGCGCACTTCTCGCTAAAGTTGCCGAACTATTAGAGCGCGATGCAGAAATCATCGCTGCCTTGGAAAGCGGAGACACGGGTAAGCGTATTGTTGAATCTAAATACGATGTAGCTGATGTCGCTGCCACCTTCCGCCACTTTGCCCACCTGGCAGCCGAGCAAGCCGATCGTGCGATCGACAGTGGGATACCGCATGTTTCAAGCCGAATCACCCACGAAGCTATTGGAGTCTGTTCCCTCATTGGACCATGGAATTACCCTTTACTCCAGATCGCTTGGAAGGTTGCACCAGCGTTGGCCGCCGGATGTTCATTTGTTCTAAAGCCGAGTGAGCTGACTCCGTCCACCGCAATCCACTTAATGAAATTGATTGAGGAAGCTGGTCTGCCTGCTGGCGTTGCAAATTTAATAACTGGATCGGGATCGGTGGTCGGGGATACTCTCACTTCAGATCCGCGCGTTGACCTCGTTTCATTTACGGGAGGTTTGCCAACCGGTAAGCGAATTATGGTGAAGGCCTCGGAAACTGTTAAGCGCGTTGCTCTTGAATTGGGCGGCAAGAACCCAAATATTATCTTTGCCGATGCAAATTTGGATGCGGCGATTGATTTCGCGGTAACGGCAGCTTTTCTACACTCGGGTCAAGTCTGTTCGGCGGGAACGAGATTGATTGTGGAACGCCCCATCCATGATCGCGTCGTAAATGAGATTGTCAGAAGAGCCAAGTTGATTCGACTTGGCGGTCCTTCAGATCTGACCGCGGAAACCGGTCCACTCATCAGCGAAGGACATTTAAAGAAGGTTGAAGAGTATTTAGCTAAAGGGGTAGCCGAAGGCGCGACCTTGTTGGTCGGTGGATCAAGATGCACCGATTCAGAGTTGGCTCAGGGTTGGTACTTCCCACCCACAGTTTTAGATAATTGCGATACAAGTATGTACTGCGTGCAAGAAGAGTCATTTGGCCCAATTCTCACCGTCGAGGTTTTCGATACTGAAGAAGAAGCAATCCGAATTGGAAATGACACCATTTATGGGCTCTCCGGTGCGGTATGGAGCAGCGATATCGCCAGAACTGAGCGTGTATCGAAAGCGCTACGCCACGGAACTATTTGGATCAATGACTATGGCCCATATAAGCCTGCCGCTGAATGGGGAGGCTTTAAAGCCTCGGGAAATGGCCGCGAATTAGGTGAACATGGGTTGCAGGAATACCTTGAAATAAAACACATTTGGACCAACAATTCACCAAGGAAATCAGAATGGTTTTCTGATGGAATCTAAAGGGGGCGATGTTGGATAACCAAGCTCCGATGATTTCGGTTCGAAATTTATGGAAGGTATTTGGCTCTAATCCGGAAGCAATCATTGGAACTGCCGATGCGTCTCTCTCTCGACAAGAGTTGCGCGCCAAAACAGGTAACACCATTGCCGTGCGTGATGTCTCCTTCGATGTTGCCCCGGGCGAAGTATTCGTAGTTATGGGCCTCTCGGGCTCTGGGAAATCGACCCTGGTCCGCTGCATGACGCGATTGATTGAACCTACACAAGGCGAATTACGATTTGAAGACGAAGACATTCTTCAGGTTGATGATAAAAGATTACGTGAATTGAGAAAGACTCGCTTCTCCATGGTCTTCCAACACTTTGGCCTGCTGCCGCATCGCAAAGTTATCGATAACGTGGCATATAGCTTAGAAATAAACGGGGTCGGAAAAGCCGAACGCCATGCCCGGGCAAATGAAGTTATTGAACTCGTCGGGTTACAGGGCTACGCCCAGGCCTATCCGGAACAGTTATCGGGAGGAATGCAACAACGCGTCGGACTTGCACGCGCTCTCGCGGTAGATCCACAGGTACTTTTCCTCGACGAACCCTTTAGCGCTCTCGATCCGCTTATTCGTCGGGATATGCAGACTGAAGTAATTAGATTGCATCATCAACTGGGAAAGACCATGGTCTTTATTACTCATGATCTGGCGGAAGCAGTAAAACTTGGCGATCGAATTGCGATTATGCGTGACGGCGCGATTGTCCAGATAGGCACCCCTGAAGAATTAGTAGCGCAGCCTGCTGATGATTACGTCGCAAATTTTGTGCGCGACTTTCCCAAGTCACACATCCTTACTCTCCGTTGGATTGCTCGTAAACCCGAAACTGGTGAAGACTTAAGCGGACCGATTCTCTCGCCTTCCATCACCGTGAGGAATGCAACTCGTCAAATTATCGAATCATCGCTTCCAATTAGAGTGATGGAAAATGGCAATTTACTTGGCGTGGTAACGGCGGTAGAGGTTTTACATCTCATCGCAGGTCAGGAATAGCTGATGGCGACCGCATTGCTCTCCAAGCCTGCTGGTGAGCCAAAGCCAGTTGCCGCAAAGAAATCTAAACTCAGTTTTCAACTCTCACTGCTGTCGGCTGGTTTCCTATTTTTCGCACTTTTATTACGTGGGATCGCCACCCTCCCATTGGATACCTCCAGCCTCACCTCGTTCCAAAATTGGCTCAATAGCGTCAGCGACTGGATCGGTAACAACCGGACCTCAAATCCGGTCTTTACCTTCTTTATTAATGTTATCCGCGACTTCATCGACACCTTCGTAACCGGTATCCAGGATCTCATTAGTCAATCCGTTGGCAACAATGCCTCGCCGCTGCTTGGTTGGTTTGGAATCGTCGTCCTGCTCAGCTACCTGGCCTATGCAGTTGCTAATCTGCGAATTGCCCTTCTCGTCTGTGGCGGGCTCATCTCTCTTGGTCTCTTGGGTTACTGGCAAGAGTCGATGGATACCCTGGCCCTCACTTTGGCCGCCGTTGTTCTAGCGTTGATTATTGGGATCCCCCTCGGCATTTGTGCGGGGTTATTCCCTCGCTTTGAGAGGATAATTACGCCTGCTCTGGACTTTGCGCAGGTCATGCCTACCTTCGTTTACCTGACTCCCGTCACCCTCTTCTTTCTAATTGGACCAGCCTCGGCAACCATTGTGACCATGGTCTACGCAATACCGCCAGCGCTGCGCATTACGGCCGTGGCTCTTCATGAGGTGCCCTGGTCGAGCGTCGAAGCCGCGGTCTCTATGGGCTCAACTCGAATGCAAGCGCTCCGCAAGGTGCAGCTACCTCAAGCTAAGCGCACGATTGTTGTAGGCATCAACCAAACGATCATGGCAGCGCTCTCCATGGTGACTATCGCGGCATTGATTGATGCACCTGGTTTAGGAAAAGTCGTAATTAGGGCCCTGGAGTCATTGGACATTGGCAGTTCATTTCAAGCCGGATTGGGAATTGTAATTTTGGCTGTAGTTTTGGATAGAACAACAACAGCAGCGGCATCAAAAGTTGATGCTGAAAATTCACATTTAGTCGATCATAGACACCATAGACAAATCTTAAAGATCGGCGCGGTTGTTAGCGTTGCTGCGATAATTATTTCACGTATTTACATCTGGGCGGGAAATTTTCCAGGTACTGGAGTTCTCGGCAACGACATTGCAACATATACAGACAATGCAACGAATTGGTTCCAGGCACATTTTGTTAACGTTACAAATGGATTCACTAATGCAATTTCCTATGGCTTGCTCAACCCTCTGCAAACTCTCTTAACAAATAGTCCTTGGTTTGTCACTGGAATTGCTTTTGTTTTGCTAGCAGCAATTCTTGGCGGCAGAAAACTGGCGCTTGTTGCAACATTCTGCGTACTCGGAATCGTGGGCACTGGCTTATGGTCTGACACCATGGCAACGCTCGCTTCGGTTTTGGTCGCATCGATCGCTACCGTGACAATTGGAATTGTGGTTGGTGTTTGGATTGGCAGAAGTAGGAGAGCTGATCAAATTATTCGCCCGATACTCGATGCGGGGCAGGTCTTACCGGCATTCGTTTACTTGGTCCCATTCTTAGGTCTATTTGGTGCAACGCGATTTACCGCAATCATGGCAGCCATTGTTTACGCCGCCCCCGCCTCAATTAAATTGATGGCTGATGGCATATCCGGGATTCCTGCATCGATTACAGAGGCGGGAATTGCCGCAGGATCAAGCAAGTGGCAGATGATCGTCAAAGTGCAATTGCCTAGCGCTCGTCGCGCCGTGGCCCTATCTACAAACCAAGGAATTATTTATGTTTTGGCAATGGTCGTGGTCGGTGGCCTGGTGGGTGCAGGAGGTCTGGGATACCTCGTTGTAGCTGGCTTCGCGCAGTTACATCTCACAGGGAAGGGGTTAGCGGCGGGGTTGGCTATCGTCCTTTTAGGAATTTTATTGGACAGAATCACCCAAGCGGCAGCGGTCAGGAGTACGCTCCAAGGCAAGTAAAGAGAATCCGCTAATTGCATCGGTTGGCGGCCATATTGATTGCAATCA
>Ga0194037_1002854_pt1 | contig 11025 bp, 12 predicted proteins | sample JunL306m_MetaG_FD_148653 | JGI IMG/M metagenome (GOLD analysis project Ga0194037, IMG submission 148653) | Anoxic zone freshwater microbial communities from boreal shield lake in IISD Experimental Lakes Area, Ontario, Canada - Jun2016-L304-6m | ecosystem: Environmental > Aquatic > Freshwater >...
GCACAACCATTTTTGGTATCGGAGGGGTTGCCTGGACAGTCCCCCTGCTGACGTTTTATCTCTTGTCGTCAGTGTTGTCGAAACTTGGCAAGAAACGGAAGGCGAAATTTGATCTGGTCTTTGAAAAAGGGTCGCAGCGGGATGCCGGTCAGGTCTATGCCAACGGCGGGATTGCCTGGGTGCTGATGATTCTTTTTTCTCTGAACAACGATCCGGCAATCTTTTTTGCCTATCTCGGAACGCTTGCGGCGGTGCAGGCTGATACCTGGGCGACGGAAATCGGGACCATGTGGCCAAATCCCAAGGCATGGTTAGTGACGACCTTCAAAGAGGTGCCTGTCGGGACATCCGGCGGAGTCTCTGTGCCAGGTACTACCGGAGCATTTCTCGGCTCTCTTTTTATCTGTGCAAGTGCAATGCTGATCAACAACAAGTGGTTATTTGATTTTGGGGTGTTCCAGTCGTTTCTTCTTATTGGTTTTTCAGGGCTTCTGGCCAGTCTGGTTGACAGTTTTTTTGGAGCAACCGTTCAGGCCCAGTATTTTGATCCGATCCGTGAAAAGGTGACGGAGAGAACCCACAGTATTGCTCCTGATGGCTCACTGGTTGAAAACAGGCTGCTCAAAGGCACTCCTCTTGTCAATAACGATCTGGTTAATACACTCTGTGCTCTTTCCGGTTCAGCGCTTGCCTATATTGTGATCCGGAACTTCCATTTGTTTTAATGAACCATTAATTTGTTTACGACCTGTTATGTTTGATACTCAACTTGAAGTTTTTGGCCTTGTTTCAGATGCCGGACCTGTTGTGCTGTTTGTGCTCTCTGTCCTGCTCTCTTTCTCAATTGTATCGTGGGCAATCATTGCGTTCAAATTCACGTATCTCCGAAAATCCCTGAAAGAGTCCAGAGTGTTTCTTGACTTTTTTTTCAATGTCTACAATGTCGAGAAGGTCTTCACTGAAAGCGAACGGTACAAGCATGGATCTCTTCCAAAGATTTTTCGTTCAGGTTATATCGAGTATCAGGCCCTTGACGACATGCGAAATGTTCGGCATGCCAAGGCGCGCATCGCCCGTGCCATCAAGCGCGAGGCGAATACTGAAAACAAGAATCTTTCAACTCTTGTGCCGTTTCTTGCGACTGTCGGCAATACGGCGCCATTCATTGGTCTTTTCGGGACAGTATGGGGTATTATGACCTCTTTCCACACGATAGGTCTGACGCAATCAGCCTCACTTGCTGCTGTTGCGCCCGGTATTTCCGAGGCACTGATTGCGACGGCTGCCGGTCTTGCGGCCGCGATCCCTGCGGTTATCGGCTATAACTATTTTACGCAGCAAATCAGCATCATTGAGCGGGATATTGAGGAGTTTTCCCCTGAATTTGTTGACGCACTCCTTAACGAGCCATAGGACATAAACTTCGGATATGATAACTCGAGGAAAATCCCGGTTGATGGGCGACATCAACGTCACCCCTTTTGTTGATGTCATGCTGGTGCTGCTGATTATTTTCATGGTAACAGCTCCCATGATGACGCATGGCGTGAAGGTTGATACTCCCCAGACAACCCACGCACCGATGGATGTCGACGCAAAAAGTCTGATGATCAGTATTGATGCTTCAGGACAGGTATTTATTAATGATGCTCAGCTAAAAGCTTCGGAAATACGTGAAAAGCTGCCGATTATTCTTGATGTCAAGCAGGTAAAGGAGGTTTATATCAAGGCAGATAAATCGTTGCCTTATGGGGTAGTGATGCATGTCATGGCCCAGATCAGGGATGCCGGGATTGAAAAGATTGGTATGGTGACTGAACCTGCGTCAGGCCAACAGGAAGGCGGAAGATAAGTGTGGCGTATGAAAAAGTTCTATCTCTGGCTTGTTTTTACCACAGTAACGCATCTTCTTGTGCTTTGTGCGGCTGTTTTTTTCCAGATATGGAATGCCGACAATAATGTTAAGCCGAAAATTGTGAGTGTCACTCTTGTTTCATTGCCCGCACCTGTAGGGGGTATTCAAGAGTTGTCTGATGGAGAGGGTGGCGCTGAGGAGATCCCTGTTCAGGTTCTTACCAGGCCCACTCCCTCTCCAGCGGTAGAACGAACTGTTCATCAACCTGTTGCCAAAGAGCCTCAACCACGGCCAGCTCTTTTACCAAAGGTCGTTGCAGAGAAATCCCCGGCATTACAGACTGCAGATAACCATCTACAGAAGACTCTTGATCGCATCAAGGTACTTGTTGACCAGAAAAATCCTCCACCACAACCCCTTCCAGTCAATACGCTCAACAGTGCTCTGTTCAAGCTTCAGCAAAAAGTCAAGTCGTCTGGATCGGGTAACGGTGGCGCTTCAGGTGGCAGAGGTGCAGGCGGTGGTGAAGGAAAAGGGTATGGAACCGTTGGAACTTCAAAAAGCTATAAAGCAGCAGTCGCTTTAATTATTCAGCAAAACTGGGCGTTTTCCGGAACGCTGCTCAAAAACAGTAATGGTATGGCGGTTTATGTTCGCATTAATATTCTCCCTGACGGGACGATTAATCAGATTATTTTTGACAAGAGATCCGTAAGCGAGTATCTGAACAATTCCGTAAAAAAAGCAATAGAAAAGTCATCTCCTCTGCCGGTTCTGCCGAAAGAGGAAGGTTCCCGGGATATATGGATCGGCTTTGTCTTCAGTCCTGAGGGTATTGAGTAAGTAACCCGGTTTCATATTTTCATGATGTTCGCTTATAACTTTAAAACTTGTTTCGGTATGCAATTTTTCAGATACATCGTTGCTGTAGTTATGATCGTTCTTTGTTTTCCGTTACCTCTTTTTGCCGCAGAGGGAGGAGAGTATATAGCAATCCGTAAAGAAGGGTCAGGTAAAATCGCTCTTGCGATCAACAAGCTGGATACGCCGGTGAAAGATGAGTCAAGACTGGCACAACGTCTTGATGCCATTATTCATGATGGTCTTGATTTTACGGGGTTGTTTACGATGATTTCGCCCCCGCTTAATGTTAAAGATAACAGCAACAGAGTTAACTTCGGAGCGCTTGATTCAGTCGGCGCAGCAGTGTATGCAGACGGCTCAGTGAGCAATACATCAGGCACTGTCATCCTCGACATGGAGGTTTACGATACTGCAGGCGCGAAATTACTCCTCAAAAAAACCTATAACGGCAATCAGCTACAGCTTCGCAAGATTGGTTATGCTTTCTGTGCCGATCTTGTTGAACTCCTGACCGGAAAAAAGTCGATTTTTGGCAGTAAAATTGTCTTCGTTTCAAATAAAACCGGTTTCAAGGAGATCTATGAGTGTGATTTTGATGGACATGAGCTTCGACAGTTGACCAATTCTCACTCCATTTCCTTGACACCCGCACTCTCTCCGGATGGGAGGTATCTCGCCTATACTGATTTCAGTTCCGGGCGACCAGCTCTTTATATCAAAAACCTTTCAAACGGCAGACTCTCAACAATCGGCAAGAGCGGGATCAGCATTGATCCTGGCTGGAGAAACAGCCGGGAGGTTGCAACAACCCTTTCCTTTGAAGGCGACCAGGAGATCTATCTCATAAAAGCAGATGGCGCGATAGCCAGAAGGCTTACCTTCAGCAAGGGAATTGATCTTTCACCATCGTTTTCTCCTGATGGTAACAAGATGGCTTATGTTTCGGATCGAAACGGTTTGCCACAAATCTTTATAGAGGATCTGTCGTCTGGTCAGGTGAACCGACTCACCTTCAGCGGACGTTATAATACTCAGCCATCCTGGTCGCCTGCCGGAGATAAAATTGCCTATACGACATGGGAAAGTGGTGGTGAAATCAATATATTTGTTACAGGCATTGATGGTTCTGGTTTGAAGCAATTGACAGAACAATCGGGCGAGAACGAGTCTCCTTCCTGGTCTCCCGATGGGCGTATGATTGTTTTTACTTCGACACGTCAAGGGTCAAAAAAAATGTATATTATGGGATCGACAGGTGAAAATCAGAGGCCTTTGTTGCCGAGTGAAGGAGAGCAGATGCAACCATGTTGGTCTTTGTTTTGTCAGTAGTTTTTTTATTAACAGTAATGATAAATGGAGTAATCCTATGAAAAGCAAAATAAACGGCATCGTTATTCTTGCACTGATGGTGACAGCAGGGTGTTCATCGAGGAGTGCAGTTACTGCTCCTGAAGCGGGTAGAAGCCAGGCTCCATCGCCAAAGATTTCATCACCAGTAGCTCAAACAGTTACATCGCCGACTGTGTTGCCGACTGCATCGCCAAATGTATCGGTACCATCTTCGCCTGCGTCTTCATCGGGGTATGGATTTGATCAGTGGCAGAACGGGCCACTTGGGGATGTATTTTTTGAGTTTGACAGTACTGTGCTGACCGCCGATGCCCAGAGTCAGTTAAAACAAAATGCGGCATGGTTGGACAACAATTCAGCAAACAAGGCGTTGATTGAGGGGCATTGCGACAGCAGGGGTACCTCTGAATACAATATGGCTCTCGGCGAGCGCCGTGCTTCAACAGCCAAGGAATACCTGGTCAGGCTTGGAATTGCTTCACTTCGTCTTGAAACCGTCAGTTTTGGCGAAGAGCGTCCGTTTGATTCAGGCAAGGGTGAAAATGCGTGGGCAAAAAATCGCCGGGCTCACTTTCTGATGAAATAATAACAGTTATTCCTGATTACCTGGTGAATAAAGAAATGGTGGAAGCTAACAACTGAGTATGAGACCCAAACCTTTATAGTAAATGAATAAAAAGATTAAGCCGTTTTTTTATTTGCCGGTTTTTGCACTGGTTTCGTGTGCATCAAAGCAGGATCTTAATGTGGTTGCTTATGATGTCCGAAAGCTGAAAACAGATTCGGAAAAGATCAAATCACAGACAGCCGTTTCTTATGCAGATGTTCAGCAAGTTCGCGACGATGTTTTGCAGTTGCAGGGTCGTCTTGAAGAGAGTGCTCACAAGGCGGGTGAAAGTGCCCATAGTAACGAGAACTCGTTCCGTCGTCTTGGGACGCAAGACTCTCTGCTGCTTCATAAGGCTGGCGATCTGGACTCCCGATTGCTTAAAATTGAGCAGTATCTGGGGTTAGGCAAAGAAGCCGATCAATCTCCGGCGCTCTTGTCGGGGCAGAAGGATTCGGTAAAGGTTAATACGGCTCCTGGTACTTCGATTGATGCAGCGTTACTGAGTGGGGGTATGGAAAAGCTCAAACAAAACAGCTATGCCGCAGCGCGGGAAAGTTTCAGTGCTCTTTTGCAAACCTGTCCCAAATCCAGTCTTGTCGCTGATGCCCAGTTTTTCATTGCCGAAAGTTACTTCAGTGAAAAATGGTATGAAAAAGCCATCCTCGAATATCAGGTGGTGATTTCAAAATATACAAAAAGCAGCAGACGCCCTGCAGCGCTTTATAAGCAGGCACGCTCGTTCGAGATAATAGGAGATACGACAAATGCTAAATCCAGATATACTGATTTGATCAACGTTTATCCGAAGTCTGCTGAAGCAGGGTTAGCGAAGAAGAAGTTACGATAGCCCTGCCTGAGGAGAGCAGTTACTTGAAAAACTCATCAAGGGTATAGGTGCGCCGATCAATCTCGATGCAGAGCTTTTGATCCAGTGAGTTATAAAAAACCGGAATGTCTCTCATTGTCCATTTTATTCCCCGGTTGTCAAAGTCAATGACATAACGGTTTTCGTTGTCAAGGACTTTCTGTTTGAGGTCAATAGCGATATCCGGTTGTGTTGTCAGGACAAAGAGTTCGATTTCACCGGAAATAATTTTATTGATCATCTCCTTTGTTGGTGACAACTTTCTGCGTCCTGAAGAGGGGCTTATCTGGACTTGAAGTTTGCCATAGCCATCTCTTTTCGCAGAGGTGATGTAATACTTTTCTGCTTTATGAGCTGCATTGCCTGACCACGGGCCTGCTGTACTGACTCTTACCTGATTTGTGCCGGTGTACTGACGGCTGAGCTGAGGTTGCATTGTTTGCACGGTTAAAATTTGCAAAAATAACACACTCCGGTGTCCTGCCTTCAACAGGATTCAAATTAGCAAAACCCTGTTAAATAACAAAGGGATTCATGAAGAATCCCTTTGTGGATGAGAAGTTACTTTTCGTTGCCGTCAATCACTTCGTATTCGGCATTTTCCACATTACCATCTCCGCCGGTTTTTTTGCCCTTTCCGCTGTCGTCATGCTGCGTGTCTGGCCCTGGCTGTGACGATTCCGGTTTCTGTGACTGATAAAGGTTTGTAGCTATGTCGCTCCACTCTTTGTTGAGCTCCTCCATGGCGCTTTTAATGGACTCGATTGTTCCATTCTTGTAGGCTTCCCTGAGCTTGTCCAGTGAACCCTCAAGTGCAGGGCGCTTGTCAGCAGGTATTTTATCACCAAGCTCTTTCAACTGTTTTTCAGTGCTGAAAATCAGCCCGTCGGCTACATTTCTGGTATCAATCTCCTCTTTGCGTTTCTGATCTTCAGCAGCATGTACTTTGGCATCTTCCTTCATTTTATTGATTTCAGCATCAGTGAGTTTGCTGCTGGATTCAATTTTTATGCTCTGCTCCTTTCCTGTTGCCTTGTCTTTTGCTGAAACATGAAGAATGCCGTTCGAATCAATATCGAATGCCACCTCAATCTGGGGAATGCCTCTTGGTGAAGGAGGAATATCTCCAAGGTGAAAACGTCCCAGGGTTTTGTTATCGTTTGCCATGGGACGCTCTCCCTGCAGAACATGAACCTCAACAGAAGTCTGGTTATCGCCAGCGGTCGAAAACACTTCCTGCTTCTTGGTCGGAATGGTGGTGTTGGCATCAATAAGCTTTGTCATAACACCACCAAGGGTTTCGATACCAAGCGACAGCGGCGTGACATCAAGCAGAAGAACGTCGGTAACATCGCCTTTCAAAACGCCACCCTGTATAGCCGCGCCTATGGCAACAACTTCATCAGGATTAACACTTTTGTTTGGTTCCTTTCCGAAAAAATCTTTGACCAGCGTCTGTACTTTCGGTATACGGGTTGAGCCTCCAACCAGCACGACCTCGTCAATCTCCTTCATTTCAACCCTGGAATTTTTCATTGCACGGCGGCAGGGATCAAGAATCTTGTCAAACAAGTCGGCGCACAATGCCTCAAATTTGGCACGGGTAAGATTGATGACAAGATGTTTCGGCCCTTCCTGGGTTGCCGTAATGAAGGGCAGGTTGATTTCCGTGTCAGTTCTTGACGAAAGTTCAATTTTAGCTTTTTCAGCAGCTTCCTTGAGACGCTGCAAGGTAATTGCATCCTTGCGCAGATCAATTCCTTCCTGTTTTTTAAACTCGTCGGCAACATAATCGATAATTTTCTGGTCAAAATCATCGCCGCCGAGATGGGTATCGCCGTCGGTTGATTTAACCTCAAAAACACCATCGCCAAGCTCAAGAACTGAAATATCAAATGTTCCTCCACCAAGATCAAAAACCGCAACTTTCTCACTTGCCTGTTTTCTGTCGAGTCCGTAAGCCAGTGCGGCTGCAGTCGGTTCATTAATGATACGCTTGACTTCAAGTCCAGCAATGCGCCCTGCATCTTTGGTTGCCTGCCGTTGGGCATCATTAAAATATGCCGGAACGGTGATAACAGCTTCGGTCACCTTTTCACCAAGAAAGTCCTCAGCAGTCTGCTTCATTTTCTGCAGGACCATTGCCGAGACTTCCTGAGGAGAATATATTTTGTCGTTAATTTTTACCCGAGCCTCACCATTTTCATTGATGATTTCATAAGGAGCAAGTTTTTTTTCGTTCGTTATTTCATCGTATTTTCTCCCCATAAACCGTTTAATCGAAAAAATGGTGTTTTTAGGGTTAGTAATAGCCTGTCTTTTTGCGGCCTGCCCAACCAGGCGGTCGCCCGTTTTTGTCAAGGCTACGATGGAAGGGGTCGTACGATTACCTTCCGAATTTTCAATGACTGTTGGCTGCGATCCCTGCATCACCGAAACACAAGAGTTCGTAGTCCCGAGATCAATACCAATAATTTTACCCATAATGCGTTATCCCTATTTTTATTGTGAAGGTGATATAAAAAATGCCGGGCTCAGGATGCATGACATCGAGCCCGGGAAATGATCATATTACTTGATTGAAATTTCCTTTCTCTTCCTTACCGGCAATGCTTTCGGAAGGGTTACATGAAGTATTCCATTGTTGAAATCCGCGTTAATGTTCTCCTGGTCAATCGCCTCTCCAAGATTAAAGCTTCTCGAAAAGTTACCTGACGATCGCTCAACACGGTGGTAATTTTTCCTGGTTTCTTCTGTTTCCTGTTTTCTTTCCGCATTGATGGTCAGCACGTCATCCTCAATATTGAGTGCAACATTTTCCTTCATGATTCCGGGTAGCTCTGCGTCAATATAAAAAGCGGCCTCATCCTCTGAAATATCGACCCTGAAAGCCGGAGCTGAAGGCATCTGTGCTCCTGACCAAATATCATCAAATAATTTAAGCGGGTCTTTTGATAATTTTAACAACATGACATATCTCCTTTTTAACGTACAGCAGGTTATGAGTAGAATAATTTTCGGCTATTAATAACTCGCCAACGATTAAACATCAAAAAGCGTGCCAACGCTTTGATGCTGCCTTTTGATGGATGGTTAAAGGGAGGAAGTTGTCAGAAATGACGAAGGTGTGTTTTTATTGTCGCACTATTGCTCGCGAAAATGACAAAATGTCAGATAATGCGAGCGGCGATTTAGCCGAGAAGATCTGAATTGACTTTTTGTACCCAGTTGAGTCGGTCCTGAAGGTTTTCAACGACACTTTTTGATGTCAGATAACATGCATAGATAATGCTTTCGTCAGCAATGCGGTAATAGCATTTCAGTCCCTCTTTTCTGCGAGTTACCACACCATTGTCATGCATCAGTGTCAGATGTTTTGAGATGTTTGCCTGGCTTGCATTGACTTCTTTGACGATCTCCTGAACAGTGCGCTCCCTGTCACAGAGAATACGCAATATCTTAAGTCTCATTGGTTCGGCGAGTAACTTGAATCGACAGGAAACGGCTTCAAGCATCTCATCCGGCATATTAAGGTTCCACTTTTTTACCTCTTCTTCAGCGATAGTAACTGTCTTGTTCATAACATTCCTCTTACTGCCCAAACTCGACTTTGTCGGCCTTGCAGTGATAGTGTTTGTTCTAAACTTATATATAGCTATTAATTCATACAATTCAAACTTGCAGCAACGTATAATGCTGCGGTTATGATGAAGCATATTTCAGATGCTTACAGCATAAAGGAGTGTCTTTTTGGTCTCTCAGGTATTGCAGTTTGTGAGTTGCATAATCGAATCAATCAGGGCCTGAGGCGCTTTAAACTGGAGGATCCTCTCCTTTATGATCATCTTTGTTTTTTTAGCATCATCAAATTCCTCGCAACACCCTTTACACTCCGAGAGGTGTGAGAGAAAACCCTTTTCTTCCTTGAAAGAAATCTCGCCGTCTACAGCGGCACTCATAAGTACACGGGCTGTTTTGCAGTTCATAGTAAAAATAGAATTTGTGCGTCCCGGTTTATTGATCTTTGCTGGTATTAAAGCCGTATTTCCTGGCATATTCTTCAAGCTGAACACGAAGCAACTTTCTTCCCCGATAGAGCCTTGATCGTACCGTGCCTATAGGACTGTCTACCATATTCGCAATCTCCTCATAAGTAAATCCTTCAATATCACACAACTGAATCACCTCTCGAAACTCTTCGGGTAAAGAGTGAAGGGCCTGGTAGACCTCCTCATGCAGCAATGAATGAAAATAATCAGTATCCGCTTCGCTGCTGTCTCTCCGGGTGTCCTTTATTGAATGATAAAAATCCTTGATGAGATCATAATCAACTTTTCCCGGCTCTTTTGAGTTTTTACGAAAGCGGTTGATATAATTGTTTTTCAGGATTTTAAACAGCCACGCCTTGCAGTTTGTTCCCCGCTCAAAAGAATTAAAAAATCGATAGGCCTTGAGATAGGTTTCCTGTACCAGATCCTCCGCATCATCAGGATTCATGGTTATATGAAGTGCGTAGTTATAGAGCGAATGAAGATGCACTACCGCTTCATTTTGAAATTCCAGTTGTTTTTTGCGCTCCTCCCGGGACAGAGCCTCTGGTTTTGTCGGAGTTTTGTTCTGATGAGTTGGAGCTGGTTTGTCCATGATCTGAAATCTTCCGGATTCAAGGTAGATGCGTATTTATTGCACTCACAAAATAATCAATTTAAATTAATATATTTCAAGAGCTTTCTGAACTGCCTCCTTGCAACTTCCTGACCTATGGTTTCCACAAAAGAAGCAACAGATATTATAGTTATCGGCTCAGGTATCGGAGGGCTGACCGTTGCGGCACTGCTTCAGGAACGCGGCTTTTCGACCGTTGTTTTTGAGAAAAACCGTTATCCAGGCGGGAGCTGTTCCTCCTTTCAGCGTGATGGTTACCAGTTTGATGCCGGCGCATCGGTTTTTTACGGTTTTGGTGAAAACGGTTCAAGCGGGACGCTGAACCTGCATACAAGGATATTCAGGAAACTGGGCGTTGAGGTTCGCACCATTCCTGACCCGGTGCAGATTCATTATCATCTGCCCAACGGTTTTTCCATTCCTGCATGCTATGACCGCCATGCCTTTCTTGGCGCACTTGCGGCTCGTTTTCCGCACGAAGCCGAAGGGATCAAGAACTTTTATCGTGAACTCGATGAGGTTTACGACATTCTCAGTTCCATGCCTGCCGGTTCGCTTGAGGATCTGACGCATCTGCTCTCGGTCGGCAGCGCAAATCCGCTGAAGACTCTTGCGCTGGCCATGAAGAGCTTCCGCTCGATGGGTAAAACGGCACGAAGGTATATCCGTGATGAGGAGCTTCTTCACTTCATTGATATTGAAGCCTATTCCTGGGCGGTACAGGATGCTGTCGCCACACCGCTGGTCAATGCAGGCATCTGTCTTGCCGATCGCCATTTCGGCGGCATCAACTACCCGGTGGGCGGTTCCGGTGCA
>Ga0194037_1002855_pt1 | contig 11023 bp, 12 predicted proteins | sample JunL306m_MetaG_FD_148653 | JGI IMG/M metagenome (GOLD analysis project Ga0194037, IMG submission 148653) | Anoxic zone freshwater microbial communities from boreal shield lake in IISD Experimental Lakes Area, Ontario, Canada - Jun2016-L304-6m | ecosystem: Environmental > Aquatic > Freshwater >...
ATGTCATCCCTATACACCTGTTTCCCGACCTCCTTGAAAAAGGTGCTTTTGAGGGGGTTTCGGCGATCATTCACATGGGAGCGAACAGTTCAACGACTGAAACCGATGCTGATCACCTACTGACGAACAATTTCGTCTACTCAAAAAAAATTGCCTCTTTCAGCATGAAGCATGATGTCCGACTTATCTATGCATCAAGTGCGGCAACGTACGGAGATGGATCAAATGGGTACAGTGATGATATTCAGCAACTCGACAGACTTCGACCTCTCAACATGTACGGTTACTCAAAGCAGTTGTTTGACCGCTGGGCTATCAAAAACGGCATTCTCGACAAGGCTGCCGGCCTGAAATTCTTCAACGTCTATGGCCCGAACGAGTATCATAAAGGCGATATGAGCAGTGTCGTCTACAAAGCGTTTCATCAAATACAGGAAAAAGGCTCCGTGAAACTTTTTCAGTCGCACAGACCAGACTATAAGAACGGCGAACAATTACGGGATTTTATCTCGGTGAAGGATTGCACAAGAATCATGATGTGGCTGCTTGAAAACCCCGCAGCAGGCATCTTTAATGTCGGCAGCGGAGAAGCAAGAAGTTTCAGGGATTTGGCGACTGCGACGTTTATGGCTCTTGGCAAGCCGCCTCTCATAGACTATGTTCCAATGCCGGAAACCCTGCGCGACAAATATCAGTATTATACTTGCGCGGATATAACGAAGCTTCGGCAGGCAGGATTCAGCGGACCGCTCACGTCAATTGAGGATGGAATACGCGATTATGTGCAACACTACCTTTCCACCGAAAGCCCTTATCTTGAGTACAGGAATCCCTCTTTATAATTGCAATTATAAACGCTTGCGAAATTCATGAGCAACACTGCCAACGATTCATGACAGAACTTTGTTATTTACAGAGTCAACGTTTTTTTTGAGCTAAAAAAAAATCTTATATTTACGGCAGTCAGATCCGAATTGTTCTTTCTTTTTTTTTACAACTTTTAAGCGAGGAAATTAATATGGCACTCTACATTACCGACGAATGCACCTACTGCGGAGCTTGTGAACCAGAATGTCCAGTTACGGCAATAACTGCCGGTGACGATGTTTATATCATCGATGCAGGCACCTGTACCGAGTGCGAAGGATACGCTGATGCTCCAGCCTGCGTTGCTGTTTGCCCTGCAGAGTGCATCGTTCAGGGATAACAAAAAAACAAACCAATTAAATAAAAAGCGGAAGGCTGAACTCCATCCGCTTTTTATTGTTCCCTCATACCTCGTAATCGACAATCCTGCGCTCTTCGCTGGCTTCCCCGGTAAACGGCTTTATTATCTCATGTTCTGGATTTACCTGATACTCTTCGAGTGCTTTTCTGTCAATAAATTCACTATACAATACCACATCAGCAGAACTGTCAGTACGGCTGAAATCTAATCCCACTTCAATAGCCGTCATCCCGGGAATTCTTCCCTTGAGTCCCAACAGCTTTTCCTTGATAAGAGAAGCATTGGTGTGCTTGTCATTGCCATGAGCAACATCCTTAAGCCGCCACATTACGATATGCTTGATCATTATTGCAAATTTGGTTAGAGGGGACAACAGGTTTACACGAAAGGGTAAGAGTAACCTTCTTTTTATTTTTCCTGACTGGTTTCGATGCCACAAGTTCGTGCTTCTTCGACTTCCTGCTGTTTTTTTGATCGGCAATCACCAGCTTCTTCGTCTTCTTGATGCTCTTCTGCTCGGCAATAATCTGCTTCTTCGACTTCTTGACGCTCTTCTGCTCGGCAATCACCAGCTTCTTCGACTTCTTGACGCTCTTCTGCTCGGCAATAATCTGCTTCTTCGACTTCTTGACGCTCTTCTGCTCGGCAATTACCTGCTTCTTCGACTTCTTGATGCTCTTCTGCTCGGCAATAATCTGCTTCTTCGACTTCTTGATGCTCTTCTGCTCGGCAATAATCTGCTTCTTCGACTTATGAAGTGCCTTTGGCGGAGCGACTGCCTCCGGCCTACTATGTCCCTGAACAACAAAACGCCCGAACAGAGCTGTATCAGGATTCGGTATTCTGTCCATAAATGCCATGTCGAACAAGTTGGCTGCGACATTCCATCGGTCCATTTTAGCATTCAGCATCACAAGCAGAATATCCTTGTTGTCCTTTATAGCTCTTGCAATCAAACACCCGCCCGCCTTGGTTGTATAACCGGTCTTGATCCCGACAGCATAGGGATATTTGTCAAGAAGCTTGTTGTGTGTTCTCAGACAATACACTTTATGAGTCGTCTGTTCCATAAAAACGGCTTTCTCAAGACGGGCCACCTGGTTAAACACTGGATTCCTTACTGCATATTCCGTAAGTCGCAAAAGATCCTCTGCTGTCGATATATTGCCTGCATAAATACCTTTATCAAAACCGGCCGGGTTGGTAAAGCGGGAATTTTTCATTCCAATCATCTTTGCCTTATAGTTCATGGAGGCAACAAACGAATCAATATTACCTGAAAGGTATATCGCAATAGCAAAAGCTGCATCGTTGCTTGAATTGACCATAGCCGCCTTAACCAGATCGATAAGCTTGATTTTATCACCCTGTCTGAATCCTGCTTTCGATGGCTCAACCATCGTCGACTCTTTTGAAATAAGCACATCCTGCTCCAGCCGCCCACTTTCTATCGCCATGATACAGGTCAGTATCTTGGTCAGGCTGGCCGGAGAAACCGGCCGGTCAATATCTTTAGCCATCAATACTTTGGAACTTCCTGTTTCCTTGACGATATAGGAATTTATTTGAACCTGAGACTGCAATGAATCATCTTTTGTTTGCGCATGCAGCAAGAGTGGAACAATCATGGCTGTAATGAAGACAAGAACAGCAATGACCGTTGATTTATGCATAATCAAGTCAGAGAGCTTCCAGTTTGTACGGAAGGCCTGTTTCCGTGAACGGGAAATCGCTGATATCAGGATTTGATGTGGCATGAGTGAAATATAACCGTTCTTTGTTTTCAAGATATAAGATAACGAGTTACCTCATTCTCAATAAAGGAATCCAAAGGAACAAATCGAAACCTTTCTTAATCTTTTTTAAAAAAATTATTTCCTGCCACGGTTTTTCAACTTCGAGCATAGCCTCGTTAACGTTCAGATAATGCCAGTTTCACCGCAAGCCCTATAAACACTAACGCTGCGATCCTGTTGACAGTTTTCTGTACCAGGGCGGATTTGCGGAATCTGTCGCCAACTCCACCGGCAAACAGGCTGATAAGCCCAAATACCAGTAATGTGGCCATGATGAAAACAGCCCCGAGTTGAAAAAACTGCAAAATCATGGATCCATGATGGGGATCGGCAAACTGGGGCAAAAAAGCCATAAAAAAGAACGATACCTTGGGATTGGTCAAATTCATGATAATCCCTCTACGGTAAAGACTTCCACTGGAGAGCACTTGAAGTGAACGCTGCTGATCAGTTGTTGGAGTTGCCCTGAGCGCCTGCCATGCAAGATAAAGCAGATATCCTGCTCCCGCTAATTTCATAAGACCAAAAGCAAGCACAGACGAGTGCACTATGGCGGCAAGTCCAAAAGCAACGGCAACAGTATGTCCTATAAGCCCTGTAGCCAGACCGAGGGTTACATAGAGACCTGCCTTCCTTCCATTCTGGGCTGACTGTGCCATAACGAAAAGGTTGTCGGGGCCTGGAGAGAGAGCAAGAATGACTGATGTTGAAAAAAATGCAAGCAATACATTACTGTCAATCATGAAAGCATATTGTTTTTGTCTGTTGTTGAGCGGGCAGAAAGCTTGCCGCCGTTATATATTGAGCAACGTCATAACCGACAGTATAAAAAAAAGAGCAATCTTTCTTTTCTTAACCACAAGGTAAGCCTAAAAAACTAGTTATGAAATTAGCAACTCAGCAGGTATCGTTATAACTTGTCCACTGCATCAATTTACTTGCCGGTCTTGAAGGTCATTGGATACGAATCGAAATTGACACAAGAATCAAATATCACTTGATTGAGGTACCCTTACTTGATATATATTGAAGAATATGGTAAAGTTATGGATGTTTGTGGTGAGGCGATAGGACAACCGGTTACGGCTGCAGATTTCATCGTGACCTGACGCAGAGGTTATACAACATAAGCAAGTAAGGGTGAGTGATTTTCGTTCCATCAAGGATTCAGAACAGCAGCCGGATAACGGTGAGTTCAGTACGCCATTAAGTGTCCGTAAGCTGGTTCATTCCCGGCCGATGCCTCCCGAAAATCTCTCCAGGCTTGCATTGGTTATACGATTTCTCAAACCGGTTACCTGGATTCCGGTTATGTGGAGCTTTCTCTGCGGGGCTGTGGCAAGCGGCTCTTTTGGATGGAATGAGATTTTCGGTATAAAGTTTATGCTCGGCATGTTACTTACCGGCCCTCTGGCCAGCGGAACCTGCCAGATGCTGAACGACTATTTCGACAGGGATCTTGATGAAATCAACGAACCAAACCGTCCGATACCCGGCGGAGCCATATCGCTGAAAAATGCCACGATTTTGATTGCCGTCTGGTCAGTACTTTCGGTCATCACCGGCTATCTTATTCATCCCCTGATCGGCTTTTATGTTGTTATCGGCATTGTCAATGCACACCTTTACAGCGCCAACCCGATCAAACTTAAGAAAAGGCTTTGGGCTGGCAATATCATTGTGGCTGTTTCCTACCTCATCATTCCCTGGATAGCCGGAGAAATCGCCTACAACAAGGGCTTTGCACTCTCATCGCTTCAGCCGTCGCTGATTATTGCCGCTTTTTTCACACTCTCCAGCACAGGCACGATGACCATCAACGATTTTAAATCGATCGAAGGCGACAGGCAAGTTGGCATAAGAACGCTTCCAGTGGTCTTCGGAGAGACCAATGCCGCCAAAATTGCCGCAGTGCTCATCAATACCGGCCAGCTTCTCGCTGCATGCTATCTGTTCATGATCGACCAGACTACCTATGGAATAATTGTCGCCGCCCTCGTCATTCCACAGTTTATTCTGCAGTTTGCCTTGGTAAAATCTCCGGGAACGATGGATGTGCGCTATAACGCAATTGCGCAGAACTTTCTGGTTGCCGGCATGCTGATCTGCGCCTTTGCCATCCGGGCTGCAAGACCATGAGATTCAGCTGCAAACCCGACATTTCAATCATTATGCCCACACTGAACAGGGCCCGGCATATCGAAAACGCGGTGAAAAGCGTTATTTCTCAGTCATTCAAAAACTGGGAGCTCATTATTGTTGATGACGGCAGCACGGACAAAACCTTTGAAACGCTGGACCCTTATGTAAGCCGATATTCCAATATCCGGTACATGAAGCATAAGAACCGTAAAGCTGCACTCTCCCGCAATGCGGGCATTCAGGCATCTTTCGGTCGCTATATCACCTTTCTTGACAGTGACGACCTTTATCTGGAGAACCATCTCGAAACAAGAATAGCTCTTCTCAAGGAAATGGAAGAAGTTGCGTTGCTTTCCGGAGGATTTCTCTGCGACGACCCGATTATGGTCAAGGACTGTTACCATCCCGACAAACTTATAAATGTTCGTCAATGTATCCTTTGCGGAACTCTGTTTGGCACAAGAGAGCTCTTTATGGCACTGGAAGGATTCCGGGATCTTGAGTACGCCGAGGATACAGACCTTTGGGAACGGGCTACGAAGCTCTTCATCGTCAAAAAGATAGAAAATCCGAAAAGCTATGTGTACCGGAGAGCCAGCGATAGTATCACCCTCAATTACTGACGCCGGTAGATTTTAACTTTTCAACCCAAAAAAAAATCAGCCGCATTCGTCTCCGTTTTTTTTGATAATAGGGAAAGGCTTCCTGAAGAGCCTGGATTACAAGCCCCATTGCAGGTTTATGCCATCTCCCGGGATGCTCCTCAAGCCACTTCCCAACGACAGCACAGACCTGCCCCTGGGTTGTTCCCTCGGGAGTTGTAAATAGCCAACGGTTACACACATCGCACACTCCCGCCACATATCCCCTGTAATCACCAATATTGAGATCGGCTGCTACCTGACCACTTTCCAGCTTCCTGTACTCCCGCCAAACCGCAACAAGATCATATCCGCTTATCATAATAGAGCATTAGAAAAAGGGACGCGGGTGATTTTACACATACGAAAAATCATTGAGTCTAAAAACGCTTCTGATAAATATGGCAATAGGGTTGATGACCTGTTTTTTGGTAATAGTCCTGATGGTACTCTTCAGCATACCAGAATATCCCGGCCTTTTCAACGCTGGTCACAACCTGATATCCTTTGCTCCTCAACTCACCAATAAGCTTTTCGGCTACCCTCTTTTGCTCTTCATCGGCATAAAAAATGGCTGAACGGTACTGTGTTCCAATATCAGGACCCTGCCGATTACGCTGTGTGGGATCATGAATTTCAAAAAAGAGTTTGGCAAGGGTTTCATAACTGACCTGAGCAGCATCGAACTCAATTTCCACAGCCTCAGCATGTCCTGTTTTGCCGCTACAAACCTGTTTGTAGGAGGGATTATCAATGATACCACCCGTATAGCCTGATGTTACGGAAAGCACACCCTTAACTTTTTTGAAATGGTATTCAACTCCCCAGAAACATCCGCCAGCAAAAATCGCCTTTTGCGTCACTACTGCAGAGGTTGTTTCCGGCAGAAAACTCAAGGAAATTGAATTAACACAGTGACGAACATTTTTTCCGGTCAACCCCTCCCTGAAAAAAACATGGCCGAGATGAGCGTCGCAATTGGCGCACACTATTTCCGTTCGCCGTCCATCGGCATCAGTAATCTGCCTGACTGCGCCTTCTATTGCATCATCAAAACTTGGCCATCCAGTGCCTGAATCAAACTTGTCAGATGATCTGAATAGCGGTGTATCACATCGGCGACAGAGATAAGTCCCCGACTCCTTATTCAGGTAATACTTTCCACTTCCGGGCATTTCAGTTCCTTTCTGAACAATTACCCTCTCTTCATCTGGAGTCAACTGATTATAGCTCATAGCATCTTATTTATTGTGCAACCGTCAATTTAACCAGCGCCATTATTGTCTTTCGTCAGATTTAGCCCACCACTTATCGCGCTTACTGTCTTGACGACAACAGTTCCTGCAGCAAAAAGTCCGAGCCCGGCAACAGCAATACCAGTTAACGCATGGAGAACAGGAAAGCTGACCGGAGCAAGTAACACGGCACCTCCAGCCATCCCGACTGCATTTTTAATTGTTGATACCTGATTATTTTGATCCATAATATCCGTGTTTGAATTTTGCAAAAAGGCCAATGATTCAGTTAACGCTTTTTATGCGAATTATACAATGTGACGTAACGCGACTACCATACACGAGAAAAAGTCATCCCATACAATGAGCTGGCAACTTCGGGTTGAATATGCCAATTCTTATATGGCTCCGTAAAGATCAAACTGCTCCCTATGCCAAGCAGTGCGCCAGCAACCACATCTCGAGTGTAGTGTCGTTTTGATTCTACCCGGCTATACCCTACGAATGATGCAGCAACATAAACAGGAATACCATAATTCCATCCATATCGTTCACGGATAAACTCTGCTGATGAGAAGGCGATGGAAGTGTGCCCTGATGGAAAGGAGTGATCTCCTCCATCAGGGCGAGTCGCAGGAATAGTATACTTCATCCCGAAAGTCAGGGCCAGCGTGAGAGCGCCTGATTTGGCAAATTGTATGAGACCAGCATCATCATCCCGGGCAAGAGCAATGCTGGCTCCACTGACCGGCAAAACAATCTGGAGAATATCACCAGCACGTTCAACCGCATCACTGGCAACAGCCGCATTGCTGAACAGAAGAGAGAGAAGCAGCATCACCATGAACACTCTGCCACAAAGGCAACGCATCAGCGTTCCCTCTTCTGTTACCGGATTCTCTCTATCCATGATATCATTCAAAATGAAAAAATAACGGTTAGCAACGTTGCAATAATCACCGCCAAATCATATACTACGGCTGAAAATTATGGACAATTAGCTCAGTTGGTTAGAGCGTTCGCTTCACACGCGAAAGGTCATCGGTTCGAATCCGCTATTGTCCACGCTGCCTTTTGTGCCACCTGATTATAACTTCTCAACTTCTTAAGACAGAAAATCAGCATTTTTTCTGTCCAGCGTCAGAACTCCTCAATATAGAGTTCTCCGGGATCGTCAGGATGATGCCTTGTATAGCCATATTCATGAAGCCATTCTGAAACATTACCGACCATATCCGGTTTCCCGCTTACAAAAAAGTGCGTCCGTTCAGGATCAGGGGTTATGTTAAACTCATTCTGCAAGGTATCGTTTCTCAAAAAGTCCTCTATGCATAATCTAAAACCATCCCAGCGATCATCCGCATCGGTCAGTGTCGGAACGTAAAAAAAGTTTGCATAGGTTTTTTCGAGAAAGGTCAATTCGCTGTAATAACCAAGATCCCAGCGGTGGGCGGCACCCTGTACCACAACCATTTTGCTTTCCGGTCTTTCAATAATGTGGGAACGCAAAAAACTGATATAGGGAGCAATACCAGTTCCGGTTGCAACCATGACAATATCACTGCCGTCAGGTGTTTCATCAAGGCGAAAGAGCCCGCTTATCTTTGAACCGACATAAACCCTGTCTCCAATATTCAGGTTGAACAACCTCGAAGTTAACTGACCGGACTTGACCTGTGAAATGTAAAACTCCATCTGCCGGGTCTCAGTCTTAGCTGAAGCGATTGAGTATGGCCTCTTGATAAGCTTCTCAGGTTCAGCAGGTACTGACTCGGGTTCCGAATTGGATGAGCGCATCTCGTAGCCGTAAAGGCCAAGCAGAATATTTTGTCCTGCCTCAAACTCTTCTCTGGCTTCATCGGTATCGATTCTGAAAATCATGATATCTGGAGTAACCATGATTTTACCAATAACCGTAGCATTATATAATGGGGTATCCATAAATGATCAAACTTCTTTGTCCTGTAATTTAAGAGAGCAGTATCATAAGAGAGAAAAATAATAATTGTTATCATTATAACAAGTTATGATGACGATCAATAATACCTGCGCACCTAACGCCATCCGCCACCAAGCGAACGGTACAGCTCCGACATTGCGGCAAGGTGCTGTCGCCGTAGATCAGCAAGACTAAGTTCCGCGCCAAGCGCATTGGTCTGAACAACAATAACTTCAAGATAGTTTGCCATCCCGCTCTTAAACAGCATTCCTGCATTGGCGGCAGCTTTCTGCAAGGTAACAACCCGCACCTGTGCGATAACTTCCTGTTCCTTTATCTTCTCAAGTCGTACAAGGGCATCAGAGACCTCTTCTACCGCCTTTAACATCGATTGCTTAAAGGCAAGTTCAGCTTGATCCCGTTTGATTTTTGACTGCTCAAAGTTCGCTTTCAACTGACCACGCTGGAACAGCGGCTGCAGCAACGATCCCTGCAGCACACTAAAGAGAGAACCCGGAACATTAAACCACTCACTCGATCTCAGTGCACTCACTCCGCCCTGGGCAGTAAAAACAAGCGACGGATAAAAAGTTGCACCAACTTCATTGACATCGGCATTTGCACCCCTCACAGCAAGTTCAGCAGCACGAACATCGGGGCGATTCTGAAGCATGGCGGCAGGAATTCCGACGGAAACATTATCTGTCACTTGAGTATGAAGGGATTGATTACGGCGAATCGGTCCAGGCATTCTGCCGCAAAGAGTACTCAACGCATTTTCCTGCACAGCAACATTTTGTTCGATAAGAGGAATTGAACCGGCTATCGACTCTCTTGCGGCCTCTTGCTGCCTGACGGCAAGATCATTGACCTGCCCGGCTTTATACTGAAGCTGTATCATCTTCAGGGTCGTATCGGCAAGAGCAAGATTTTTCCTTGAAACAGCAAGCTGTTCATCCAGCATAAGAAGGTTATAATAGCCCGCTGCCACATCCGCCACCAATCTGGTACGAACTGCTTTGGCTGCTTCCTGGGTTTTCAGATAAGAAGCAAGTGCTGATTGGCTCCGACTGCGAATCTTTCCCCAGATATCGAGTTCCCATGAAGCAGAGGCGGATGCAATATACTCTTGAGGAGTTTTCTGGACACCATTATCAGAGGAAGTGTTTCGAATATCCTGAACGCCAACAGTCAGAGAAGGAAGAGTTCCAAGCTTTGCAGCATGACGCAGTTGCTCTGCATAATCGATATTTTTCAACGCTATCTGCAGGTCAAGATTGTTCACCATCGCCGTATCAATCAGCGCTTGCAATGCCGTATCTGCAAAAAAAACTTTGTAAGGAAGCCTGGCTATAACGGTATCAGCAGGTGCAACCGAGCCCAAAGGCAATGCACCTCGATAACTTGCCGGAAATGCTCCATCACGCTGCACAGACTCACGACTGCCACTGCACCCGGACATACTGAAAACGACAAGAAAGAGCATCCCTGTCAAGAAAACAACATCCCTCTTTTTTTTCATAACCTCTTTTACACATCAAGATAATTTCTGTGAGCGCGCTTTTTCTTCAATGAGCACCTCTTCAAGCAACTCACCGGCTTCAACAATTGGAGATGCCGCTCCGGTAATGCGCTCCTGCAGATACTGGAAGGTGATAAACAGCACCGGAACAACAAATATACCGAGCACCATACCGATAAGCATTCCTCCAATAGCCGCGGCACCTATCGAGTGGTTACCCTGAGCCGCAGGCCCGGTAACAAAGAGAAGCGGCAACAGGCCCGCGATAAAGGCAAGAGAGGTCATAAGAATAGGGCGAAGCCTCGCCTTTGCACCTTCAATGGCCGCAGCAGAGAGCGTGCTTCCGGCAACTCTCCGCTGCAGGGCAAACTCGACTATAAGAATGGCATTCTTCGCCAGCAGCCCGATCAGCATGATAACGGCAACCTGGACATAAATATTATTTTCAATACCGGCAAGCTTGATACCGAGAAAAACGCCAAGCAACCCGGTCGGTATCGAAAACATGACGGCAAGAGGA
>Ga0194037_1002856_pt1 | contig 11018 bp, 7 predicted proteins | sample JunL306m_MetaG_FD_148653 | JGI IMG/M metagenome (GOLD analysis project Ga0194037, IMG submission 148653) | Anoxic zone freshwater microbial communities from boreal shield lake in IISD Experimental Lakes Area, Ontario, Canada - Jun2016-L304-6m | ecosystem: Environmental > Aquatic > Freshwater >...
TTGTGACCTTACATTACAGCGATGGCGAACAAGCTGTCATTTTATCACCTACTTATCTCAAATGTTATCAGAACGATATAGAATTTCTGGAACGTAAACTTACTCAATTACGCCTCGAAGATCTGGCAGCCAGACAAGAACATGAAAAACTGCTCAAAGAGTTCTACACCCTCTATCCCGATCTCCGTCCCGATACCGACCAGGCTGCTTAGTGTAACCCAAATGTAACTTTTGAATTCTCACAAACCACACATTATCAAGCACTTAATAAAACGATGTAACACAAAAAAAATAACAGAGATTGTAACCTTTCATTGCCAACAGAAGCCTTTGGCTGCATAAATAATACAAGCTTTAGAGGTCATTCAGCCCCAGCCCTTTCATTATCTGTGGTATATATTTTTCTACTCTCTCTGTTCGGGTCTTAGATTGTTTGGCTGCACCAAAATGCATCAGGTAGGCTCTTTGCCGTCCGGGTGTGAGTGCAGCAAAAGCTTTGCGCAGGGCTGCATTCTTATCCAGCCTCTGCTGAAACTCTGCGGGTACAGCATATTCTGTGGTCTTCTTCAGTTCCACTTTTAGCCCTGCCTTCTCTACCTCCATAGCCTGAAAGATATAGGCTTTCAGTATGGCCTTCTTCTTTGTTAACTCCTTGGCATCGGTGAAACGTATCTGGCGTGCAGCCTGCACATTGGCAGTCTGTTGTATCAGCATACCATGTGTATCTTGCAGCAGTGCCCCTTTGAAGAACAGCAGCGCACAGTACTCTTTGAAAACATGTATCAGTACTATATTGCTCTTGCCATCGGTATAACAAGGGCAGCCCCATTTCAGTTCTTCGTTCAGCCCGCATTCCAGCACTATAGGTCTTAGTTTCTCTATGGCTTCCTGCCACTTGTCGGCTTTGCTAAAATAAAAATCCACTTTAGGATTCATGGCACTCATGCTCATGGTATGCGTTTTATATGGTCTAATCTAATAAATAGGTCTCATCATCGGCTATAATGTTCAGGTCTATCACATCACTACCTGTTATCCCCTCAATTGATCCTTTGATGGATGTAGCATTCAGCATCACCTTATCCAGTTGTTTCTCTCTGCTCTTCCACAGTCGCTCCATAGCATCGCGCTCCTTCTGTATAGATATGCGCATGGCCATATAACCCTCTCGTATGGCTTTCCATTGTTCAGAGAATTCTTTGCTGGTCAGGTATTGATACAGTATGTGCATCTTATCGCCACGGTTCTCCTGTGCTTTAGTAGTACTGAATACTTTGATGATGAGCTCGCGCAGCACATAGGCCAGTGCTTTTACCTCTGTAAAAGTGCATATCCATACACCATCCCTTTCGCCAAACTGCTCCATGCCTTTGGGCATCACCTGTGTTACCAGTATGGCCACATCAGCCCCTTGCGATAGCATATCTGCTTTCAGTTTCTCTATCCACTCCGGTGCAAAATCTTTTGTACGTTTACTCTCATAGATGATCTTACCACATTCCAGCGAGAACTGATTACGCACTGTCTGTATACAGTCTGCACCACGCACGCCCTTACCTACCTCACTGATCACATCGAAAGGGAAAGCATTGCGTAGTATACGTTCCAGCTCCAGTTCCTGCACTTCGCCTTGCAGCTGCATAGAGCCTTGCTCTGCTTTGCGTTTCATTTCCTCTATCAGCTTGTGCTGGTCTTCCAGTTGTTTCTCCAGTTCTTTCTGTTTCATCAGGTACTCCTGATCGCGTACTTTGTTACGTTCATCCTCTTCTTTACGCAAGGCCTCCTGTAGTCTTTCCTTTTCATCCAGCAGCGACTTCTTCAGCTTCAGTTCCATGTCCTGCTCTTGTGTCAGTAGCTTCTCCTTCAGTTGCAGATAGTCCAGCTCCAGCATATTAGCTGCTTTAATGCGCTCTTCCTTTTCGTTCAGTACACGCTTATAGTGGGTCAGTTGGTTATCGTAATCCTCACTGATGCTCTTACGCAGGTGCTGAGACAGCGCCTCTTCCATGGCCTTCTTCTCTATCTCCATACGGCGTTTCAGTTCTTCTTCCTGATTGTCACGCTGTTGCAGCAGTTCTTGCCTTTGGGCTTCTATCTGTTGTTTCTCTATATTGATAGCCTCTACACGCTTACGCCATTCGGCCTCCATTTTGGTACGCATCTCCTTTTCTATAGATAGGGCAATAGCGTCCGTCGGTTCGAACTGGGTAGCACAATTAGGGCAAATAATAGTTGTAGACATATATTATAATAAACTAAGCAGGTAAAGTTCGGATTTTATGGATGAAAGATAACTCGTTATTATTTTTGATGTACTTTTCGGGTATGCAACAGAGGCTATCTCTTATCATTTGTTGTTTATTGCTATGTGTATCTGCCGCAGCTCAGAAGGAAGTGAAGTCCCCGGCAGAGAGGCGAGCCTATATACATTATGACAATGCATTGCGCTTGCTGGGCAAACAACAAACCGAACAGGCCATAGCAGAAATGAAGTATGCACTGAAGGAGTGGCCTACTCTGGCTGATGCTTACAGCCAGCTGGGGGCATGGTATTTCAAGGCACGTCGTTATGACGAGGCCATTGCCATCTTTGACCAGGCAGCCAGAAACCTAAAGAATGGAGAAAGGGATTTTGCACTGCCTAAGGCTCGTAGTCTGGTGCTTAGCAGCAGGCTTACAGAGGCACAGCTCATCATTGCCAAATACATTACAGGCAAGCCCAGAGACCCCTGGACAGCCCTGAAACAACAAGCCGATTTTGTGGCCAATGCTATGGCGCATCCTGTTACATTCTCCGTATACAACATGGGTTGTAATATCAATACTCTGGATGCCGAAATATATCCTTATATATCATCAGACGGACAGACACTGTACTTTACCCGCCGTGTGAATGGTGTAGATGAAGACTTCTTTATGGCTACTGCCGATACCAGCTGCGATGAGAAATGGAGCATAGCCGAGAATCTGGGACGTCCACCTAATACCCCTAATCAGGAATCGGCACAAATGATATCTGCCGATGGGCATTACTTGTTCTTCACCCGCTGCGAGAACAGGAATGTGAATGGTTGGGAAAGCGGCGGCTGTGATCTGTATATGGCTTACCGCAAATCGCCTGATAGTGCATGGTCCATACCTGAGAGCTTTGGCCCTACTATCAATTCGGCCTACTTTGAAGGCATGCCATGCCTATCTCCCGATAACAGAGAACTGTACTTTGTAAGCGACAGACCCGGCGGTTATGGTGGGCTGGATATATGGGTATCTAAATTTGAGGACGGGCTTTGGCAAGTGCCACAGAACCTAGGCCCACAGGTGAATACCAAGGGTAATGAGACCGCACCATTCCTACATATAGATAACCATTCATTATTCTTTGCCAGCGATGGACATGGGGGCATGGGCGGAAGCGACTTATTCTATACAACCAAGATAACAGATACAGAATGGACCACACCAAAGAATCTGGGTTATCCTATCAACTCTATGGCCGATGAGAGCAGTATATCTGTTACAGTAGATGGTAAGACAGCTTACTTCTCATCAGACAGAAGATATACAGTAGGCAATTTCGATCTGTATGAAACTACATTACCATTGAGCTTCCATCCCTTGCCGGTGGCTGTTATCAAGGGATATGTATATGATAGTATCAGCAAAGAGCCCCTGAACTATGCCAGTATATATGTAAACGACGAAGCTACAGGATTACCTATCTACCATTTCCAAAGTAATAGAGGCGATGGTAGTTTTATGATCACATTGCCACAAGGCAAGAAGTATGCATTGCTCACAGACCGCATAGGTTATCTGGAAACCAATGATACGCTATCGTTACTGAGCAATACAGATAAAAGCGTGACCATAGAACATAATCTACGATTATTATCGCAGGAGTATATCAAACCTATCAGTGATACGATGGTATTGGTATTGCATTTTCCGGTAAATAGTTCTAGCCTCAGCGATTCGGACAAGCTGGTGATCAAAAACGCCATGACCCCATTCTTGGGTAATAAGGACATGACCGTGTACATTAATGGTTTTGCTGATACAACAGGTACACCTATCATTAATGAACAACTTTCCTTCAACCGTGCCAAACTGGTAGCTACCGAGGTGGCAGTATTAGGAGTAAATAATGATCTTATTAAATATCAGGGCTGGGGCGAAGCTAACCCTATAGCTACCAATAGTACTGAAGAAGGGCGCAGCAAGAACCGCAGGGTGGAGATCATCATCAGACATTGAGGTCATATTTTAAAAAATCCAATCAAAGAGCTTATCAACTAAGTCTTGTCAGTTTTTTCTACTTTTACTGTAAATATCAAAGCATACACATCCATGAGTCATCAATTGCTTAAAGGAAAGAAAGGTATCATCTTCGGAGCACTGGACGAGCGCTCAATAGCTTGGAAGGCAGCACAGCATGCAGTAGCTGAAGGAGCACAGATCGTATTAACGAATGCACCTATTGCGCTACGCATGGGTAAGATCAATGAACTGGCTGCTGAATGTAATAATGCACCTGTGATACCGGCTGATGCAACCTCTATGACCGATCTGGAAATGTTGATGGAAAAGAGCATGGAAGCATTGGGTGGCAAAATGGACTTTATACTACACTCAATAGGTATGTCGCCTAATGTGCGCAAGAACATAGAATACACAGATACCAACTACGACAATTTTCATAAGACACTGGATATATCAGCATTATCGCTGCACAGAGTATTACAAACAGCCATGAAAATGGATGCTTTGAATGAGTGGGCATCGGTAGTGGCACTGAGTTATATAGCAGCACAGCGCACCTTCCCGGGTTATAATGATATGGCAAATGCCAAAGCATTGCTGGAAAGTATAGCACGCAGTTTTGGATATCATTACGGATTCTCTAAGAAAGTGCGTGTGAATACAGTATCGCAATCACCTACTCCTACTACCGCAGGATCGGGCGTAACTGGCTTTGATGTATTCTTTGAATATGCAGAGAAATTATCACCACTGGGTAATGCTACCGGCGATGAGTGTGCACAATTCTGCATAGCCTTGTTCAGCGATTATACCCGACTGGTAACCATGCAGAATCTGTTCCATGATGGAGGTTTCTCCAGCACAGGCGTGAGCAGCCTGCTGGTAGAGGATCTGCAAAGAGGACTTTCCGCTAAATAAAAACTATACATAAGCCTTGGGTCTACCCGCAATATTTCAACTGAAGCGACGTTATAACAGTATGCAATGGACAAAATGCACCGGCGTACTGCTGTTATGTTTATGGTTCAGCCCGGCTAAGGCCCAGATAACGGGAGGGCAATTCGCTATGGAGTATCTGAGGTTAGCGGAAGCACCTCATATATCTGCCTTGGGCGGTATCAATGTGTCTAATCCGGATGAGGATGTTTCTTTTGCATTGCAGAACCCTGCATTGGTAAGACCCAGCCTGCACAATCAATTAGAGATCAGCGATAATGCCTACTATTCTGATATCAATATCATGAACCTGATATATGGGTATCATGCAGAGAAGATCAATACCAGTTTTGCATTTGGCGTGAAGTATCTGAACTATGGTACATTCAGTCAAACAGATCCTACAGGAATGCAGTATGGTGATTTTCATGCCAATGATTATGCAGTATCTGTAGCAGCATCGCATCGTTATGGAGAAAGATGGCGTTATGGAGCCACCCTAAAATGGGCACATTCTACGCTGTACGACAAAACACAATCGGCTCTGCTGACTGATATAGGCATCAACTATACTGATACTGAGAATCATATAACAGTAGGTGCAGTAGCCAAGAACATGGGTGTGACGATCAAAAAATACAACCCTGACTATACTGCTGAGCCCTTACCATTCGATCTGCAAATAGGTGCATCTAAGCAATTCAAACACCTGCCTCTGCGGCTGATAGGTACGATACATCATTTATACGAATGGGATGTACGTTATGATAATCCGGCCGATATCACAACCTCTACTCTTAGCGGTACTACTGATACGTCACACAAAAGTTCGGGTAGTAATTTTGCTGATAAATTGTTCCGTCACTTTATATTCGGAGCAGAAGTATTGTTACAAAAACGCATAGTGTTGAGTGTATCTTACAATCATCTGCGCCATCAGGAAATGTCATTACAAGACCAATCGGGACTTACCGGCTTCTCATTTGGTGCAGGCATATACCTCAATAAGTTTCAGATACATTATGCCCGCTCTTATTACTACATAGGCGGTGCGTATAACGAGTTCGGCCTGAACATGGCTCTCAACAAGATCATGAGTATAGGCACCGGAACCGATAAGCTGCATTGGAACAAAGAATATAAAGACTGGGAATAATACCATTACCCAGCAGAATCAAATATCCTTATTGTGTCTTGGGAAATTGAAAAGTACTGAGCTGAGTATAGGCAGAAAGAATACTGCAATACTGATAGCAGATACCCATACTTCACCCCATATAACAGGCTGTTCTGTACTTACCTTCATACTACTGCAATCGTAAGGGCCATCCATGAAAATGGCCAAGGCAGAACAAGGATAGAATTGTGTAAAGAGTGATGCTGTGAGCTTGATACCCAGAATAGCTATGACCGTATAGGCGCTAGTCTCTAAGAAGCGGTACTTCTCCATCAGCCTTACGAAAGCTTGTGCTACAAAGCGCATAGCCAATATACCTATAAAAACACCAGACCATACAAGAACGATATTGCGACTATAGGCATTTGCAGCCACTACATTATCTATAGAGAATGCCATATCCATCAGCTCTACCAATACTACAGTAGCCCAGAAAGGGCCCAGCAGTCCTAAGGTTTTATTGTATATCCAAGTGTTGTTCTTATCTACGGCATCAGTATCAGGGTCATCATTCTTCTTAGCTATGAAATACCTGATAGCCAATACGAGTAAGTACAAACCACCCAGAGGTTTGAACCACCAAATACGAATGAGCAATGAAGCAAAATACAAACTGACACCTCGAAACACATAGGCACCTATGATACCATAGCGTAGCGCCTTGCTGCGTTGATCTTTGGGAATATCCAACACCATAGTGGCCAGTACTGCAGCATTATCTACAGAGAGCAGACTTTCTATAAGTATAAGATTGACAACGATGGTAAAAGATGCTACCGGCTTATCTGATATCTCTTGTAAAAGACCGGCAAAAGTATCTATCATCATGAAGCATTGCTTTTTGTTGCAGTCGGTAATGCCGCGCTATTACCACCTTACTAAACGTATGGTCTGTTTGGTTTTGTTATCAGTAGAAATCTGCAATTGATAATTGCCTGTAGGCAATTTTTGAGCAGGTATGGTAGTGCTGTCCTTATCGGAAGTTCCTTTCCATACTGTTCTACCGTTCATATCCATCAGCTTCAATTGAGAGCCTGAAACGAGATGTTCTACCAGCCATACATTATTAGTAGGATTGGGATAGACCTTGATATTATCGGTTGCATCAGTAGTCGCTACACCTAAAGTAGCATCGTGTACTACGGCACCATTGATCTTACAAAGAATCCAGAGATTAGGTTCCAAGAGTACATTGGTCATGGTATCTGCCCAGGTGAAAGAATATATTTGTGAAGGTGCATTGCTGTAAACACGTACAATAGTATCACCAGCATTAGCATGCAATTGCAATTCTAAGGGTGTATAGAACAAAGGTACTGAAGTAGGTACCGTTGTAATTTGAGAGAGTTTTACGTATACACTAGCGCCTATTTGATTCCATGCGATACTGAAACGTGGATATCCCTGACCATATATCCATTGGTTGAAGAAAGTATCCAGATTCATGCCATAGATATTCTGGGCAATGGCTTTGAGATCTTCGGTAGTAGCCAAGCCTCCGGTATATTGTTGCTGGTAAGTCTTGAGTACATTGAAGAAGAGACTATCCTGAGGTGCCAGGAAACGTAGCATATGTACTACGGCAGATGCCTTGTTGTATACCAAACGTTGATCGAACAAAGTGGTTGCCGATGAAGTATCTGTCACATATACACTACCCCCTAGTTGTGACATAGCATTGCTGTAGGCAGCCTGTCTGTGGCTTTTGCCCATAGCGGGGCTCCAGAAATGTGTGTAATATAATTGCTCTGCATAAGTTGCAAAACCCTCGCTGAGCCATACATGCCCCCAATATTTATAAGTCACATTATCGCCAAACCATTGGTGGCATAGCTCGTGTGCTATGATATATGTATTAGGTACACCAATGGTGGTCATGGTCTGATGTTCCATACCACCGGGAAGATTGGTATACGAGATACCATATTTTTCTTGCCAGAAAGGATAACGACCGAATAATTGTGACCAATAATCTACAATCTGTGAAATGGTATCGAAATTACTTTTATTGGCGGGATAAAATGTTGCTGTATCGAAGAAGAAATTTTGAATCAGCATAGAATCTGTACTACCTGTAAAATGCATGTGAGAAGAATCGACCACATAGCGGGCAATAGCTACAGAAATAAGGTAATAATCAATAGGGTATTTGGTTTTCCATTGGTGTTGCCAGTAGCCGGGAGTAGATGTAGAGTCAATATGTTTCAATAAGCCATTGCTACCCACCCTAACACCGGAAGGTACTGTGACCCACATATCTACAGAGTCAATCTTATCGTCTATTTCTTGTTTGCAAGGCCACCAGTTCTTAGCTACATAAGGATCACTGACAGTATACACCATCTTAGTGCCACCTGTAGAGGTAGCTAAAGTGATACCATTAAAGAAACCGGAACCACCCGGAGGTGTGCCATGGTAAAATACCTGAGCAGTAAAAGCAGTATTAACAGGCAGTGCAGTAGGGAGTGTCATTTTTCTTACCGAGGCTGCTGTAGTGACAGGCAATAATTGTCCATTGACCTTAGCAGAGTCGACAGTGATAAGAGAATCCAGCTCAAACACATAAGTGCCCATGCTAGCAGCTGTAACAATAGCATTGGTAGTCACATTACCTCTTACAAATACAGAGGTATCGCTCATCTTCAGATCGAACTTGAGGTGTTTGATATCGTAGTCAGATTCTCCAAGGTCTGCAATGGTCGTTTTTTGACCATTTTGTTGAGGTATAGCATGTCTTTCGGTATGATTCTCAGAAGCTTGTTGTGCAAAGGCGGTAACAACTACCAGCAGTAGACAAAGAGAGGATAGTATTTTCTTAGCTTTCATTCGTGCCTATTTATTGGTCTATTGTTTTACCAATTTCATGGTATATTTCTGCATGCCACTGATGGTTTGTAACAGATACAAACCGGCAGACAACTGAGCAGCAGGTATGTTCACAGTGCTCTGCTCTACATTCTCCATTTCCCATAATACTCTACCTGAAATATCGGTAAGTTGTAAAGATGTGCCATAAGGTACATGTTGCAAGGACCAAGTATGAGTAGCCGGATTAGGCTGAACAGTAATATTAGGTTTGGAGATCTGCCCAACTGAAACCAAAGATGGATCGTGAGTGATAGTTCCTTCCAGATCGAGTATCCAATCATTAGGATCTATGACCATAGTGGTCATAGATCTATCCCAGTTGAAAGAATATATTTGGGAGGTTTGATCGTTCACAACCCTTACAACAGTATCGCCTGTAGTAGATCTTAGTTTGATCTCGATAGGAGTAATGAATAAAGGCACTGATGTAGGCACTGCACTTGTCTGGTTGAGTTTCACCATTACACTGGTTCCGGTTTGATTCCAAGAGGCCGTATATATAGGATAACCCTGACCATATACCCATTGATTGAAAAAGGTATCGAGACTGGCACCTAAATAAGCTTCTGAGAAAACCTTAAAGTCATCGGTGGTAGCAAAACCTGTAGCAGCGAAATTCTGCTGATAGGCTTGCAACAATGGGAAGAAGGCAGAATCGTTATTGATAACAAAGCGTAAAGTATGTACAGTGGATGCACCTTTGGCATAAGACAATCTGGAATCGAATATTCTGGATTCGCTGGTAGTATCGTCTACATATACGCTACCGGTAGCAGGATTAGGAGGCAGGTTCTGCGTATGGAAATTCTTCATGTAATTATAGCCTGAAGTAGGACCCCAGAAAGTATCTACGTACAAGTATTCTGTATAAGAAGCAAAACCTTCGTTGAGCCAAATGTCTTTCCAAGTACCACAAGTAACATGATCGCCAAACCATTGATGACCTAATTCGTGTACTACCAGTGTACCCTCAAAGAAGCCGAGAGTGGTCATGGTTTGGTGTTCCATACCGCCGGACAAAGGCCCCATACAGTGGCCATACTTTTCATTCATGAAAGGATAAGTACCATATACTGTAGAAAGGTATTGCAGCATTAAAGCTGTGGAATCTATGACAGATTTGAAATTGGGAAGCGTAGCAGGATTGTTATAGACATAATTCTGTACCAAAAGAGAATCGGGATTGCCCGGGAAATGTACGTAGAATGAATAATCGACATAAGGAGCAACGGCAGCGGAAATGAGATAGTAATCTATTTGGTTCTTTTCTTTCCATTCGTAACGGAAATCGCCGGTACCTAAGGTTGTTACCCGTTGTAAGATACCATTGCTACCAGCTTTGAGTCCGGGAATAGAAGCAGGGACTGTTATCCAAATATCTGCTGAGTCTATTCGATCCATCAATGACTGTTTGCAAGGCCACCAGTCTTTGGCTTCGTAAGGTTCGCTGAGGGTAAAAGTAGCCTGTGCACCCCAACTAGGAGAAGTAAGGTTATTGATACCTGTAGTAGCAGATAAAGTACCTGATGTAGGTGTACCGTGGTAAAATACCTGAGCAGTGAATGGTGTATTGAGAGCAAGCGCAGTAGGTAATACAACAGTGTGAGTATCTACGGCATTGGTTACAGGTAAAATTTGTCCATTGATCTTTGCTGAATCGATGGTGAGTAAACTATTGAGTTCGAAAACGTATTGTGGCATAGAGGCAGCAATGACAATAGCTTTTGTTGTCACATTACCATTAATAGCAGTAGATTGATTGGTAAGATTGAGATCC
>Ga0194037_1002857_pt1 | contig 11017 bp, 9 predicted proteins | sample JunL306m_MetaG_FD_148653 | JGI IMG/M metagenome (GOLD analysis project Ga0194037, IMG submission 148653) | Anoxic zone freshwater microbial communities from boreal shield lake in IISD Experimental Lakes Area, Ontario, Canada - Jun2016-L304-6m | ecosystem: Environmental > Aquatic > Freshwater >...
CATTGAAAGTGGAAGCCAAGGCCGATATGACCTTGTACCATAGTTGGTGGCGCAGTCCGGTCAACATCAAGTACCACAACAATGTTTTTCAATTGGCGCCTTCCTTGTCGTATAGTTGTACCCAATTCACGATACATGCGGGGATTATCCCAACCTGGAACAATGGCGATTTTGTATGGCTGCCTAACGTGTACGGAGAAGCGAAGATTCCCGGTAAAATATTTGTGCTGCAAGCAGGATGGGTGGGTCGTTATACAAAGAATACTTATCGCAACCTGGTAGCCATCAATCCCTATATCGATCCGTTCAGTAAAGTGCCTAATACCCGCGAAATTGAATATTATGGTGGTATCAAGGCAAAGCTGGGCAAGCATTTCGCCATTAATGCCAAGGCGGCATTGGTGAGTTTCAATAACCTGCCTTTCTTCATCAATGATACGGCAACTGATAATAAATCATTTAAGCTCAGCAATGAAAGTAAACTAAAAGACATCAGGGTTCATGGCGATATCAGCTATATCAGTCAGGATAAATTTTCGCTCAATGCCGGCATTACCTTCAATGGATATACCGGTATGCAAAATAATGCCAAGGCCTGGAATACCGTGCCCATGGAGATCACCGGATCTTTGCGTTGGTGGGCCTATAAGCAGGTGTTGCTGAAAGCCGATTTTTATGCTTTTGCTGGAGGCAATTATCTGGACAAAGGAAATATCGCCGGCAATTTTAAACCGGGTACCGATTTCAGTGCCGGAACAGAATTTAAATTCAACAAGCGTTTCAGCGCCTGGCTCGATGTCAATAATATTTTCAATAACAAATACGAGCGCTGGCATAACTACCCGGTATACGGACTGAACCTGGTTACAGGAGTGAAAATGAATTTTTAAGGATCGATCACGTGAACGAAAATTTCATTCTGTCACACTGAGCTTGTCGAAATCTATAATTTGTCACACTGAGCTTGTCGAAGTGTTGTCAACCGTACTGTCACCCTGAGCCTATCGAAGGGTATTAAAAAAGAAACCCGCCTGCCATATTTCGACAAGCTCAATATGACAATGAGAGCGGGGTGGTTTTCATATAGTGCCTATCGACTGTAGTCAACCGAAATCTATAATTTGTCACACTGAGCTCGTCGAAGTGTTGTCAACCGTACTGTCACCCGGAGCCTATCGAAGGGTATTAAAAAAGATACGCGTTCACCATATTTCGACAAGCTCAATATGACAATGAGAGCGCGGTGGTTTTCATATAGTGCTTATCGAATGTAGTCAACCGAAAACAATAATTTGTCACCCTGAGCTCGTCGAAGTGTTGTCAACCGAAATCTTTAATTTGTCACACTGAGCTTGTCGAAGTGTTGTCAACCGTACTGTCACCCTTAGCCTATCGAAGGGTATTAAAACGATACCCGTTCGCCATATTTCGACAAGCTCAATATGACAATGAGAGATGATCTGTCAAAGTGTAACAACCGAAATCTTCTTACATAACCATTTTTTTGCAACCAACACCCGTTTTTCATGGCATCATCGTTGTGTCACTCAGTTTAACACCTTACCTTTGTGCATCAATTTCATCCCCTGGGATCAGCATGCACGAACTAATTGCTTCATACCTGTTTCAGCATAAAACCTGTCCGTTACCCGGACTGGGAAGCCTTGTTATTACTGAAACTGCAGCCGTTTCAAATTTCAGCGATCAGGTGATCACTGCACCGGTTCCCAATATTCAGTTCAATGCTGTGGAATCCAAGGCCGATGATTTTCTGGGCTACCTGAGTGGTAAAACAGCGAAGCCGCTTGCTGACTGTGCTGCATCCTTGCAACAATTTTGTGCCGGGTTACAAAAAGCTGCCCAATCAGGTAATTCTATCCTGGATGGAGTTGGTTATTTTTATATTGCCGGAAATGGAAGCCTACAGTTCAATCAACAAGCCTTGCCGGAAGATTTCAGACCATCCATTCCTGCCATTCGTGTGATCCGTGCCAATGCCGAACATAATGTGCTGGTTGGCGATAAGGAAACCACCAACACGGCCATGACCGATTATTTTTCAGAAGTACCAGTTACCCGTAGTCGCTGGTGGATATGGGCGATTGTGATCACTGCCTTATCCGCAGGACTCATCATGGTTTACCTCACCGACCCGGCCGGAAATATTCAATTTGGCAATGCCCTAAAATTATAATGCATTCATGATCCATCATTCTCATTGCCCGGTTTGCCATAGCGATCAGATCAGTTTTCTCTTCGCAGTTAAGGATTATACGGTATCAAAAGCAGATTTTCCGGTTTGGCATTGTGGCCAATGTACCGCTAGGTTTACCCAGGATATTCCCGATCAAGCATCGATTGGTGCATATTATGCTTCACAGGATTATATTTCGCATAGCGATACCCGTGAGGGACTGATCAACAAATTGTATCATTGGGTACGTAAGAACACCCTTCGGTCTAAACGCAAACTGGTGGTGACCGAAATGCAAGTTCAGAAAGGGGAGATACTCGATATCGGTTGTGGTACCGGCGCCTTTTTGAATGAGATGAAAAATGCGGGCTGGAATATTACCGGACTTGAACCGGATGCCATTGCCCGTCAAAAAGCGGGTGAATTGTATTCGATAACACCGCAACCGTCTTCTGATTTATTTGAATTAATATCTGGCCGTTACCAGGCCATCACCATGTGGCATGTGCTGGAGCATGTGCACGACCTGCATCCTTATTTGCAGCAACTGGAAAAATTGCTGGCTCCGGGTGGTTGTATATTTATTGCCGTTCCTAATTATACTTCGGCTGATGCCAGTCATTACCAGCAATACTGGGCTGCCTATGATGTACCACGCCATCTGTATCATTTTTCGCCGGCATCCATGAAGCCGTTAATGGAAAAATATGGTTTGCAGATCACGGCCTATAAACCCATGTGGTACGATAGTTTCTATGTAAGCATGCTGAGCGAACCTTTCAAAAAGGGGAAATCAAACCTGCTGGCCGCCTGCTGGAACGGATTTGTATCCAATCTGCAAACGATTGCTGATAAAAAGAAATGCAGTTCTGTGATCTATGTGATCAAAAAGCAGGGGAGTAAATAATATTTCTGCTAACGCTTTTTGTAAGTAGCCGATCTGAGAATATCAATTCCTATTTCAACGTTACCTCAAACATTTTTGGCCAGCGTTTACCCGTGATGTATAGTTTTTTGCTGCTGCTGTCATACGCAATACCATTCAATACATCGGTACGCTCGGTTACCTGATCCTTGAAATAAGTATTTTGAAGATCAGACAGGTCCATCCTTCCAACCACATGTCCGCTGGAAGGATCGATCTTTACGATAATATTGGTTTGCCAAACATTGGCAAATACAAATCCATCGATATATTCCAGTTCATTCAATTCCTGAACAGGCCCGCCATTATCGGTTACGGCAATGGTTGATCTTACTTTAAAATCGGCCGGGTTCACAAAATACAAATTGGCTGTTCCATCACTCACGATGAGGTCGGTACCATTATTGGTGAGGCCCCATCCCTCATATGGCCATGGCAGGGTGCTGATGGGTTGATTGATATTATTGAGATTATACACGTACACCACATGAGTTTTCCAGGTAAGCTGATAGATCTTATCTCCGAAGATATTGATGCCTTCACCAAAGATCTTGTCGGAGCCCATCATATGCTTTTGTTCTACTTTACCGGATTTGAAATCGGTGATGCGCAGTGAAGAATTTTCATAGTCGCCGGTGCCTTCATATAGTTTTCCCTTGTAGATCTGTAACCCCTGCGTATAGGCGCTGGTATCGTGCGGATATTGCGCTACCACATTATACCCAATGGCCGGGATCGGTTTGGGCACAATGCTGTCGTCATGATCGGGTTCCGATCCATTGCCAGCACAGGACGCTAGAATAATCAACAAAGCGATTGCACTATATGTTTTCATGCTCATATCAGATGATTTCGATGATGCGCAAAGGTAAGGTGTTAAACTGAGTGACACAACGATGATGCTATGAAAAACGGGTGCTGGGGGCAAAAAAATAACTTAATTATAAGATTTCGGTTGCCAATACTACGATAGCTCAGTATGAAAAATAACAATACTCTCATTGTCATATTGAGCTTGTCGAAATATGGCGAACGTGTACCTTTTTAACACCCTTCGACAGGCTCAGGGTGACAGTACGTTTGGTTTGGAAATAGTTACAATTCAATTAAAATATCACCGTGCTCTCATTGTCATATTGAGCTTGTCGAAATATGGCGAACGTGATTTTTACAATATTAAACTATAACCACTTCGGGTTAAATAAAATGAGTACGGTTGTCAATACTTCGACAAGCTCAGTATGACAAATTGTTGTGTTCGCTTGTCGAAATATGGCGAAAGTGATTTTCATTCCCAAACAGACATATCAGGCCTGGCGTTTCAACACATGGGTTTCTGTGTCCACAAACTTATATGTTATGGGATGAGTATTGATACACTACATTCCGCTGCTGCAAATAATCCAAAATAAACCTGAAGCAGGCTTCATCCTTACCGATCAGTTCGGGTGGGAATACCCCTTTTTCAGTGAACAATCCTGCCATCATCATATTCAATGCTGCCGTACAGGTATAGCCTGTGGTACGGCTCATAGAGGATATGCCCGATGCAGCATCATAGCTATCAAATAAATTATATTCAATGCGGGTACTGGCATCACTGATGCTGATCTTCATTACGGTAAATTCTTCTTCATCGGCCCCCAGCTTCCATTGGTTAAACAATAGGGCAGAGGAAAATTCAAGGGGTGAGATATCCATATTGTTCAGCTTTATTGGACGGGTATCCAAAAACCCTGCACTGATCAATGATTTCATGAGGGCGATATGCCCGGGATAACGCAATGTCTTTTCTTTCATATTGGGAATATGGCCCATCGTAAATAAGATGGAACGTAGTCCATCCGTATTGAATGATTCCAGCGTTCCTATATTTTCCACTTCAATGAATTCGGCATCGCTCAGTGCCGGCTTGGTAACGATGCAACCATTCTCTACATAACGTGCCGGCCGGGTATATTCTTCCAGTACATCCATGGGTGAGAAGGGTGCCTTGTATTCAAAGGGCTGTACCCTTTTTCGGGGGAGTCCGCCAACAAGACATTCAAAATTACTGATGGTCATGCGTGCATTGTGATACCCGAGGATCAGGTTGCTCATGCCGGGTGCTACACCACAATCAACAATGACGGTAACATTCATTTGTTTTGCCAGGGCATCCAGGGCCAAAGCATTTTCAGGAAAAAAAGAAATATCCACTACATTTTTTCCGGCCCTAATGATGGCTTCCAGTGTGCGGTATCCCATGAAGCCCGGAACAGCACAGATCACAAATTCAAAATCTTTCAGCAATGTTTCATACTGAGCGGTATCCTGCAGATCAAATTGTCGGGTGCTTACTGCGCTTGTTTTTTTGGACAATATTTCCAAAGAAGCAGCACTGATATCAAATGAAGTTACTTGATGGTTGAGCGAAAGGTCGATGGCCATTGCACGGCCTACCATTCCTGCACCCAATATGGCGATTGTTGGCATATGAATATGATTGTTGGCAGCATAGTTACATGAACTTATGTAGCCAGATGATAATGATGTTTGAATGGAGATCAGCAAAAAAATCTATTGCTGAATGTTTTTTCCGGTTATGCCTTTTTCGAAGTGCCGTTCATAATGATCGACATATAGGCGGAGAGCCTGTAGAAATGTGCGTATGTGGCTTTGGTAGTCAAAATAATATTGCAATTCAGTAGATACAAATGTAATGATAATCACTGAAACGGATTTTTTTAACGGCAGGTTGCTTGTATTGCTGAAAGACAGTTTATTTAACCATTTGTTAGCAAGCTTGGCTTTATTTTTGCATCAAATAGTGAAATGAATAATATGAAGAAAATTATACTTATGCTTTTTGCTGCGGCAATCACCTTCAGCGGACTTTCTGCGCAGGGCATTAAAGGCATTCTCGATAAAGTAAAAAAGGATACCGCTGCGAAGGCCTTATTTGAAAAAGTGACCAAGGTAGTTGTGCCGGCTGGTAAAACCTCCGGGCTCAGCAATGAAGACATTGTGAATGGATTGAAAGAAGCGCTGCGGGTGGGTACCGATAGCAGCAGCAAAAGACTGAGTAAAACAGATGGATATTTTACTGATCTGGCCATCAAGATCATGATGCCTGTTGAAGCACAGAAAGCAGAAAAAACTTTGAGAAATCTTGGTGCAGGTAAACTGGTGGATAAAGCGATCCTCTCCATGAACCGTGCTGCCGAAGATGCTGCAAAAGGGATCGGCGATATTTTCTGGAACTCCATCAAGAAGATGAATATTAATGATGGACTTCAGATTTTGAAAGGTGGAGATATGGCGGCCACAGAATTCCTGAAAAAAAATACTACGCTTGAGCTTACCGAAAAATTCAGACCGGTCATTGAACAATCACTGGCCAAGGTTGATGCTACCAAATACTGGAAAGATGTATTTACCGTGTACGATAAATTCTCTTCTACCAAGGTGAATACCGACCTCACCGCCTATGTAACAGAAAAAGCATTGAGCGGATTGTTCTATAATATCGGACTGGAAGAACAAAAGATACGCAAGGACCCTGCGGCCAGGGTTACCGACATCCTAAAAAAAGTATTTGGCGGAAAATAGAACTGGTGTTGGTACTTAATGCCCGGCCAATTATTGCTGCACTACAATTTGCGCTTCTGTGGTAATGATGATCTCGGGCTTCCCTTTATAGATCACCACCTTACCGGTAACGCATACCTGCTTGTCGGTATAAAATTCTTCAGGCTTGTTTTTAAATACCGGCCTGCTTTCACCAAAGATCACAATGGTTAAAGGGGCATCCGGGTATTTGGCTCCTGCATTAAGCAGGGTTGGGGAGCGACTGGAGTTCTCAAAATATTTTGAACCAAAGATCTTGGTACATACTTTAACGGAATCGCCTTCGTGTTTGGCGGCGTCTTCTATTTTGATCTCCTGCTGTGCCATTGCAAAAAAGCCGGCTGTAAGGCAGATCATTAAACTGAAAAGTTTTTTCATCATCTATTGGTTTAAGAATTCATGATCGATTATACATCCGTTGCTTCACCATAGGCCATGGCCGTTGCTTCTTTCATTCCTTCGCTCATGGTAGGGTGCGGGTGAATAGCATTCAGAATTTCATGGGCTGTGGTTTCCAGTTTGCGGGCCACTACTGCCTCTGCGATCATTTCTGTAACATTCATGCCGATCATATGGCAACCTAAGAATTCACCGTATTTGGCGTCGTAGATCACTTTTACAAATCCTTCTGTAGCACCGGCAGCACTGGCTTTTCCGCTTGCCATGAACGGGAATTTACCCACTTTCACTTCATAACCTGCATCCTTAGCCGCTTTTTCGGTATACCCCACACTGGCAATTTCGGGTGAGCAATAAGTACAGCCCGGGATATTGTTATAATCGATCGGTTCGGGATGATGTCCGCTTAAATGTTCCGCAGCATTGATGCCTTCCTTGGCCGCCACATGAGCAAGTGCTTGTCCGGGTGTACAATCTCCGATAGCATATATGCCCTTCACATTGGTTTGTCCGTTTGCATCCACCACGATCTTACCTTTATCCGTTTTGATGCCCAAGGCTTCCAGTCCAATATTTTCAATATTAGCCACCACACCCACAGCACTCAATAAAATATCGGCTTCAAGCACTACATCTCCACTCGGAGTTTTTACGGTTGCTTTAACTCCAGCGCCGTTGGTATCAACCTGCTTCACTTCACTATCGGTCATCACCGTAATGCCATGCTTTCTGAATTGTCTTTCCAGCTCGCGACTGATATCTTCATCTTCCACCGGAACAATGCGGGGCATGAATTCAACAAGGGTAACTTTTGTACCCAAGCTATTATAGAAATACGCAAATTCAGAACCGATTGCACCGCTTCCGCAAATGATCATGCTCTTGGGTTGAGTAGGCAATACCATTGCCTCGCGGTATCCAATGATCTTCTTTCCATCGATCGGCATGGTGGGTAATTGCCTGGCTCTTCCGCCTGTGGCGATCACAATATTCTTCGCTTCTAATATTTGTTTGCTTCCATCAGCGGCTGTTACTTCCAGTTTACCCGGAGCCAGTAATTTGCCATAGCCCATGATCACATCGATCTTGTTCTTTTTCATCAGAAACTGAACACCCTTGCTCATTTTATCGGCTACGCCTCTGCTGCGTTTTACCACGCTTTCAAAATTGGCTGTTGGAGTGCCTGTTTCAATGCCATAATCGGCAGCGTGTTTAGCATATTCAAATACCTGTGCACTTTTTAGTAAGGCCTTGGTGGGTATACAGCCCCAGTTGAGGCAGATGCCACCCAGACTTTCCTTTTCAACAATTGCTACTTTTTTCCCCAACTGACTAGCGCGGATCGCGGCAGGGTATCCACCAGGACCGCTTCCGAGAACGATTAGATCGTATGTCATATGATTATCTGAATTTTAGTGTTATAGCTGCCAAAGGCAGGTTAATTGAGTGCCAAAATTAGCTTGAAATGGGGGATTCGCCAAAAGCTTATTTAAGCCACCATGAAGGCTCATTTGGGTATGTGATATTTATCGTTGAAGTGATTTATGCAAACTGATTCCCTTAGGAAACATCAATTGAACTTTATCTTTAGAAAAAAAACATGGGTTGAAAAATTAATTCCAACCCATGTTTTTTAATTGCGATATATTAATTAGCTTGGACCTTACAACAATAGCATCTTGTTGTACTGCTTACACAGCAAGCATAATAACCAGTATTGCAGGTTACTGAACAAGACATTACTTCACCTTCTGTTATTGAGCATGAATTTGAACCAGCCCCTCCTGATGTGCATGTTCCTTCTTTACAAGATACTCCTGGGTCTTCAATCAACATTTGGGGAGATACCGGATTAATATTTCTTGAGAAATCAAGTGAATTGAATGGGATTTTATAATGATTTTCCACAATCTTTTGCGCATTCCAACTGCCTGTTAAATAAGACATGCCATACCCTAAGCAGTCAATGTTGGATATAGCATTTGTAAGATTCGAGTTTGACTTAATAATTTTTATTTTGTTTTGCATATCAGAAGTGCCCACAAATGAAATTTGGTTTTTTGTTGTGTTATAAATTACAAGATATTTCTTACTATCTGGTATTTGAATTTCATAATCATCGTTTGAATTTAATGGTAATTTAGATAAGGCGCTTTCAGAGAAAATTATTATAGCCCTATCATAAGAGTCGTTTACGAATCCATTTGTTCTAATAAGAATTAACTGATAATTTGCCCCAACATCTTTTACAAACAACTTGGCATTCATCTTTGAATAAAGTTTTTCACCAAAAGAGTTTTCAATCGCTTTTGAAAGATTCTGAGCAATACATGATGTTAATATAACTGTTGAAAAACAGAGAAAAAAAATAAACTTTTTCATATTAAATAATTTAATGTTTATAGAAAATAGGTACGTCAATTACTTTTAAAAATATCTGTTGGTGGTTCTTTATTTATCAGAAGTATGAATTTCATTTCTTTTTTTTTAAAATGTAAAGTATTTATTATTGTGGTAGCAAACAATACCCTATAAGTGGTATGTTGGTAGTTATTTTTGCTTTGGATAGCTAAAACAGTTTTTTGAAGCCTTTGCAGGAAAATGGATAGAACGATAAATTATTTGAGTATAACTTATTAATGACCAGCCTCTTTCTCGACTTCATCACGATGTGTAGCAATCAGCTTTAGCGATTTGATGCTCACGTTCAATTCGAAACCGATCAGTAAGACCAGTGAATTGATATACACTAAGGCCATGAGTACAATGATACTACCGATAGAGCCATAGAGGGCATTGTACCTGCCGAAATTATTAACGAATGCAGAGAAGCCATATGAAGCCAGCAAACAAAGAAATGTAGCCAGGATACTACCGGGCGAAACCAGTTTCCATCTTTTGGGTACCGCAGGAGCATATTTATAAATAAATGCTATGGAATAAAATACCAGTCCGATGATAAAGACCCATCTTCCATAAAATATAAATTCTCTCCAGCCAGCACTGTGGAGTCCGAAGAATTTAAGCACATTGCCCTGTGTGATCAACAAAGTGATGCAACCCAATACCAATCCGAATATCAATGCCGTAAGCCTGATCGCGATCCATCGGTCGTGCAACCCTCTTCTTTTTTCAAAGCCGATATAATTTTTATTGAACGAACGCATCAATCCCATCATGGCATTGGATGCAAAGAAAAGGGCCAGTATCAAACCAAATGATAACAAGCCGAAAATTGGGGCGTTGAAAAAAGTTTTATCAATAAAACTAATGATGTTCTTATTGTAACCATCAGCAGGGATCATGTCTTTTATCAAAATGGTTATCTGCCGTTGTATCTCAACTTTTTTAAAAAAGGGCATTTGCATGATGAAGGTGAACAGGAACAGAAAGGATGGCGGAATGGCCATGATAAAATTGTACGCAACGGCGGAAGCCCTTTCTGTAAGACTCCCATTTTTGATCTGCTTGTAAAAGAATTTAATTACATCGTAGAGAGGTACTCCTTCAAAACCGGGTAAATGCCAATGCTGCGACCTCCTTAACAGAAAGGTTATGGGAGGCCAGGTGATCAGTATGCGTTCTAGTTTGGTCAAAAATTACCGGGGTTGTGTTGAGGGCAAAGTTACTGAATAGTTTGAAGTTGGGAGTTGGATGTTGGAGGTTGGAAGTTCATTCATGTTGTGGATATCTAAAGCTTGCCTAACCCCCTAAACTCTAAACGCTAAACTTTTACCTAATATTCACACTATCCAAAAACCGCTGATATTTCCTGGCATTCACCTGGTGATCGGCATAGGAGTGAGCAAATACTGAAAGTCTTGACCAATCGGGCCGGGCCACAAAGAAGAAGTAGTCTGTTGATGGGGCATTTAACACCGCATCAATGG
>Ga0194037_1002858_pt1 | contig 11015 bp, 7 predicted proteins | sample JunL306m_MetaG_FD_148653 | JGI IMG/M metagenome (GOLD analysis project Ga0194037, IMG submission 148653) | Anoxic zone freshwater microbial communities from boreal shield lake in IISD Experimental Lakes Area, Ontario, Canada - Jun2016-L304-6m | ecosystem: Environmental > Aquatic > Freshwater >...
CACGATTGCAGTTCGCCCGGCATGGCGGTCGTCCAACTCCTCATCAAGGCCACCGCACGCCCTTTTTCGTCAAGAGGCTGAAGGGAAATGGGTAGATTCGCCGGCACCTCAAAGTGGGCCGAGCCATCCGCTTCCACCGGCACCGTGCCTATGATCCGCTTGATGTCCCAAGGTCCGTCGAGGCCGACCCGATCCACCTGTCCGCCGATGTCTTTGTAGGAAAAATTATAGGTAAAGAGGCGGAGTTTTTTGATGGTTCCTCGCGGCACGCCAGCCAGTCCAGGTCCCTGATAGATGTCCACAATCTGCATCCGAGCCGTCTGCACGCCCTCCTTGGTCGCGTCCGGAATGACAGGCGGACGCGGCACCGCCTGCAACGGCACCGGCTCCAACAATGCATGGGCCGGTTCCTCCTTGATGAGCACCAGGTTGTCGAACACATCTGCTAGATAGATCCCCCATTTTGCGGTGGCCGACGGTTGGCACGCGGTAATGATATACTTGTCACTGAGCGGCACCGGATGCAGGAACTTGGGCCATGAATTATCCACAAGATTATCGAGGATGACGGGCTCGACCTTCTTGCCATAACCTGGGATTCGCTGCACGACCCCGTCGGCCTCAAATCGCCCCTGGGAAGGATCCATGATCAATAGTTCACCCATGCGAGGCACGCCGTGATGGCCGCCGACGATGCCTGCGATCTTGTTAGGAGAGCCGGGCATGGGTTTTGCATAGAAGAGTGCGTTAGGCCAAAAGGATCCGCTGCCGTAAAGCTCGCGCTGGTTGGTTCCGTCCGGATTCATGGTGAAGAGGATTCGCGCGACGAAGTGGGGCAGATCGGAATATTCCCAGCGCTGATAGAGTAGGCGGCCGTCCGGCATGACCGTGGGACACCAGTTGTGCTCCTGATCGAAGGTGAGGCGGCGGATCCTGCCGGTGTCCGGCCAGTAGCGATAGATCTGGGCTACGTGGGAAGTGCCGCGCACACAAGGCACGCCGACGAAGGGGGCGGTGGATGTGAAGATGATGCTGTCGTCGGGCAGATAACACGAGGTATAATTATCCACATCGGCATCGGGAATGAGAGGAAGTTGGCGCGGGTTGCCACCGGCTGTGTTCATTTCGAAAACGCCCCAGCGTCCGTCGCTGCCGATGGATGAGAACATGAGGCGGGATGCATCGAAGTGCAGGGAGAGATCGCCAACAAAATGGCCGCCCTCGGGCTGAAAGAGAGTTTTGAGGACGGGGGTACCGCGCAAGCCGCTAAGAATCATGATCTCATTGTTTAGCCCTGAGCGGGGGATGGAACTATTGCTCTCCCAGTTTTGGGGCAGGGCGAGGTGGTTGGCGCTGCGTTTGACTAACAGCAGGCGGTCAAAATCCAGCAAGGGGTTGGCTAGGAGTGCCTCCTTGCGCAGCGCTGCGAGATCCGCTGTCAATGGAACCAACAGCTCCGGTGTGGAATTTTTGGCCCTGAGTTCAAGATCTGCGGCTTGCTTGAGCCATTCCGTACCGTGGGTGTAGCGATCTGGAAAGCTGTGGCTGAGATCTTGGATGGCCAGGCACAGCGAGCGCATTCCCGGCAAGGCTTCTGCTTGCCCGGGATCCGCTGCATCGGCCGAGGCCGCTCCCACCAATGCCATGCTAATCCATAGTCGCCGCACGAGAGCTGTATTTGTGTTCATCATTGGTGGGTTGTGAGAAATTTCTGCTACGGTTCGCTACGCTCGGAGTGGGCTGTGGGTATATCAGAGTGGAAATGTCTTGGTTGGACCTGTTGATTTCCCGGATGGCTGGGAAATGGGGGATCTGGGGGAATGGCCACGGCCGATGCCACACGAACCACGGGTCGATGTCAATTCCGCTGAGACTCAGGAAGTCTGTTGTGGGAAGAAATCTTCGGCGGCGCCAAGGTGATACGCAAAACAGGGCAGCCGACTTGCGTCAGCGACCCTGTTTGTTGTGAGAACCTGAGACTTTGGGAATTGAGTCCGGCATTGGGATCGCGGTCGATCTTTCATCGACTATCTCCGATCCACTAGAGTCCTTGAAGAGCCAAGGATGATGTCGTTAGGTCCAATCTCTTGTATTGGGCTTTCGGCGAGCTCAGCCGAGCCGTCTTCAAGTCTTGCGTCTAGGGTCTGAGGCGAAGCCACTCTAGTTGCAGCGCTTCACTCCGCCGTCACCCGTACGAAGAGTTTCGGCTCAGCAAGCAAGCGGACGTCAAGCATCACCGGTACCGTCTCAATGCCGCCGTTGTCAGTGGCAACCCCTTCAGTGGTTCCCGTTGAAGACCAATTCAGCAGGTCCGTGGAGTGCCAAACCTTGTAGGTGAGTCCAGTGTTAGTTGTCCGGGTATAGCTGAACGTGCCGCTGCCCTTGTTGAATGGCACTGTAATCGGGTTGACCGATGAACTGATTGTGGGGTTGAGGCCAAAGGCATATTCTTGGAAGTTGCTCATGCCGTCGCCATCGAGGTCGGCCGCGGGGTCTGCTAGCTCGGAGCCGGGGTATTGGGTGGTGGCCCAGGTGTTGTAGTCGATGGTGGAGCCAGTTAGGGGGATTCCGAACTTGGCCGCCAGGGATTGCTCTAACGCCGTACGGTTGGAGTTGGCAATCGCCGACTTGTATAGATACACGTCGCCAATATTTCCGTTAAAAATCGACCATCCATCGACGCCACCACCGACGCGGATCTGTTTTTCCCAGCTAATAGGAATGAGTGTTGAATAGTCCGTGCCACTGGAGCCGGTCCAGACTTGCGCGGCGTTGGCATAAAGCGCCAAGGCACCATTCTGCTGAACGACGAGGCTGAGAATGGTTTTTTGGCCATTCGGGATGACGTAATTGGTGATGTGGGTGTTGTAGTTTCTGGTGCAGATTTCGACGGTTCCTTCTGCAACGCCCTGGCTGTTTCCGTGAGCTACGGCCAAGTAGAGTTCATTGTAGAACAAATCAACCACTTCGCCGCGATGTTCACCTGATAAAGCGCCAGTGTAAATTGGCTGGACGACGGCGACAATGCTGGCACCGCTGGCGGCAATCGGGGCGGACCAATCACCGGTAGGCGCATCCGCCGGGGCCTTGAACAGATAGCAGTCGTTACCACCGTTGTTGGGATTTTGGTTCTGCTCCCAATTCACTCCATCAACCGCAACGACAGTCGGTGTGCCTAGAGCCATCATCGTGCCGTTCGATGGATACACAGTGGCCCGGTCGCCGGTCAGGGCGCCGTTGCTGAGGCCCGCTAGACCATCAACCGTCATTGAGAATATGAGGGTCGGATCATAGGATGTATCGGTCGCGAGTGTGAGATTGCTGTTCGGATAATCATTCACTCCCGCGCTCATCGTCACCGCAAGGGCACCTGGCAGATCACCCAGTTTCGATGCGGACACCGTGCAGGTGTCACCATCAGCAAAACCGGAACTACTCAGTGTGTAGCTGCCATCCGGCCCGGTGGTAACCGGCCCGGCAACCACCGCCGCCCCGTTTTTCAACGACACGGAAGCACCGTCAACAAGCCCGCCGGCATTGCTAATTGTGCCGCTGACGGTCCTCTTCGGATAGAGTGAAATGGTTGTGCCGATCATGTTCACGTTGTAGGACATATCTGGTGAGTTATGCCATTGGAAACCACCCGTGCCAGGCCCGGGACAGACGAGGGCCGCATTATTTGTGGCAAATGCCCCCAGCAAGGTGAAGCCGTCGAAATAAGGGCTGGCAAACCCCCGGTGGTCGGCTTCCATCCACTCATCACCAAAGGTATTGCCGGCGAGGGTGTAGGTGGTGTTAGGTGCCAGTGTCACAACGCCGCATGAGACGTAGCGCCAGTCGCCGATGAGTTCTGCGGCGCTTCCCGTCGGGACCGTGACTGTGACGATTTAGTTGCCGCTTGCATCAAAAATTCCGACAGGATGGCTGTTTTTGAGTCCATCGCGGTTGAAGTCCCATGTTCCCAGTGCGGTGATGAAAACCGGGTCGGGCCCCGTTGTGAACTTGGTGCCGAGGTTCCATGTGTCACCTGTTCCATACGCACCACTGAAGGCCACATCCGGAAACATCCCTTGGGGCGGGAGTTGAACGTAGGTGGCAGTGAAGTTCTTGCCGGTCAGCCCGTTGCCTGCCCCAGCTAACAGGCTGGCAATGTCCATCGTGTAACTCACCTTGGCGGCGCTCACGGTGTAGGGACCACCTGGCCGAACGCGGATCGAATACGTGCCGCCAGCGCCCGTTGTCGCAGTGAATGGTCCACGGTCGCCTGTGGCGGTGACCGTGACGCCTGCCAAACCCGTGGTGCCATCGGTGATCGTGCCGGTTATTTCTGTTAGCGTCCATTCGGAGAAGCTGGCCGTGATCGTGTCGGCCGGGGCCACATTGACCATTGGGTAGGTTTGGGTGGCAGAACCGCTCGCCACGTCGCCGACTGTGCTCGTAAGCACGCTGGAAACGTCGTAGTATTGATTCGGCGTGACGGTGAATGACAGGGTGGCTCCCGCCGCACAATAGATATCACCGGACGGGCTGATGGTTCCGCCTGTTCCGGCAGACGCGGTGATTTTTTGTTGAACTGTGCCAGTTTCACCAAAGTTGATGCCCTCGGCAAATTCACTGGCGATGTCGGAGCTGGATTTGGCTTCGTCATAGACGCGGATGGCGCCCAGATAGCCATGGTAGATGTTCCAGCCATCCCACTCGTTGAAGCTATGGGGAGTGGTGACGTCGGAAGCATTGAAATAACCCCGCATAATTCACGTTCGGATTCGGGCTCTGATCTTCCACATATTGGCGGCTGGGGTCGAAAATCACACCACCATTGGATGCCGTGGGAGTGTAAACCCAAGCCTCAATCGTCCGGGGGCCATTGCTGCCGAGCGAGGCCGGGCAAAGCGGGCCTGCGAAACCTTGGCCCGCTGTAGTGCAGTCGACGGCTGAATAGGCGACAGAAGAGCCCGGATTGCCAATGAGTGTCTTTGTTGGGTTTCCCCAATCGGCACTTTGGAAATAGTCCGGCGCCAAGGAACCGGTGGAAAAACTCCAGTGCTTGGTCCCGGCATCATAGTCACCCGGTTTCATTTCAAGCACGAGGCCCGCTGCGGCGATCCCAGCACCGAAACATAGCGCTGCCACTGAGGCAGCGGTCTTTGCGGCGAGGCACAGCGACGTGGATCTCCACAAGGGACGATTCACGCTGGCTTGGGGAGGATGGTTGCCGTCGGGCCAACGAGGCTGGGCCGCAGGGGACGATGTTAGGTGTGTGTTTTTCATGGAACTCCAGGATTGATCTAATTGTTAGATATTTGACGCGGCGCGGGGTGGACTGTTGGGACGATGGGGATTGTGGGGGCTGTGGTGTGCGTGTGGGGCCTTTGCCCTCACAACATTCCGGTCCACCTCACAATGCTAGGTCGCACCTCGCAGAAGAACACAAATCGCGCCCTTTGGGCAATGACTGAAATGCGAATTCAGTGCCCCTTTTGCGAAATAGGCCTGCACTTGCTGGGGGGTGCCTTGTAGCGGCGTGTCTGTGACCGCCGATAGCCAATGGGGTGACCCTTGTTGCCTCGGCGGGTTCATTGGCGAGTCAGGGTCATCGGTGGTCATAGACACGCCGCTATCAAGGCGACAGCAATTCTTGAGCCATTCCTGAGCTTGAGCGCGATTTTAGGGAATTGACTTGCTCGACACTGTGGCGCTTTTGAGCTCGATCACTGAGTTCTCAAGCCATGGACGATGGGCTGGCCGCTCAATGCTGCTGGCCCCGGTGCTGCGATTTGCGCTCTGGGCCCCGGCGTTGGATTGATTGTTCTTTATAGACGTCAGGGGGATAGGTACCATCTCGGTGTCGTGTTTGAGGATTATTTTCATGGCTTGTACCGAATATGTCACACTCCCGATTTCGCGGATTAACCCTCGCCCTGGCGGGCATCCTCTGCCTGAGTGGCTGCGCCACTTACCATGCGTTGCCGCTCACCTCGGCAGAGGTCGAACGCAAACTTCGTCCCCTCGGCGACGACGCACTTGCCATTGCAGCCCGAAAAATCAAGCATCCGCTGCTCCATTCCCTGCGCTTGGATGCCAGCGACGGGCTTTCGCCGGATGAAGCTGAGCTGCTCGCCGTGTTGCTCAATCCGGCGCTGCGGGCCCTGCGAGATCAGGCGGGTGAGGCGCGGGCCCAACTTTTGAAGGCCGGCATCCTTCCAAATCCCCAATGGACCGGCAATCTCGACTTCGTCACTGGCGGCACCACTGAAGGAACTAGGACCGGTTTTGGCCATGGCTTGAGCTGGGATTTGCAGGCCCTGGTCACCCGGGGGCAGGATGTTGCCAGCGCCCGAAATGATGATCAGGCGGTGCGTCTCGACATCGCTTGGGACGAGTGGCAGACGGCGCTTGCCGCCCGTTCTGCAGTCTATGATCTTGTTTCGCTGCGTGCCCAAGTGGCCCAGGCCCAAGAAATCTCGGAGCGGCTGGCCAGCAATGTCGGTTTGGTTAGAAAGGCCGCCGCCGCGCATGAAATGACGGTTCTCGAATCGGCCACGGTTGAGGCCTCGGCCAACGACGCGCGTTCCGTGTTGCTCGGTCTCGAGCAAGAACTCGAGCAGCGCCGCATCGCACTCAACCGTGCCATCGGCTATCCGTCAGCCACCAAGCTGCGGCTCCAAAGCGCCACAGCACTTCCCTCGCGGGTCGATCCGCCATCGGCCGCCTCGCTGTTGCATGGCTTGGAGGAGCGCCGATTGGATCTGCTCGCCCTCAAGCGCGGCTACGAGAGCCAGGATGCAAAACTGCGCTCGGCCATTCTCGCCCAGTTTCCTAACATATCAGTCGGTTTCAATCGTGCAACTGATACCGGCAACGTTCGCACACTGGGCCCGACCATCACCCTTGCGCTTCCGCTCTTCGACCACAATCAAGGCAACATTGCCCTGGCAAACGCCACACGACAGCGCCTGTTTGATGAATACACCAGCCGTCTTTTCACGGCCCGGGCCGATGTTGCGGCTGCGCTTGCGGACATTCAGGCGCTCAATGATCAAATCGCCCACGCGGATCAGGCACTGCCGGCACTCCGCCGACTCGTTGAGATCTCCGGGAATGCCGTCGCGGAGGGCAACGCCGGAATTCTCGGCTATTACACGACGCAAAATGATCTCAACCGAAAATCCCTCGACGTCCTGAAACTCAAACAGCAACTCGCCCAGGCCCGCATCGCTCTCGAAATTGCCGCGGCATGGCACCTTTCCCCATGAAACGATCCCTATCAGCCATTCTCGCCCTTGTCCTCGCGACAAGCGCCTGCCATCGCACCGGCCCCGCCGCAGGAAAGGCTGAGGACGAGGTGAAGGCCACCGCCACCGTCAAGACAGCCAAGCTCGGCAAGGAACTCATGGCTACAACTCTAACAGCGTATGGAACGGTCGTCGCCCAACCGGGCGAACTCGTCGGCGTTTCGGTGCAATATGAAAGCAAAGTCATGCGCTTGCTCGTTTCCGCCGGAGAGCCGGTGAAGGAGGGGCAACCACTCATCGAGGTCGAGCCCAGTCCTGACACGAAGTTGCAACTCGCCCAAGCAACCTCCGCCGCCGAGTCTGCACGCAGCCAACTCGAACAAATGGAACGGCGCTTTGAGATGAAACTCGCGGTCAATCAGGACCTCCAACAGGCACGGCAAACCGCCCGGGACGCCGCCGCGAAACTCAGCAGCCTCATCGCCCGCGGCGCTGGCGAACGAACAACCCTGAAGGCTGAACTTAGCGGCTTGCTCGCCTCGATCGATGTGCGGATCGGGCAGATTGTCCCCGCTGGCGCTCCGCTGCTGGCCCTTGTCCCGGCCCGCAAGATCGAAGTCCTCCTCGGCGTCGAACCGGAGAATGCCGGTCGGCTTCATGAGGGGCAGAGCGTCCGGCTTCATGCGGTCAATCAGGATGCGCTGGAAGGCACCGGCGGAATCCGTTTGGTCACGCGGCGGGTGAATCCGCAGACCCGGTTGGTGGACACATTCGTGACGGTGCCGCCAGACATTCCGCTTCTGCTCGATGGCTATGTGTGTGGTGAAATCCGCGTCGAGGAAAAGAACGCCTTCGTCGTTCCGCGTGATGCCGTCCTGCCCGACGAGGATGGCTCTGTGCTTTTCACGGTTCGCGATGGCCACGCCGTCAAACATCAGGTAACCACCGGCTTGGAGACTGATGACCTAACGGAAGTGTCCGGCAACACCCTTCGTGAAGGTGACGAGGTCGTCACCACCGGCAACTATCAACTGCAGGACGGCATGGCTGTTAGCTGTTCCGAGTGATGCAATCTTAACTGTCATGAAATTCACTCGCTGGGCGCAGTCTCACGCTCGTTCGATCGTTTTCCTTATCGTCGTTCTCGCCATTGGCGGTGCGATGAGCGGCTGGAACCTGCCCGTCGCTCTTTTTCCGCATGTCGATTTTCCCCGCGTCCGGGTGAGTGTCGACGCGGGAGACAGGCCTGCCGAGCGCATGGCCGCCGAAGTTACCTATCCGGTTGAGGAGGCCTTGCGAGCCATTCCCGGCGTCCGCCACATCCGCTCGACAACGAGCCGCGGCAGCAACGAGATTTCGGTGACCTTTGATTGGGGAGCTGACATGGTTCAGGCGCTGCTGCAAGCACAGAGCGAGTTGACCCGTGTGCTGCCGAGTTTGCCGCAGGGAACATCCTTCGAGGTGGCCCGGATGGACCCGACGGTGTTTCCTGCGATTGCCTATAGCTTGACGTCGCAGACCCACTCGCTGGTCGAGCTGCGCGACATCGCCCTATATCAACTCCGCCCGATTCTATCGACCATCCCGGGCGTGGCAAAAATCGCGGTGCAGGGCGGTGCAAGCGAGGAATTCCGGGTGATCGTGGATCCTGCCAAGCTCCAGTCATTCGGCGTGACGATCGGCGACGTCGCCAAGGAACTCTCTGCCTCTAACGTGCTGCATGCTCTCGGACACCTCGAGGATCACGACAAACTCTATCTGGTGGTCTCCGACACCCGCTTCAAAAATATGGCGGAAATCGCCAATTGCATCCTCCGATCCGGTGCCAATGGTGTGGTTCGCGTCAAGGATGTGGCCGAGGTTAGAGACGACACCGAGCCGCAATTCATCCGCGTGACAGCCGATGGCCGCGACGCCGTGATTTTCCAGATCTATCAGCAGCCGGGAGCCAACACGGTGCAAATCGCCGCTGACGCAAAAGCGAAGCTCGCCGCCCTTGGCAACAAGCTGCCGACGGGCGTCAAGCTATCTCAATGGTATGACCAAAGCGACCTGATCGTCGCCTCCGCGAAAAGTGTCAGTGATGCCGTGCTCATCGGTGCCGCCCTCGCCGCATTGGTTCTCTTCGCGTTCCTGAGAAACTGGAAGATCACCTTTATTGCGTTAGTGTCACTCCCAGCCTCGCTGGCTGCCACCGTGCTGTTGCTCAAAGTCCTCGGCATGAGCTTCAATATCATGACCCTCGGCGGCATGGCGGCCGCGGTCGGGCTTATCATCGACGACTCGATCGTGATGGGCGAACATATCATGCGCCGCCTGCGCAGTGGAACCGGCCATGAGCACGAGCGGATCATGCGGGCTACCGCTGAGTTTACCCGGCCCCTCGCCGGTTCGTCCGCCTCAACGATTATCATCTTCCTGCCACTTGCGTTTCTAACAGGTGTGACCGGGGCGTTTTTCAAAGCCCTTTCGCTCACCATGGCCGCCAGCCTGATCCTCTCGTTCCTCATCGCATGGCTCGCGGTGCCAATCCTAGCGGGCAAATTGTTGGGAAAAACTGACGCTGATCAGGAGGAAGGCGGCGCGTTGACCCGCTGGATGCATGCCGGCTACGACCACCTGATGCGCTGGGTTCTAACGAAGTCATGGCTGATTGTGTTAGTTATGCTTCTGCTAGGTGGTTCCGGTTGGTACGCCTCGACGCGTGTTGGATCAGGCTTCATGCCGACCATGGACGAGGGCGGATTCATTCTTGATTACGTAGCTCCGCCCGGAACCTCGCTCACTGAGACGGATCGCATGCTCCAGCAAATCGAAGCCATCCTGCAAAAAACGCCGGAAGTGGCCACCTACTCGAGGCGTACCGGCTTGCAGCTCGGCGGTGGCTTGAGTGAGTCTAACATCGGTGACTTTTTCGTGCGTCTCAAACCCTTCCCTCGTCGATCCATCGTTGAGATAATGGATGATGTGCGTGGACAGATCGGCGAGAGCGTCCCGGGAATTGAGGTCGAGTTGTTGCAATTGATGGAGGATTTAATCGGAGACCTGACCGCCGTGCCTCAGCCGATCGAAATCAAACTCTTCACCGACGATGAAAATCTCCTGCACGAAACCGCGCCCAAAATCGCCGAGAACATCGCCAAGATCAACGGCGTAGTCGAGGTGAAAAATGGAATCATTCCCGCCGGAGATGCCCTTATCGTCGAGGTGGACCGCGTGAAGGCTGCCCTCGAAGGTCTCGACAGCGGTGAAGTGACCACCCTGATGGAGGATTTTCTCCGCGGCAACGTCACGACTAACATCCAGCGCGGCCCGAAGTTGGTCGGCGTCCGGGTTTGGACAGCGAAGAACACCCGCAGAACCGAGCGCAACCTGCGCGAGTTCCAGCTCCGTGCGCCTGACGGTCATCTCGTTCCGTTAGGCCGCATCGCCACGATCAAAACAGTGACTGGTCAGCCGGAAATCAACCGCGAGGATCTAAAACGCATGGTTGCGGTAACCGCTCGCATATCGGGTCGCGACCTTGGCTCGACGGTCGCCGATGTTAAACATGTGTTAGATAGTGGTGACATGCTGCCCGCCGGGGTCTATTACAGTTTGGGCGGGCTTTATGAACAACAGCGGATCGCGTTTCACGGCTTGCTAGTGGTGATGATCGCCGCCATCGTTCTGGTATTCCTGCTGCTGCTCTTCCTTTATGAAAGTTTCCGGGTCGCCATCGCCATGCTGGCCACACCGTTGCTCGCCCTGCCCGCCGTCTTTCTCGGCCTCTGGCTTACC
>Ga0194037_1002860_pt1 | contig 11003 bp, 16 predicted proteins | sample JunL306m_MetaG_FD_148653 | JGI IMG/M metagenome (GOLD analysis project Ga0194037, IMG submission 148653) | Anoxic zone freshwater microbial communities from boreal shield lake in IISD Experimental Lakes Area, Ontario, Canada - Jun2016-L304-6m | ecosystem: Environmental > Aquatic > Freshwater >...
ACAAATTAACAGCATCAGTAACAGCGTTTTTAGATATGTGCCTGGCAACAGTTGGCAAAAGTACCGGAAAATGGTATTGGGAAGTTTTGCTACAATCAGGATCTAATGGTTTTAGTGTAGGTATAGCCCAGGCGCAAACAAACTACAATACAACATTAGGCACACCGGCAACCGGTTGGAGTTATACAACATTTTTTACAGGATCTTATAAACAGAACAGCGGAACGGCACCACCATACGGAACGGCGGCCGCGGTTGGTGATACTATAGGCGTAGCGTTGGATATGATTTCTAACCAAATTACTATCTACAGAAATAACGTATCATTAGGCGTAATGTTCACCGGTTTGTATGGTACAATATATCCAGCTATAGGATCCTATTTATACCCGGCAAGCTATGTCGCAAAGTTTGACGCGGCCAGCTTTATATATACACCACCGGCGGGATTTATTGCCTTAACACCTTAACTGTTTTTATGCATTACTATATAGCAGACACAATGAAAAAATCAGGAAAAAACGAGCAAGCCAGGGCACAAAGTACCGGCGCGTTGTTGGCACAGATCCAGGATATAGACAATAACATGGCCGCGGGTGGTTGGCCGGATGGACTGATCCGCATTTATGCGATCGCGCAAATAATGTTAGAAAGTGATTGGTTAACGTCGGCGGTTGGCAATGAAAATAACAACTACAGCGGGATTAATTGGATCAATAAACCATACCAAAACGCAACTAGGGGAAGATCTAAACCAGCAAGCGAGGGCGGCGGGTATTATGCACACTATAATAATTTTGGTGATTACCTGGCAGATTTCAAGAGAATATTATCCCTAAATACCGGCGGCAAAGGTAGGCCGATAGATGCCACCAGCGCGGCCGAATATGGGGAACGGTTACGGGCAAATCATTACTTTACAGATCCGAACTACCATACAAAATTTAACGCCACCTTAAAAAAAATATCAGATGCAGTAAATTACGGGGCAAGCCAGTATAAGCAATTTTTACAACAAAGGGAGCAGGGCCAAAACACTTTTACAGTAACAGCCGGTAAAGGACTAACAAACAATGAAACATTTGCAGCAGGGCAAAATTTAAGTTTAATTACTCAATGGGTTACCGACCATCCGGTAATGGCAGCGGGCGCGGCATTAGGAATAATATTAGCCATTAAAGCGGCATCAAAATAGTTTATTTTTTAACCAAACAATTACGAAAATGAAACGATTAACATTGTTAATTCAAACGCTAAAGCAATCAATAGCGGCGGTAGAAACACCAGCAAAAAAGATTGAACAATTGGAATGGGCCAAAACATTTGCGGCCGAATTTTTAACCGGAATTTGGTTACAACTATTTCTGCAAGTAGCTAACCAAATCGAAAAAACAATACCAAATGCATAATACTAAACCATTTCAAAAGCACCAGCCGGACACTCCGGCCGGTGCTAAAATTGCAAGCTATTACAGGCGCAATGTTATTATTTCCCATCCGGATAAAAAGATCTATATCCAAGTAATGTGGGACGGATTAGGAGAATTTAATTTACAGGAATGGAAGGAAATTAACAGCGGAGCATGGTTTAATTTTGTCCCTAAGGAACTAATAACCACGATCCGCGAAGGTATCAACAGCGGTTACAAGGTGCAAACAATGGCACTAGCTGGTGGACCGGTTGGCGAAATGCATACGGTTTTACAGGTTATTGATATAACCGACGGGCACCATTACTTTAACAATATAACCGGAGCGGTAGAAGCAAATTAATTTTTTTTTAACAAAACACTTTACTACATTTGTGATGTCGAAGGCAAAACAAATTGAGCGGATATACAATATTTTATACGTTTTTCTTTACTGCTCAAGTTAGGAAATACAATCCGGTCCAGCCTTCGACAAGCAATGGACCGGATTTTTTATTTTACTAGATCAACTATTTTTGTACGTACAAAAATCGCATCGATGGAAAAGAAACAACCAGGAAGAAAGAAAGGAACGGCAAACAGGAAAGGAACTTTTAAATTAATGGCACCTGGTTCATTAAGAAAAAACAGGCTCGAAATAAGAGTATCTGATATTTTCCTCGAGGCGATAGAATGGCATAAGAAAAACGGAATTAATAAAAGTTCGTCCGATATTATACACGAGGCTATTGTTAAGTTAACACAATATCATTACAGGTGCCCTATAGATTTTTTTCAAAAAGTAAGAGATACAATTTAACCGGAATACTCACAGTTTAAAACCGTAAAAAATGAGCAAAAAAACATTTATAATTCAAGAGGACAGGATCGAAATATTATTATCCCATTTAAAGCACAACGAGATTGACGAGAATATGTTTTTTTTCGATCCAACATACAGAGCGTTAAGATCATTATTATTTTTCTCTGATTCATTCGAAACACATGAGGCCGTCGATAGGTATTTATTAGGACTAATTAAGTAAAGAAATTGCGTAAGGGATGCCAGGCTCCGGAGCGGTCCGACCTGGAACAGTAGCGCAATGTGTAAACGGTTGAGGGGTGGAGTTATGCGTAATAGTATTTCCACCCCTTTTTACAATCACATCACCTTTAAAAAGTATATTATGTCTAAGTTTGAAAAGATCACACTAACAATTTTATTTATTTCCTCCCTTGCAGCATTTGCATTATGTGAATGTTTGATTAACTTAACGGTTGAGTTGCGATATAAAAATTATATCAATAGTCAGCTATTATCCAACCAAACAAAAAAGACGTTATGAAAGAAATGGTAAAAAATGTACTTGTATTTATTTTATTTTGTTTAATATTTGCGTTGCTTGCTTATGGAAATCAGGTATTGCACGTAATTGGACAGATTGCAGAAGATAAGTATAAGTAACTAAGTTTGTCCCGCCCCCGTTAAGTAAAACGGGGGTTTTTCGGACAAACCGGCGTTAGCCGGTCCGAAAATGTGTAAAATACCACCAACCACCACCGGCGGTATTTATTTCTTAACAAGGTCCGCCGGTGGTGGTTGGTGGACAAAATTAAAATTTCCTTTATGCTATCAGAAACCACCCAAATAAATTGGGAAAAAAGAAACGATATTTTATACACTACAGTTATTAATGGTTGGAATATTTCCCGCCACCAGGTATTTAAACAAGGCCGGACCATTACAGTAGGGGAGGAAAAATATTTATACGTAATGACAAAGGACGGCCACCGGCGCGTAAATACCGGAGATTGGCAGGAAGTACGGAAAACAATAGATTTAGAAGCAGTTAAAACACTTTTTTAATTATGCAAAATTCAATCGCGTTGGATTGGTGCCAATTACGGGTAACAGTCCCATTTATCAACTATCAGACCATCAAGCCGGAATGTTTTGAGATCCGAAAAGATGAGGTACAGACGCAGCAGTTTAAATCGTTGTACCATATCCACGAAAAGGAAACAGGGGAGGAGGTGGCCGTTTTGGTGGCAGAGCCGCGCAATAATATGTGCCTAAGGGATAACGACGGAATAATAAAGATCCTGAATAAATACCTTTATCAAAAAAATTTTTACCACTTCGTGGTATATCTTTTAAAGGATCTTGAATTAACTTTCGAAAATATTGTACGGTTGGACATTGCTTATGATTTCCTGAAGTTTGATAGTATGGAATGTCGTGAGTTTGTAGAGAATTTTCGCGCGGATACGTTTCTAAAGTCCTATAAATGCAAGTATAGGGATAGCGGAGAGAGCCGGAGCGTAGAAAAGGGAAAACTAACCGGAGGTTGTGAAAGTATTAAATTTGGGATGGAAACATCGGAGGTTAGTTATCAACTATACAATAAGTCGTTAGAAATGCAGCAAAAAAAACTAAAGCCCTGGATCCTGGAGCATTGGCAAAAAAACGGATACGACGGAAAAAGTGAAGTTTGGAGGTTGGAATTTAATTTAACCAGCACCAGCAAAGGGATAGTATTTAAAGATGGGGAAATACTATCCTTTAAAGATCTACAGATCATTAATAGGATTGAGGATATTTATAGCCATTGTTTTAGTAAACATTTTCAATTCGTTTTTGCAGAATTAACCAGGCGCGGAAATTACCGGAAACAATCAAGATGTACACCGGTTGTTTTGTTTGAAAAGTTGGTATATAAGCCGGTTACTATCAAGCTATCAAATAAAAAAGATAGCGGGAGATCCGGAAAAATTTTTGCTAAAAACTTAATGAAACTTAACCAGGAGTTGCGAGGCCAGGATTTTGATCTTGCAATAATGGGCAATGAGTTAATGACATGGGTTATAAAAACGCGGAGCCTGGAGGAGTGGGCAAAAAAGAAATTACCAGGGATACACTATAGCGATCGGGTAGTTGATGCCATAGAAAAGGGCCGCAATAGTCAATTACAGGCCGAAATGGGTAAGGTAATTTCATTACCGGCCAAATATAAGAGCCAGGCACAACAGGCCCAGGATCTACAAAATACAATTGATTTATTGAGGGCAAAAGAATTTGCAATAATTCCGGATGGTATGCTTGTAAATTATGATAATTCCGGCAAATTTTTGGGACTAGTATCATCACCTTTCTAACAAATTTGTAGACAAATTTAAGTAAAAAAATCACATTTGTTTTGTGGTTAGGAATTGTTTTGTATATTTGATATAACAAAACAAACTTATTATGTCAGCACCAGCAAGCGGATCAACAGTAACACAAGTTGTTAGTGGCGCATCAGCCGCCACACAAGCCACCGCGGAATCAAATTTTAACACGGCATACGGCGCAATTACACCAAAAGCCGGTACACCGGTATTTTTGCAGTTTTTTAATTATTCCGTGGTTGTAAAACCGGATGCGTCGTTATTATACACCGTTTCCGGCGTGGTAACCTATATTGCACCATAAACAGCAACTAATGGCAGCAGTAACCGAAATCAGGGAAATTTTACCATATTACGACCAATACAACCTACAGGTTGAGGATCACGATACTAATGACATTGTAAAATGTTTAAAAAAGTATCATAAAATTCATGGGCCGGATTATGATAAAATTTCCTTGCCGTTTTGGAAAGGATCCGCGGAAAAAACAGGCCGTTATTTGTTCGATTTTTTAAAAAACAATGTTCGTTATGATACCGAGCCGGAGGATTACCAAACAGTAAAAACACCGGCGGCCATATTGCACCAGGGACACGGAGATTGTAAACATTATTCATCATTTATTACCGGCGTATGCGACAGCCTGGAAAGATCAGGTTATCCCATTAAAAGTAAATACAGGTTTGTTAGTGATACGCCGGATAAAGATATACACCATGTTTTCGCAGTATTAGAGGATAAAAAACAGGTAGGATCTACAGGCACCGACTATTGGGTTGATCCTGTTTTAAGTAGCTTTAATAAAAGACCAAATTTTTACAACATAAAAGACACTATTATGTCAAACGGGATCGGATCACTTTATCATATCAGCGGCATCAGTAACGAATTAACCAACATTGGCAACATAGAAAGGTTATTTAATACACCGGATAAGATCCACCAGGTATTGAGAGCGCACAATATAAACCCACGGCATTTTACAAACCCAAACCATTTATATAACTTTCTTTTTCACCACCACAGCAGGCCAGGACAGCACAATCCCTTTACGCCTAAACCATCAATGGTTGCCGGTTACGAAATAGGAAAATCCAATTTCCTTAAAAAATTGGCTCACGGTATGGAAGTTAATTTTTCTAACGTCCAAAAAGGTATAAAAGTAAACGCGGCCAATGCCAAACAAATGGCTTTGAATGTGGGATTATCACCGGCGCGAAATGCATTTTTAGGACTATTGGACGTTAACGGTTTTAATATAGCGGTACGCCTTAGGGATACTTTAAAAGGCAAGGATAGGCAAGCATTATTGCACAAATGGGAATCATTAGGAGGCCATAGCCAAGCATTAATAAATGCAGTTAATAATGGATACCGGCATTTCAAAAAAAACCACGGCGGTTATGATATTAAAAGGGACCATGTTAGCGGCGTGGGCGTGGTGGCCGTTGCAACATTGGTTGCCCTGGCATCCGGAATTATTGCAGCTCTGCAACAATTTATAAAACATTCTCCGGAAGAAGATCAATCGATCGCAGAAAGTGTCAAGGATGGAATTAAAGATATTGCAAAAAATGCCGTAACAGCCGAAATGCAAACAGATGCAAGCGGAACAATTAATCAGGATAATAAATTTTTATCCAGGGGACTGGATCCAAGCAAACCGTCAATGTCTGTAAGTGCCGGAGTAGATGCCGACGGAACGCCGACGGTAACAGTACATGCAATAGATCACCCACAAGTGCCAGGACCAGGAGGTCCACAAGATCGCAATCCACAGGATCCGGACAATATACCAGGCGGCGGAGTTATCAGCGAGGATCTAACAGGATCTATTAAAAGCATGTGGGCCGGTTTTACTACATGGGTAAGCAATAATAAATTAATCGCTGGTGGTATGGTAGTTGGTTTGGTAGCCTATAAATACTACAGCAAACCAGGCCGCAAACCACGTTTTTTAAAATAGTTTTTTCACTTAAAATACATATATTATGGCAACAAGAAAGGGCCACAGAAAACCAAGAGCGGCCAAAAGAAAAACTACAGTTTACATTGGAAAGAAACACCGCCGACGCGTTAGTGGCTCAATTGGTGCCACACACCACAGGACACCGCGCCGACGGTCTGTAGGTGCCACAAAGGGCGGTACATTAAAGAACATTGGAGTGTTAGCCATTGGCATGGTTGGCGGCGCAATGGGTACGCATTTTTTATTGCGGCCATTGGAAAATAAGTTAACGGCGCAATATCCAAAAGCCGGTAAAATTATGGGAGCCGCGGAAATTTTGATCGGTGGATTTATAGCAATGAAATCATCTAAGCCAATTATAAAAGGCATTGGATTAGGTATTATGGCCGGCGGCGTAAATACCGTAATGCACCAATTTAATTTAGGTACTTCAAATCCTGCAATATCGGGGATGGACAATGGTTACCAAAATATCCGGATACCAATTTCCGGCTCAATGACTAACTTAATAAGCGGCGTAATTAATCGGGAGCCGGTGCCAAATACAAGTTATGTTGCCGGATCCGGATCCGCGGAGGATATGTATAGGAATTACGTACTTAATGGCTCAATGGAAGGATTAACAGATCCAAGCGACTTGCCACCAATAGGATATAATTTCTAATAATTACCACTAATAAAAACACATTTAAGTAACTTATTTTAAACTAAAAAATTTATTTTATGAGTAACGATATTGGCAGAATGACGTTAAGCAATCCAGGACTAAGGGAAAATTTCCGCGTTGCTGCAATGATGCTTGCAAAAGCAAATAATATACAGGTGGAGCAGGTTAGGTTGGACGATCTAACGCAAGGTTTTTTACGCTCACCTATTGACCTGCAAACCAATTTAAGTAAATTGCAATTTCCAATGTCTACATTGGACCAGGCAAGCGTTACCGGCGCGCCTAATATTCCAATTACTAATCTAGTTGCAAGTGTAGATGCATTTGTAGCGGGCCAAATGTCATACTATCTAATGATTTATAGCTTCACGGGAGGCAATCAAATCAATATGGATTTTACCGGCGGCAATTGCTTTACACCTACAACATATCCTTCACCGTGGGAGAATAACGGCACCGGCGTTAATTGGGATCCTGGATGTATGATATTTTGGTTGGGTTATATCAAAATAGAGATTAACAGCAAGGTCCTTTACAAGCAATGGGATTTAATGCGCCATTATAATGCACCAATGACGCAAGCGACACCAGGATTTCCAAGCCCCAGTAATTACATTCCTAAGCAGAAAAACCAATACGACGGCGGCCAGGATGGATTTTACCCAATGGAGCCTTTGCCGGTATTCTCGGGATCTAAGCAAAACGTGGTGGAAATGTATCTCCCAACTAATATTCCACCTACTATTGCTCCATTTAATCAAACCGGAATCGGATACGGTACAACATTTATCGCAAAAGCTATATTGCATTTCCGCGGTATCACTTGCCAAAATGCAAGCGGTTTAAAGTAGTGCTAATATTCAGCACTACTTTTTTCCGACCTACATTTTTATAAGTTCACCAAAAAAAGCAAGGAAATGAATATAAAATTTATAAGTCCTAATGCCGTCATGATTGAGGTATTAGTAACGGCGCAAAGTGGAAACACACCCACGCAAATAACCTTTGTAGAGCAGCAATTGTTGTTGAACCGTCCAATTGTTGCAATAGAAGCGTTTTGCGATCAGGATTTCCCATATAGCCCACTATCCGCAGGGGTGCCGGTTATACCGGTGGCCGCCTTTAATAAGGCATTTGTACAGATAAACCGATTAGGTAATAAAGCAAGCGGTAACCAAGCGGGATTGTACTATAAAAACTTACCATTGTGTATGTTGCGGAGGGTGCAAAATAATTATACCGGATTAACACCAAGTACAAGTTTTACCAGGGAATTATTCCAGGTAAAGCCCATGTTTGTTAGTTGGCCGGATAGTCAAATCGCATTTCCAACAGCGGCGGCAATGAGTACACCGTCCTTTAGTATTCCATTTTTAGTTCACTTTTTGTTACCGTCGGAAGATCCGGCACCATATATGTAATAATGGCCAGGGGCATAGAGCATAAAGAAAAGGAAGGCGTTTTAACAGCTTACAGACTAGCAAATAAACCCAATTGGGGAATATTTGCCGGAAGTGAGTTAATGATCGCTTACGAAGGTAGCAACATGGATGATGGCGAAACCATGTTAAGCAATTATTTGGATATTTTGGAGGATGGCCGGAGTAGTACGGTATTTACTTTAAAAATTTATCATCCAGACGTTACCAGGATCACAAACAAAACAGCATCCAGCGGATCCACTACCTTTATGTTAGCCAATACGCCAACGATGGTGGACGAAAAAACCGGCCTTATGATTTTAGACAAAACAAATTATAAGGCCGGTAATATCGGAACGGATCCGGCATTATTGGCCAGGTTGGAAAAATTGGAGAGCCTTAATGAGAGTTTACAACAGCAGTTGTTAGATCAAAAACTGAAAGATATTGAAACCAGGCACCAGGCGACAATTTCAGGATTAAGCGCTCAGCCTACAGGATGGGCAAAATTATTTGATAGCCTGGCGGAAAAACCGGAAACGATCCCGCAAACAATTGGAGCCTTAGGGGATATGTTTATGGGCATTTATTCCAGGATAAAAGGCGGCAATGTACCACAACAAGAAAACAAATTTTTACATAATAATCCATTATCCGGAACAACAAAAACGGACGAGGATACAAACAAAACAGAGCAGGAAATGGAAAATAATACTAACGTCGAAGAACTACAGGAAGTAGAATTAACACCAAAGCAAATAGAACAGGCGCACGACCTACAGCAACAATATTGCGACGAATTGGAGGATAAATTAGGTATTCCAAATTTTACGGGATACCTGGAATATCTCAACAGGTTACCAAATGAAAAATTGTCCGCCTGGAGCCAACAGGAACAATATTTACAAACAATACGCACCAGGTTAACAGACGATCAGTTAACCGATTTAGTAAGATCCGTTGCCACGGCATCAGATAAAACATTGAAATTAATTATGGGTTATTTATCGTAAAATTATGCAGGACGTAATTACAATGTTTCAAAATTTCAATGCTAACAAAGGGGATTGGAACCAGCCATTTAACCAGGTATTATTTTTAAATTACGACACTACCAATGTGGTTAAAATAAACGATCAGCCAATCCCTCCGGCCATAGTTCAGGGCGGTTTTGTTTATCCCTCACAATTAAGTATTTGTTTGAATGTGGGAGAGGTTAACAAATCTTCATTTTCTTTTGATTTCGGGCAAACCACGGCGGCACAATTGCACGTACTTTTTACAAAATACTTATGAGCATATCCGTAAATAATACGTTATTTGGGGCCGGTGGTGGTATAGGACCAGCAGGTCCACCAGGACCAACAGGACCAACAGGTGCAGCGGGCACACCAGGCACACCAGGAACAAATGGCGCTACATGGTACACCGGCACCACGGCACCAGGGGCCGGATTAGGCGCAAACAATGATTTATATTTACTAACCACCACCGGAGACGTATATAAGAAAACGGCGGGCACCTGGAGCGTAATAGAAAATATTACCGGACCAACAGGTCCAGCGGGATCACCAGGCACACCAGGAACAAACGGCGCGACATGGTACACCGGCACCACGGCACCAGGGGCCGGATTAGGCGCAAACAATGATTTATATTTACTAACCACCACCGGCGACGTATATAAAAAAACGGCGGGCACCTGGAGCGTAATAGAAAATATTACAGGACCAACAGGACCAACAGGACCAACAGGAGCCACAGGCGCAACAGGTGCCACAGGTGCAAGCGGAGTTGCATTAAGTGGAGTTAATAACCAGGTAGGCACTACTTATACATTTGTGTTATCAGATGCCGGAAAATTGGTAACGCTTAATAATGCATTGCCCATTAACGTAACAGTGCCAACAAATGCAAGTGTAGCTTTTCCGGTAGGTAGCACTGTAATAGATCTAACGCAATGGGGAGCGGGAAAGGTTACACTATCCGCGGCACCAGGAGTTACAATAAGTAGTTTTAATGGATACCTATCTACAGCGGGGCAATATGTTACTTTATCCCTTATTTTAGTAAGTACCGATAGGTGGTTATTGGTAGGTAATTTGATAGTGTAAACAACCGGCACACTTTACGGTAAAAAACCGACTAAGCGCATGATAACAAATGGTGTATTAAATTTCGGAAATAATGCTATTACGTGGGATCCTTCAAAAATGGGTGCCGCGGTTACTTTATCATCCGACAAATTAACAGCATCAGTAACAGCGTTTTTAGATATGTGCCTGGCAACAGTTGGCAAAAGTACCGGAAAATGGTATTGGGAAGTTTTGCTACAATCAGGATCTAATGGTTTTAGTGTAGGTATAGC
>Ga0194037_1002861_pt1 | contig 11001 bp, 7 predicted proteins | sample JunL306m_MetaG_FD_148653 | JGI IMG/M metagenome (GOLD analysis project Ga0194037, IMG submission 148653) | Anoxic zone freshwater microbial communities from boreal shield lake in IISD Experimental Lakes Area, Ontario, Canada - Jun2016-L304-6m | ecosystem: Environmental > Aquatic > Freshwater >...
ATATTATTGTCGGCGCTAATGATAAACCTATTAATAATAGTCAAGATATCAACAACCTAGTAGGTTTATTGCAAATTGGTGATAAGGTTACGATAGACTATTTTCACGGCACAGAAAAAAAAGCCGTCACAGCTATTATCGCTAAACCAGAACTAACGCAAGTGGCTGGTGAAAAGTTACACCGTTTATTACAAGGTACGGTATTAAGTGCTACTGCAAAAAACCAGCTAGAAGGTATTAGTATCGACAAAATCAATACTGCCTCTTATGCTTGGATGGTTGGTTTAAGACCCGGAGATGTCATTGTTTCTGCTAATCGCTATCGCGTGCATAATCTGGATGAATTTAAGAGTGCGGTCAATCCTAATAGCGCAGTACTCATTAATATCCAACGCGGCGATCAAGGTTTATTTGTTGTGTTAAGATAAGTTCCTGTAGGGGCGAATTCATTCGCCCCGTTTGAAAAAACCAATGTACTGATCGAATCTGCCACCCCTTCAGTCGTAGGCCAACATTTAACCTTTGTGATTAATTGTAGGCCGGTGAAGGCTTTTCGAGCGAAAGCGAGTAAAGCATTTCCGGCATAGGCTCTGCTCCACTGCCGGAAACGCCACCACGCGCTACGCTTGGGTGGCCTTATTCCGGCCTACAGATGGGCAACACATCAACCCTACAAATAATTTTTACGTTAGTACATAAAATTCTACACATAACAACATGACTACTGATAGAGAATTCATAGCTTTAAACATTGCCATTTTAGTGGTTTCTGATACGCGCACTGAGGCTGATGATGTATCGGGTAAAACCTTAGCAGATCGCGCTATAGAAGCTGGGCATCATGTACTAGAAAAAAGAATAGTACCCGACAATATTTACCAAATTCGTGCCGTGGTTTCAGATTGGATCGCTAAAACTGAAATACAGGTCATTATTAGTACGGGTGGCACTGGCGTGACAGGTCGTGATGGCACACCTGAAGCTATCGCCCCTTTACTCGATAAAGTTTTAGAAGGCTTTGGTGAAACTTTTCGAATGTTATCTTATCAAGACATCAAAACTTCAACGATCCAATCTCGTGCCTTGGCAGGTGTCGCCAATGCAACTTATGTGTTCTGTTTGCCGGGCTCATCGAGTGCCTGTCGTACTGGTTGGGACAGTCTTATTAAAGAACAATTAGATCACCGCACTCGACCTTGCAACCTTGCGCAACTCATTCCAAGACTGACAGAGCGCTAATATGAAATCTGTTTTTTTATTATTAGGTGCGTTAAGTGCTTTGGTGGGCGTAGCAATGGGAGCTTTTGGTGCCCATGCTTTAAAAACCAGCTTAAGCCCTGAGCAATTAAGTATTTATCAAACTGGCGTCAGCTATCAAATGTGGCATGCCTTAGGTTTGATTGGCATAGGCCTGACATTACTCCATGCCCCCACTTCTAAATTATTAAAATGGGCCGGCAACTTGATGTTTATCGGCATCGTTTTATTTTCTGGTAGTTTATATTTATTGGTACTGCTGGATATAAAAATATTAGGCATTATCACTCCCTTCGGCGGCGTTAGTTTAATTTGCGCCTGGGCCTTACTTTCCATTCACGCAGCTAAAAAGCAGCCAATCAACAGGCACACACATGACAGCAACTAATCCAGCGACTATTTTCTTAAAAGATTACACCGTACCTGATTATCTCATTCAAAATGTTGATTTAAAATTCAGCTTAGCTGAAGAACACACTCAGGTTATTTCACGTTTAACTTTAATACGCAATCCCGAAAGCCAAACCGGTGATGTCGCCCTAGTTTTAGCCGGTGAAAATTTAGTTTTAACGCGCGTCGTGCTTAATGATGATAAAGAATTAACTGAGCAAGACTACCTGCAAACTGAAGAAAGCCTCACTATTAATAATCTACCGCAACATCGCAGTTTTGTTCTGACTATCGAAAACACCATTAACCCAAAAGCCAATACGGCTTTAGAAGGCTTGTATTTATCTAACGGCATGTTATGCACGCAATGCGAAGCAGAAGGCTTTAGAAAGATCACTTACTTTCTAGATCGTCCCGATGTTATGGCCAAATTCACCACGACCTTGGTTGGCGACAAAAGTCTTTATCCTGTGATGCTTTCAAACGGCAATCAAATTGCTCAAGGTGATTTGGCCGATAACCAACATTGGGTCACTTGGGAAGACCCATTTAACAAGCCCTGTTATTTATTCGCACTAGTGGCAGGCCAACTAGAGTGTATTGAAGATGAATTTATCACGCTTTCAAATCGCAAGATCAGCTTACAAATTTTTGTCGAAGCTCATGATTTAGATAAATGCGACCATGCTATGCAATCTCTTAAAAATGCCATGCATTGGGATGAGCAAGTTTATGGCCGTGAATATGATCTAGATTTATATATGATCGTCGCTGTGGGTCATTTCAATATGGGCGCTATGGAAAATAAAGGCCTCAATGTTTTCAACACTAAATTTGTATTAGCACGACCTGATACCGCGACTGACAGTGATTATGAGCATATTGAAGGCGTCATTGCACATGAATATTTCCATAACTGGACGGGTAATCGAATTACATGCCGTGACTGGTTTCAGCTTAGCCTTAAAGAAGGCTTTACGGTATTTCGTGATCAAGAATTTACCGGTGACCAGACTTCTAAGGCCGTTAAACGCATAGAAGATGTCAACATGCTGCGCAGCCGCCAGTTTGCTGAAGATGCAGGCCCCATGGCTCATCCTATACGACCGGACTCTTATATAGAAATTAATAATTTTTATACCTTAACCGTCTATGAAAAAGGCGCTGAAGTAGTGCGTATGATCCATACCTTGCTAGGTGCTGAAGGTTTTCGTAAAGGGAGTGACTTATATTTTGAACGTCATGATGGCCAAGCTGTCACTTGCGATGATTTTGTTAGCGCGATGGAAGCCGCAAATAATATAGACTTAAGTCAATTTCGCCGTTGGTATGAACAAGCTGGCACACCTGTCATCAGCGTAAAACAAGCTTATGATGCAGACAGCCAAACCTTAACTCTTACACTAAGCCAATATTGCCCAGACACACCTGGACAGACTAATAAAGCACCGTTGCATATTCCTGTTAAGGTTGGCTTACTTAATCCTGATGGGAGTGCAGCCGGCACAGAAGTTATTTTGCAACTGACAGAAACTGAACAAAGCTTTAGCTTTGAGTCGCTAGCACAACGTCCGATCATTTCTATCTTAAGAGGTTTTTCAGCACCCGTTAAACTAGTTTTTGAGCGTAGCCTTGAAGAACTGGCTTTCTTATTAAGTCATGACAGTGATACTTTCAATCGCTGGGAAGCAGGACAGCAACTCGCCAGCCAAATTATTTTCAACTTAATCGAGGATCAACATCAGGGACGTACTTTAGTGCTTAACCCTATTCTTGTTGAGGCGTTTAAACAAATCATGGCGCAACAACCGGCTGATTTATCGTATTTGTCGTTATTACTCAACCTGCCGTCAGAAACCTATTTAGCTGAGCAAATGACGGTAATTGATGTGGTCGCCATTCATCAAGCTCGTGAATTTGTGATCTGTTCATTAACAGAACAGTTACAAGCACAGTTTACTAACTTATATAAGGCGCATCATCAAGATGAGTCGGGGCTATTTAGTGCAGATGCTATTGGTCGTCGTCGCATTAAAAACACCTGCTTGGCTTATTTAGGTCGATTAGAACTTCCTGAATATCAACAATGGGCGCAACAGCAATTCACCAACGCAAAGAATATGACCGATCAAGTCGCCGCCTTAGCGGTGATTGTTAACAGCGCACACCCCGCTAAACAACAATGCTTGACTGACTTTTACCAGCTATGGCAAGCTGAAGCCCTAGTCATAGACAAATGGTTTGCCCTGCAAGCCTCTAGCCCACATGCTGATACTTTTGCTAATGTGCAAAACTTAATGCAACATTCTGCTTTCGATATCAGCAATCCTAATCGAGTCAGGGCTTTAATCGGTGCCTTTAGTCAGGCTAATCCATTACATTTTCACGCTGCTAATGGTCAAGGTTATCAATATCTTGCTGACCAGATTATCAATCTGAATAGCATCAATCCTCAAGTAGCTTCGCGCATGTTAAGTGCTCTCACTACTTGGCGTCGTTATGATGTCGCTAGACAAGAACTAATCAAAGCTCAGTTAAATCGCATTATAAATACTGTAGCGATCTCTAGGGATGTCTATGAGGTAGCGAGTAAGAGCTTGGCTTAAAGGCAGCATTTTATTATTGAAACCTAATGGGTCGTGCAGCTATATAACCGTTGCACGACTTAATTGATCGAACTAAATAAATAAATAAATAAATAAATAAAATAGCATTCTATATAAATCAAATTTATTTCAGATAATTAAGACAAGATACTTGATTACTGACTTTAATTATATATAAACAAATGAAGTATGGCGTATGGGATGCTGTTTGAAGATAATGATTGTAACTTAATAATAAACTGCTAAATACTTACATTCTTTTGTACGAGCAAATTACATAACAGCCATACCACTTCATAGATCCAAACTATTAACTTTGCCTTCCTCATTAAACAGTTAACTCCAGTAAAATCTCGCCAGAATTATCCAAAGAATGCTACGTGAATGATCTTAATCCCATAATAATTATTGATCATTTGACATTAGTCATCCATCTAAGATGTTTATAATCTAATCTAATCAAAGCAGTATGCGAAATAACTAATAGGGTTTAGAAGTATTTACAGCGCTAAAACTTAATGTAATAATCAACCTACTAAAAATGTAAGTGAATGTCCCTATAAGTTAAACATTTTCTATCTTCACTCTAAAAAACCACAATTTTATTGCCGCTTTTGACCTGTGATTTGAGAGCATGACTTTTAAAAGGGTCTAAGCGGTTTCAACAAACCAGATTGGATAATTTAAAAGATATGCGATTTATTTTAAGCGATGGTCAAAAAAGATTCTGGTTTATAGCAAGTATTTTTCTCGCAATAACTAGTTTCTTGATATTTAAATGGCAAGATAATAATTACTCTCAAGCTCAGAAGCACTTACAAGAACAAGCCAACGCAAAGGCACTTAGCGAAGCGCAACGCGAAAGCGCTGTAATTGACAAAACATTGCGACGCATTATGTCACAAACGGAGCAAGTCGCTCACGACCTTAACACAGGAGTTATTACGCGTGAAACATTAGAGAAACACCTCTATAACACGCAATACATGGACGCAGATATTGAAGAAATAGGCGTTGCTTTTGCACCTTACCAATGGGATGCTTCTATACGCTTGCACGGTATAGCTTATACACTTCAGGGAAGAAATATTGTGCTTCGAAAGCTTGATAGTGTGCATGACTACACTGACAAAGGCGTGTCATGGTATGAACAAACCATCGGCTCCCAATCGCCTAATTGGATCGCTCCTACACGATTGGAATCATCGGAAACACAAGTTGCTATATACGCAGTGCCATTTAAGTTACCCAACGCTACGCAAACTAGCGGTATTATTTATGCCGCTTATGCTCTGGATAAACTTAACAACCTATTAGCTAAACTCAAGCTCGGCGAAACCGATTACGGTTATATTCTTTCAGCTCAGAATGAATTACTCGCACATCCAAATCATGACTATTTTAAGAATCCAAAAGAATTCGTCGCACCTTCCGTCCCGAAAATAACAACAGAGATTCCTGCTATCGGAGGTTCTTTAGTTGTTATTAGTGAAATTCAAATGGAAAACCCGATTGAAACACGTAATGCTTTAATCGGAACTGGCTTAGCACTTGGATTAGCCATATTTTTTCTTACAGTAGCCGCTAGCCAATTTATCAAAAACAGTTCACACCGAAGTTGGCTAATTTCTATTTTATTTTCATTGGCACTCCTATGCGCGACTACCTTTGTACTTAAGCTGGTTGATCAATTTCCTGATTATAAAAGCTTGGATGTAACGCAGATTCCCACTAAGCTTGCCCTGAAAGAACTCGTTGAAGCACAAAACCGTAAAGCGCTGACTCAAGGCAAAACCTTACCTGTAACAGTACCTACGGGCATTATGGTGCAATCCATTACATTTCTTTCTGAAAAAGATTTACGGGTCGCAGGATATGTTTGGCAACGCTACACCAAGGGCGTTCATGACAATCTTGTTCGTGGATTCAATATTCCAGAAAGTAACGGCTTTGAAGCCACCGAAATCTTCCACGAAAAGCAAGGTGATAGTGAGATTATTAGTTGGAATTTTCATACCGTGATTCATGTAGAGTATGACAGCAATTTTTTTCCATTTGATTCTGAAAACTTATCCATTCCATTCGCATCAAAAGATTTTTATGGCAATGTATTATTAGTACCTGATATAGATGCTTACCCTCTTATTATGCCTACCTCGATACCTGGTTTGCGTCAGAATTTGGTGATCCACCGTTGGAATATAAAATCGTCAGTTTTTGGATACGCCCCTCGTACCTATAAAGCACGCTTTGGTATCGATTCGAAAATTGAATCCATCGACTTACCTGAACTCAATCTTACTATTAGCAGCAAAAAAAATATTACAGGCTTTTTTGTGACTTATTTACTCCCTATTGGGGTAGTATTAATGTTGCTTTTCCTTACACTTTTTCTATTTCATCGTGACCAAAATGGTAATTTTGACGGACTAAGAGTTATCACAGCCTGTGGTAGTTTTAATCTAGTAGTGATTTTTTCCCAGGTCGATCTACGTAAAGCCTTAGGGACGCGCAGCATTGTCTATCTTGAATATTTTCATTTTACAGCGTATATCGCCATACTCGTAGTCGTTGTTTGTGCAACGATTTTCATGAGGACCAATAAAAACGTGCTTCTAGGAGACCTAGTTATCTACTATGTCAAGAGGTTCTTCTGGCCGGTAATATTCTCGGTTATCTTTACATTTACCATAAACACTTTTATTTGAGCGTCGACCTATGTGGATTCTAAAAACGCTATTTGCTTCCTGCACACTGCTATTTGCTACTTTTACCACACAAGCTGAAATTAGAGTAGGTACGTCACTGCCACTTAGTGGGCCTGCACAAAGCTTAGGTAAAAATATGGCGATTGGCATTGAAACTTATTTTTCTGCAATCAATGCCAAGGGCGGCATTGCAGGTCAGCAACTGCGACTAGTTAAATACGACGACGGTTATATACCCAATTTAGCTGCAGAAAACATGCACAAACTTATTGACAAGGACCAGGTAATTGCTGTGATGGGTAATGTTGGCACTCCGACTGCAGTAGTTACAGTCCCTATTGCCAACGCAAAAAAAACATTGCTATTTGGCTCTATGACTGGTGCTAATCTACTGCGAAAAAACCCTCCTGATCGCTACGTAATGAACTACCGAGCCAGTTACGAAAATGAGACTGCCGCTTTAATTGAAGGTCTAGCACATGCCGGCATACGCCCTCATGAAATTGCTTTTTTTACTCAAAATGATGCCTATGGTGACGCGGGGTACAATGGGTCGATTAAAGCATTAAAAGAAATTGGTTATTCTCATTCTGATCAACTCCCGCATGTTCGTTATGAACGAAATACCGTAGATGTAGAAGAAGCGTTATTAAAACTACTCGACTCGTCATCAGTTCCTCCTCGTGCGATTATTATGGTCGGCACCTACGCTCCTTGTGCCAAGTTCATCCGCTTAGCGCGACGCGTCATGCCACAGACGCTGTTTCTTAATCTTTCTTTCGTTAACGCCCAGGCATTATCGAATGCCTTGGGTGACGCAGGCAATGGCGTTATTGTTAGCCAAGTAGTGCCGCTATGCACCCTAAAACAGGCTATTTGTCTTCAATACCTTGAGGATCTAAAAAAATACGCACCTCAAGAGAAGCCTGGCTTTGTTTCTATGGAAGGTTATATTATTGCTAACTTACTGGTTAACGGCCTACGCAATGCAGGAGACCATCCTTCCAGAGAATCATTAATCACAGCAATGGAATCCATAAAAAACTACAATATTGGCACAGGTGAAACCGTTAGTTATAGTAATACGCAACACACCGCAAGTAAAAAATTGTGGGCGACAATGATCAATAAAGGTGAGTTTCAACTGGTGAATTGGGATGAACTTGCTAAAAATTTAAAACAGGGCAGTTAATAATCACTTTAACTACTAACGCGTAATAAAATTCAAACTCGCTATATAAGCTATCACTAAAGACGGGGCGGTTTGAATAATTTTATTAGGGTGTGTCGGGTTACGCTATCGCTAACCCGACCCGCCTACAAACCTTTGTAATGGAGTCAAAACTCACGAGTTTTGTTGCTTGGCGTAGCGATAGCGTAAGCCAAGCATTTCCCTCGCATCCTGTCGGGTTACGCTATCGCTAACCCGACCTACGCCTTCGCCTACAAACCTTTGTAATGGAGTCAAAACTCACGAGTTTTGTTGCTTGGCGTAGCGATAGCGTAAGCCAAGCATTTCCCTCGCATCCTGTCGGGTTACGCTATCGCTAACCCGACCTACGCAAGCTATTTCCTGCCAAGGCAATAAAGCGCTGCCTACCCTATATAGCTACTCATCAAAACCCGAATACTTTTGCTTATCTCTGCCCTGCCAATAAGCCAAAGCTAATTCATGCGCTTGTTGCTGGCTATCAGCCTTACCCAATAATTTAAGCGCTACTGCGGCAGTACCAATAATAGAATTTTCGGCAAACTCGTCTTCAACCTGACCTTGCCAGATTAATGCAAGCTGCTTAGGATCGAGGTCTTCATCTTTAACATGACGTCGTGCAAATAAAGCCGGCCAGTTTTCGTCTAATAGCTCTCCGTTGTGCACACTTTGCACCAAACAATCCATGTCAGGATTACGTTCGGTTTCACCACCCTCCCCTTTTAATACTGCGGCATGGGGCTGTTGTAACAAAGTGGCGGCTTGTTGATGTACCGGTCTATAACCAGGATGGAAAATACCTTGGATGCTGTAATCAGCACTGAAGGGATTTAGCAAGCGCACCAAGGTATGCACAGGCGAACGTAAACCCAACAATGGCCGCAATTCTATAATCTCATGCAAAACCGGACAAAAATATTCCAACGATAAATAACTAAAATGCTGTTCTTGCAATTGTTGTTTAGTTTGCTCTAACGACGTTGAATAATTCAAACCCAGGTACTTTAATACATCTTGAGTATAGACTCGATCAGCACTGGGGCCTGTAGCACCATGCATGAATACTTTGATGCCATTGTCTGCCAATAACAACGCTGCTAATAAAAACCAAGGCAAATGCCTGCGCTTTCCTGCATAAGATGACCAATCTAAATCGACTAAAGCTTTATCAGCAGAAAGATTGCAAGCTTGCCTAGCTGCCAACACAAAACCTGCGAGTTCTTCAGGCGTTTCTTCTTTAATGCGCATTAGCATTAAAAAAGCACCTAATTGTACTGGAAGTACTTCGCCAGCTAGAATCATGCTCATAGCGTGATAGGCTTCGTCTTGCGTAAGCGGTCTGGAACCTTTTTTACCTTTGCCTAAAATGCGAATGAACTCTGCGAAAGCATGTTCGGTTGTTGCTGTTTGCTCATGGTGAGTAAAAGTCATAAAGTAAATCTAAAGTAATGATCGATTAACAAAGCCGCAAACAGCACGGTGATATAAATTATCGAATAAACAAACGTTTTCATGGCAGTTTTATTATCTTTATTACGCATCATGAGTAAGGCGTAAAAAATAAAAACCAGATCCAACAATAAAGCTGATGCTCCGTAAATCAGGCCGCTCATGCCAGTTAAATAAGGCAATAAAGTGACTAACAGTAATAAGATGGTATAGAGCAATATTTGTAATCGAGTAAATTCCACACCATGAGTCACTGGCAACATGGGAATATTCACTTTAGCGTATTCTTCGCGCCTAGCTATCGCTAATGCCCAGAAATGCGGTGGCGTCCACACAAACACTATCAATGCCAATAATAGGCTATCAGCACTGACGTCTCCAGTCATAGCACACCACCCTAATAAAGGCGGCGTGGCACCGAATAAACCACCGATGACTATGTTTTGTGGCGTGGCTCTTTTAAGATAAAGTGTATAAATGATCGCGTAGCCAAATAGTGAAAAAAAAGTCAGTATTGCAGTTAAGGTATTCACCAAGAACACCAAAATTAGCATAGCACTCACCCCTAATACCAAGGCAAAACTAAGCACATTGGTGGCGCTTAACTCACCCATAGGCAAAGGACGTTTTTCGGTTCTAGCCATTTGCGCATCGGCTTTTCTATCAATAAAATGATTTATTGCCGCTGCTGATGAAGCGGCTAGCCCAATGCCAATGATGCCATATATAAACGGCTCCGCTTCAGGCATGCCTGGTACAGCCAATAACATACCCACCACGGCAGTAAAAAGCATTTCCGCAACCACGTTAGGTTTACAGAGAGTAAGGTAGTTCTTCCATGAAAGCACAAAGGATTTGCTAGGCATTGTTTAATAGGTTCCAACTTTTAAATTATTGTATAGAATACCGTGAACTATAGTTTATTGAAATAGTCCGACGCGCTTACTACCATGAAAGAGGCTTTATGAATCATCGCTTACTATGCACCGCTCTACTATGTTTACCCGCACTCACTTGCCATGCCGAAACAAAAGTAGCTGAACACATTTTGGCTAATGGCTTAAAAATCTTAGTAAAAGAAGATCACCGATCACCCATAGCCGTGACTCAGGTCTGGTATAAAGTCGGCTCTAGTTATGAGCCAGGCGGCATTACTGGTGTTTCGCACATGCTAGAACACATGATGTTTAAAGGTACAGACAAGCATGCGGCTGGCGAATTTTCACGCATCATTGCTGAAAACGGTGGTGATGAAAACGCTTTCACTGGACAAGATTACACCGCCTATTTTCAAACTATGGAAGCAACTAGACTGGCAGTCAGCTTTGAATTAGAAGCCGATAGAATGCGTAATTTGCATTTACTGCCCGAAGAATTAAAA
>Ga0194037_1002863_pt1 | contig 10997 bp, 8 predicted proteins | sample JunL306m_MetaG_FD_148653 | JGI IMG/M metagenome (GOLD analysis project Ga0194037, IMG submission 148653) | Anoxic zone freshwater microbial communities from boreal shield lake in IISD Experimental Lakes Area, Ontario, Canada - Jun2016-L304-6m | ecosystem: Environmental > Aquatic > Freshwater >...
GGTTGACGTTCTGCCCGGGGCCCCGGGCAGAACGTCAACCTTCCGGCCACCGGCAGGCCGCTGACGCTGGCCGACCGGAATATCCCGATCCGCCTGAGCGACGGCAGCGGCGTCAACCAGGTCGCCTTCACCCTCCGGTACGACCCGACCCTGCTGACCATCAGCAACGTCTTGGCGGGGGCCATTCCGTCCGGCAGCGCCATCGACGCAACCTACGGCGGGGGGAGCGTCACCGTCCGGATCACCACCCCCATCGGGACGACCTTGTCCGCGGGGGCCGTCGATCTGGTCAAACTCGTCGCGACCATCCCGGATACCGCGCCCTATCGTGACAAGCAGATCCTTGATCTGACCGAACTGAGCCTCAATAACGGCGCGGTTGCCGTCAGAGACGACGATGGTCTCCAGGTCGTGGCGTACTTCGGCGACACCTCCGGCAACAAGATCATCACCACGAACGACTCGCAACTGGTCGCCAACGTCGTCGTCCGTCGCGACAGCGGCTTTGCGGCCTATGGCACGGTGGACCCGGTACTCCTTGCCGACGTCAACGGCAGCGGCGCCCTCGACTCTCTGGACAGCAGCCGGATCCTGCAGGAAGCCGCCTGGTACACCACCGGCAAAGTCAGCTACAATCGGGCCGAGATTCCCGACCTGCCGTCCGGGGTCACGGCCAGCGAACCGGTTGGTCCTGACCCCTTCGTCTCCATCCCGACCAATCTGACCGCCCGCCAGGGGGATCTGGTCGCCGTGCCGATCACCGTCACTCCCGCTGACGGCCTGACCTCGGCCCAGATCCATCTGGCCTACGATCCGACGGTGTTGCGGCTTGAAGAGGTGCGGCGCGGCGACCTGACCACTGATTTCAACCTCTTCATCTACGGCGCCAACGACGGCCTGCTGAAAATCGACCTGAGCGGAACCACTTCGGTGACCTCCGGCAGCGGCGGCATCGCCCTGGCACTGTTCCGGGTCACGGGCGTTCCGACCGCCGGGACCACTACCCTCGACCTCCAGTGGGTCAACCTGAACGACGGCCACCTCGTTCTGACGCCGGCCCCAGTACCGGGCGTCGACCCGACTGACGGCCGGATTGCGCTGTCCGATACCACGCAGACCGCCGACAATTGGTTCGGGTGGGGAGTCACGCCGGAGACAGTGACCGGTGGTGTAGGCTCCCTGCTCGTCTCTCCGGCGACTGACCCCGTTGCCTCCAAGCGGGCCGCCAAGCCGGAAGGTGCCCCCGGTCTGGTCCAGTGGCACATCCCCCCCCTTCCGCCCGGCCGTCACCTGACCGGTCCGGAAAAGAAACCCGCAGCCGCTCCATCCTGGCTGACAGGCTTTGTCACCAACCTGGCGACGGCCGAGGATAACCCCAACGCCCGGATCAAGGTAGCCGTGCCGCCGGCGGAGAGCGGAAGGGCAACCTTGGCGATGGGCAGATTGTCGGAAAAACTCATTGATACGCTGATGCCTATTTGATAAGGTGAACCAGCCGAGAAAGGAGAAAGTATGATGATACATTTCAGACTGCGTTTGGTAATGGTGATGATGGTTGCTTGTTTCGGATATACCGGCGTGGCGTCGGCCTACATGATCTCCCTTACGGACAGTTGCGGGGTAACGGGGGGATACGTCAGTGTTAATGTTATCTTCAAACTGGCGGATGGAGAAGATCTGTTGAGCGCCAATTTTGATGTTGTTTACAATGGCGCTATTCTCAGCTATCAGAAAGTGACGTTTGGCCCGGCGTTGCCGCTCGAGAAGCTAAACGATGTGCTATCCAATCCTCGTACCGCGACCGACCCGGGTCCGGAGGCGCCTCCGATTACCTTCAGCTACAGTTTTGCGTTGGATCCACTCTATACGCCGGGGAACTATCTGTTCGCCACCATTGATTATCTCATCCTGCCCACATCCGACGGCGGTACGTCTCTCACCGTTGCCAATAGCGAAGCCTATTCAGATTCCTTGGGGGAACTCCTGACGGGTAGTAGTGACGGGTCTACCGTCAACGTCTACAATGTGCCCGAGCCGGCCAGCATCCTGTTGGTTTCCGTCGGCATCGTCGGGTTAGCTCTTCGGCGACGCAACATGTTCAAAAACGTATCGACACGCTGACGCATTTGATAAGGGGACCAACTACAACCAAGGAGGCAGTATACATGTCAGAAGCGAACGCAACCCCGCCGACCGAGGCCGCCACCCAGGTGCTCTGGAACACCGACAACCTGAAGAGTTCCTATGCCAATGTCTGCAACGCAACCTGCACCCGTGAAGAAGTCGTCCTCAATTTCGGGGTCAACGAAGCATGGGAACGGACCAATAAAGAGATGCGGATTGACCTGACCCACCGGATTATCATGAGTCCCTTTGCCGCCGAACGCCTGGTCGAGCTTCTCACTAAACTGATGAATGACTACAAGGCCCGCCATGGCGCTCTGAGCCCGTAGATCTGAAAAAAATTCCTTCGCCTTAGTCATAACTCCCCCCGACCCCCTCTTATCTCTAAGAGGGGGAGCGCTTGAATATCCCCTCACCCGGTGCGTCTCTCCTCTTGGTTTAAGGGGAGGACAGCCATAATTCCCTGGAGACCGATTCGCCGGATGACCTATTCCACTGGACTTAAAGGAACAACACTCGCAAGTGACGTGCTCTGGAAACAATTCACCGACTCTGATGATAACGCGGTATTTGTCTCTTCCTGGCTGGCGCTTCTCTGTTCCTCTCTTGAAGGCGTAACCGGTGCCCTTGTCCTACTGGGCAAACCTGATTCCGGCCCCTACTCTCCGATAGCGGTCTGGCCCGACCCGGCGCATAACCTGCTGTACCTTGTCCCGGTCGCGGAGCAGGCTCTCGCCGGCAGGCGCGGCGTTCTGGTTCCCGGGGAGACTGACGAGAGCAGTGCGCCTAAGTCCCGTCACATTGCCTACCCGATTGAAGTTTCCGGCAAGATTCATGGCGTAACCATTCTGGATGTGAAGGAGCGTCCCCAGCGCCTCCTCCAGGACGTGATGCGCCAGATCCATTGGGGATCCGCCTGGTTGGAGATCGTGATCCGTCGTTCCGACGACGGAGAAAGCCGGGCTACGATTGAGCGCCTGGCTGCTCTCATCGAACTGACGGCCCGTTCGGTGCAGTTTGAAAAATTTCAGCAGATGGCGATGGCCCTGGTCAATGAGCTTGCTTCGCGGTTGCAATGTGATCGGGTCAGCCTTGGCGTCACGCGGCGCCATGTCATCGAATTGCTTGCCGTTTCCAACACCAGCGCCTTCCAGAAACAGAGCAGCCTGGTTCAGGCGACACAAACCGTCATGGAAGAGGCCATCGATCAGCAGTGCCTTATCGTTTCTCCCGCCGCGGATCAGAACGCGGATGCCTGTATCACCCGGATTCACGACGATTTCATCAAGCGTCACGAACTGGCGGCCGCGTGTACCGTTCCGCTTCAGGGACGAAAAACGACCTTCGGCGCCCTGTTTCTTGAGCGTTCCTCGGCGCCGTTCGATCCGGCGACGCTCGAATTGCTGAGGAGCATGGGGTATCTGCTCGGACCGATTCTGGAAACTCACTGGCAACAGGAGCATTGGTTTACCGCCGGGATGCTGCGGGCGCCGCTGCGTTTGTTCCGTCGGATCGCCGGGCCGGAGCACCTCGCCATAAAGGGGGGGATTGTCTCCGCCGCGATTCTCATCATGACATTGGCGATCATAACGACGGAGTACCGGATAACCGCCAAGACCGTTATCGAAGGGGCCGTGCAACGGACCTTGGCCGCTCCGTTCGAGGGATTCATCGCTTCCGCCGATGCCCGCGCCAGTGATGTCGTGCGTCAGGGGCAGGTACTCTGCACCCTGGACAGCAGGGATCTTGTTCTGGAAAAACGCAAATGGGCGACCGTGGGCGATCAATACTCGAAGAAATACCGTCAGTCGGTCGCCAATCACGAACGGGCGACGGCTCAGATTACCGACGCCCAACTCAAGCAGGCCGAGGCCGAGGCGGCGCTGCTTGACGAAAAACTGCTTCGAACCAGGATTACCGCCCCCTTTGACGGTGTCATCATCAGCGGTGACCTGCACCAGCGCCTGGGTTCGCCGGTGCAGCAGGGAGAAGAGCTGTTCAAGATCGCGCCGCTTGATCACTATCGGGTCATCATTCAGGTTGACGAGCGGGATATCACCTATATCAAGGCAGGACAAAAGGGAGCTCTGGTACTTTCCAGTCTGCCCCATGATCCTTTCCGGTTGGTGGTGAAAAAAATCACGCCGGTTTCCATCAGCGAGGAGGGGAAAAATTATTTCCGGGTGGAGGCCCAACTGGAGCGGATATCTGATCTGCTCCGTCCCGGCATGGAGGGGATCGGCAAGATTGAGAGTGACCGGCGTACTCTGCTCTGGATCTGGACCCACGGCGTACTTGATTGGCTTAGGATGAAGTTGTGGGCCTGGACCCCATGAAGGATCTCCTTGTATGGTGAAACCCCGCTTCAGCCAGTTCTGGTACCGGGTTGAAACCCTGCGGCCCCGGCCGCGGAGCCATCTGGAAGTTCGTCGCCACACCTACCGCGGAGAGGTCTGGTACGTGATACTTGATACCGCATCGGGAAAGCTCCACCGCTTTACAGCCAATGCCTATGCCATCATCGGGTTAATGGACGGTCTCCGTACGATTCAGGAAATCTGGGAAAAGGCGGGGATTCGTCTCAGGGAGTACGCCCCTACTCAGGACGAGGTCATCAATCTGCTGGGCCAACTGCATGGGGCAGACCTGCTGCAATGCGAAATATCTCCCGACGCCGCCGAACTTTTTCGGCGATCCCGGAATCTGGAACGGGCTAAAAAGGCTCAGACTTTTCTGAATCCGCTTTCAATCCGCATCCCGTTTTGTGATCCCGACCGATTTCTGACCCGGTTGGCGCCGCTCGTCGGACCGCTGTTCGGCATCGGCGGGCTGATCTTCTGGCTCGCCGTTATCGGTACCGCGACGGTTTTCGCCGCACAGCATTGGAACGAGCTTTCCAGTAATGTTCTGGACCGGGTAATGACCCCCCGGAACCTCCTCCTGGTGTGGCTGCTGTTCCCCTTCATCAAGCTGTTTCACGAACTGGGCCATGGTTTGATGACCAAGGTTTGGGGAGGAGAGGTTCACGAACTGGGGGTTATGCTGCTGGTGTTCACGCCGGTACCGTACGTTGATGTGAGTTCCTCCGCGGTTTTCGAGGCGCCGTCCCGGCGCATTGCCGTGGCGGCCGCAGGCATGATGTTCGAACTGGTCCTGGCGGCGGGCGCCTTGCTGGTCTGGATCAACGTCGAACCCGGCCTGATGCGTAACTGCGCCTACAATGTCATGTTCGTTGCCGGGGTTTCAACGCTGCTGCTCAACTCCAATCCTCTTATCCGTTACGACGGGTACTATATCCTTTCCGACTTTCTGCAGATACCGAATCTTGCCCAGCGCGCCCAAGTCTACATCAGGTATCTCGTGGAGAAGCAAGCATTTGGCGTGACTGAACTGGAACCATCCACGGAATCGCTTCAGGAAAAGATCTGGTTTTTTTTCTATGCTCCCGCCTCTTGGGTGTACCGGTTGATGATAGTCATGGGCATCGGGTTGTACCTGGCCCAGAAATTTCTTGTCATCGGTCTGGTCATCACACTCTGGTCCGCCGTGTCAATGCTGTTCCTTCCTCTCTACCGGGCCCTTGGCTATCTTCTGACCAGCCCGCGACTGAGAACCCATCGAATCCGGGCTCTGGCCGTCAGCATTGTCCTGGTGGCTGTCATGGTGTGCGGTATTACACTGATACCGGTTCCGCTCCGGACCATGGCTGAAGGGGTGGTCTGGCTGCCGGAACAATCATTCGTCAGGACCGGCGCCGCCGGTTTCGTCAAGACCGTAGTGACCCTTTCCGGTTCCAGGGTTCAGGTCAATGATGCCCTTGTGGTAAGCGAAGAGCCGACGCTCACGTCGGAAGAGAGAGTGCTCATCGCCCGGATCGCGGAGCTTGAGGCACAGTATCGGGCGCAGCAACGCGAGGACAGGGTGCAGTCCTCGATAGTGGAAGAACAACTGGCCCAGGAGCGGGCCAAACTCGCGAGGAACAGAGAGCGGCTGCGGGAACTCGTCATCAGGGGAGCATCCGCGGGTATTCTGGTTATCCCTCAACCGGAAGACCTTCCCGGAACATTTCACCGGCAAGGAGAGACGGTTGGCTACATTTTACCTGAATCGAACGTGGTGGTTCGCGCCGTGGTCCCCCAGGAGCAGGTCAGTCTAATCCGGAGACGGACGCGCCGGGTGGCGGCGCGCCTTGCCCGTGATAGTGCAAAAACCTATACCGTTTCCCTGCTGCGAGAGGTTCCGGCCGCGTCCGAGCATCTTCCCAGCAAGACCTTGAGTGTCGAGGGAGGGGGGAGCACGGTCGTCGACCCCAGGGAGAAGAGCGGCACGAAGACTTTTGCCAGAACCTTTCAGTTTGATCTCCAACTGCCGCTCGACTGGTCTTCGGTCAGTGTCGGCGATCGGGTATATCTCCGTTTTGACCATGGCCGGGAACCTCTGATACAGCGCTGGTGGCGCACTGTGCGGCAACTGTTCCTGTCGAGGCTTGATGTCTAGGGCTCTGAGTAAAAAATCTCTCCTGGGGAACGTCAATCCCCATGCCTGTTACCCTGAGCGGCTGGAGCAGGAGGACCATGCGGGGGTCAGACTATGGAGCTTTCTCACCTGGTACGGTCTGCATCGCTGGAATTCGGGATCGCGGTCTCTGGCCCGCATCGTCGGCCCTGTCGAGCAGATCGGCGCACGCCTTGAGACGTTGGCTTCAGGCGCCCTCCGTGCGGAAGTCGAGGAGCTGAGGGGCCAGTTGCGACGTCATGGTTTGAGGCAGGACCTTATTGCGTGGAGCTTTGCCCTGATACGAGAAACAGCCTCTCGAACCCTGGGGGTGAAACATTATCCGGTGCAGTTGATGGGCGGTCTGGCGCTCCTGCGCGGAAACCTGGCCGAGATGTCCACCGGCGAAGGCAAAACCCTGACCGCGACGCTTCCCGCCTGTACCGCCGCGCTGGCGGGTGTGCCGGTCCATGTGATAACAGTGAACGACTATCTCGTTCAGCGGGACGCGGAGTTGATGTGCCCGGTGTATGAGGCCCTGGGGATCACCGTCGGCTTCGTCATCCAGGGAATGGAGCCGCGGCTTCGCGCTCAAGCCTACCAGTGTGATGTCACCTATTGTAACAACAAGGAGCTGGTCTTTGATTACCTTAAAGACCGGATCGTTATCGGGGCGCTCTCCTCACCGGCCCATTTGCAGATGGAACGATTGTACCGTACGGCGCCTCGGTCCGACCGCCTGGTCCATCGCGGCCTGTATTTTGCGATTGTCGACGAGGCTGACAGTGTCATGGTTGATGAGGCGAGTACACCGCTCATCATCGCCGGACAAAAATCATCGCGCTATGCCGACCGTACGTACCATGAGGCCGTGGAGCTTGCCCGGAGTCTGACCGAGCCTGGAGAGTACACTCTGGAGAGAGGTGAGGGGCGAATTACACTCACGTCCGTCGGCAAGGAATCCCTGGAAATCAAGACCCAATGCATGGAGCAGTTCTGGCGGATTCGTCCGAATCGGGAAGAACTGGTCACGCTTGCCCTGAGAGCGCTCCACTGCTTCGCCAAGGACCGGCACTACCTGATAGATGACGGAAAAATCCAGATAATCGACGAATTCACCGGAAGGGTCATGCCGGACCGGAATTGGGAAGGGGGCCTCCATCAGATGATCGAGGCCAAGGAAGGGTGCGAGGTTACCGGCATTCAGGAGACCATCGCCCGGATCACGTACCAGCGGTTTTTCCGGCGCTACCTCCATCTCGCCGGCATGACCGGCACCGCCAAGGAAGTCGCGGGGGAGATGTGGCGAGTCTATCGATTGAAGACGGTGCGCATACCGACCAATCGCCCCTCCCGCCGCACTGAGCTTCGTGGCGAGATTACCGGAACCTCTGCCCGGAAGTGGGGGGCCATCGTAACCCATGTGGATACGCTGCATCGGGATCAGGGACGCCCGATTCTGATCGGAACCAGGTCCGTCGAGGCGTCCGAGCATTTGAGCCGACTGCTTACGGAAGCCTCTCTGACACATACGGTGCTCAATGCCCGTCAGGACAAACAGGAGGCGGAGATTGTCAAGCTGGCGGGCGGTCAAGGACGGATTACCATAGCCACCAACATGGCTGGACGGGGCACGGATATTCATCTAGGGCCGGGGGTCGCGGAGTTGGGCGGCCTCCATGTGGTGCTGACCGAACACCATGAAGCGCGGCGGATTGATCGCCAATTGTACGGTCGTGCGGCTCGTCAGGGTGATCCGGGGAGTTGTGTGGCCATTACCTCGCTGGAAGATGAGCTGGTGGCAAACTTTCGCCTCAAGGCGCCGCCCCTGTTAGCAACATTTCTTCCTTCCACGGAGTCGTTTCCTTTGCGGATACGACGACTGCTCGTCTATCTGTCCCAGGTGAACGCGGAACTGCGTAACGTGGCAATCAGGCGCGAAACGCTGCGCGCCGACAAGAAGCTTGATCAATTGCTTTCATTTACCGGACGGGTTGAATGATAAGCCGGATCACATTTCATGCAGCGGATTATTGAGGAGAGCAGGAGATGATCGCAGTGAGAATAGTACTCATCCACGGTGTCCTGAGTATGCTTCTTGGAGCTTCACCGGCGGCGGGAAAAGACCTCTTATCCTATTATACGATTGCCGTCGAACAGGATCCGCAATTGCGCGCCGCCCAGTTCAAACATCAAGCGACAAAGGAGACTCTCAGACAGGCATGGGCAAAGTTTCTGCCGACCATTACTACTGACGCCGAATACACTCAAAATTATCAGGATGTCATAAGTACCGAGAACAATGTCTATAAAGTCGGCGGCGCCAATTATCTTTCTCAGCAGTATTCGGCGCAACTGACTCAGCCGCTGTTTCATCCGGAAAGTTTCTTTACTCTTTCACAAGCGAAAGTTACGGTAAAAAAATCCGACATGGAACTTCTCCTGGCGGGACAGGATCTTCTTGTCAGGATCACTGAACTCTATTTTGGCGTGCTTATGGCGCAAGACACGTTGAAGTCGATCAACGCGGAAGAGTCGGCGCTGGAGATGCACTCCACGCTTGCGCTGAAAAAAAGTAACAACGGACTTATTCCCATGACTGAGTTGCTTGACGCACAGGCAAAGCTGGCGGCGGTCAAGGCTGACAAGATTGAGTCGGAACGGATTCTGGACACCTCTATTCAGGCGTTCATGGAGATCACGGGAGTCCCCTCGTCGGATATCAATGAGATGAAGCCCGATATTCCAATCATGAACCCTGCTCCCAATGACGTAGATCCGTGGGTTGAAACGGGCCGTGCGAAGAATCTCGCCTTGGTGATTAAACGCTTGGAAGCGGAGGAATATTCAAAAGATATAGGCCGTCAGAAATCAGGCCACTACCCGACCCTTGACCTTGTGACTCGATGGAACTGGAATGATACCGACGGCTCCCTCTATGGTGGCGGCAGTGTCGTCAACACTTTTACCATACTTGGTCGTGTTACCATTCCCGTATACAGTGGCGGCGCCACGAATTCCAAAATTCGCGAGGCTGTTGCCCTCTATGATAAGGCGTCCCAGGAGGTTATCAGACAGGAACGGCTGGCAATTCGTCAAATACGCGATTTTTTTCACGGCATGAAAAGTTCCGCCAGTAAAGTAGCCGCTCTTGCCAAGTCTATTGAGGCGCAATCACTGGTACTTGACGCCAAGGAACAGGGTTTTGCATCCGGGCTGTACAATACGGTGGATGTCCTTGACGCGGTAAAAGATTTGTTTGTTTATCGGAAAAATTACGCCAAAGCCCGTTATGAGTACGTAGTCAACTCCGTCAGACTAAAGCAGTCAGCGGGTATTCTGACCGCCGATGATATCACTACCATTAACTCCTGGTTGAATTGAAGTATAAAGGGAAGCTATCCAATTTCATGTGAAGGGCGATGATATGTATAAAATAATATTCAGGTCACTATTTTTGGTTGCGCTGACATTGCCGCATGTGCCTGAGAGTCATGCAATGGAGCAATTGGAAGGTATGATAGAGCCTCGTGTAAAAGTGGAATTCAGGAGTCAGGCGCCTGGAATTCTTGAGGAGGTGATGGTGGAACGTGGCGACTACATCAAGAAAGGGCAAGTGATAGCTCGCCTGAAGTCAGGAGTCGAAGAGGCGTTGGTTCTACAGACGCGAACTCTCCTCGAATTTGCCCAGAGAAAAGACGAACGTAATAAGGAATTGTCAACAAAAAATCTGATTTCCAGGCATGAAAAGGATGAGCTTGAGACTGAAATGAAGAAGCTGGAGATGCAACTCCGTGAGGCCGAAGAACGTCTTAAACTACGTTCAATAGTCAGCACCATAGACGGCGTGGTTACGGAAAGAGTACTGTATGCCGGTGAATATGCCGGCGAGACTACTCCCATTCTGAAAGCGGCCTCAATACATCCTCTGAATGTTGAAGTTATTGTTCCGATCCGCATGTTCGGCACGATAACCAAGGGGATGAAGGCGGAAATTCGTCCGGAAGCGCCGGTGGGTGGAACCTACCGGGGAGAAGTTGTCATTGTCGACAAGGTCATGGATGCCGCCAGTGGGACATTCGGTGTCCGTGTCGAGGTGGCTAACAAAGGCTACAGACTTCCGGCCGGTCTGAAGGCAAAGGTGCGGTTTATCAAAAACTGACACGACCTCCTCAAAATAGATGAACTAAAATGTTATGAGATTTTTACAATAAAAACTACAAGGTGGAGAGTTGAAGAATGAATATAGAATGGGTTCTAAGCCCAAAACCGCGAAGATTTTGAAAGTGTTATATAACAGCATGTTACAATAAATGGATGCTGGCCAATATGGCATCCAGATCGATGGGGTTATGCTTGTCACGGAACGCGTAATGCCC
>Ga0194037_1002865_pt1 | contig 10994 bp, 12 predicted proteins | sample JunL306m_MetaG_FD_148653 | JGI IMG/M metagenome (GOLD analysis project Ga0194037, IMG submission 148653) | Anoxic zone freshwater microbial communities from boreal shield lake in IISD Experimental Lakes Area, Ontario, Canada - Jun2016-L304-6m | ecosystem: Environmental > Aquatic > Freshwater >...
TCTCCAACATCTTTGACAGCTACGAAGCGCACAAGGGTGACATTGGTGGCCGCAAGAACGGCGTGCTGATCTCCATGGACGCCGGTGAAATTTTCACCTACGCCCTGGGCAAGCTCGACGACCGCGGTCGCATGTTCGTCAAGGCCAACGATCCGGTGTACGAAGGCATGATTGTGGGCATCCACAGCCGTGACAACGACCTGGTGGTCAACGCCACCCGCACCAAGCAGCTGACCAACTTCCGCGTGTCCGGCAAGGAAGACGCGATCAAGATCACGCCACCGATTGATTGCACGCTGGAATACGGTGTGGAGTTCATTGAGGACGACGAGTTGGTGGAAATCACACCGAAGTCGATCCGTCTGCGCAAGCGCTTCCTGACGGAAAGCGAACGCAAGCGCTCCGGTCGCTAAAGTCAAGACGGCTTGTGCCGTCTTGGCGCGGCTCTGGCCGCACGCTGCAGCGCCCCTTGGGGCGCTGTTTTTGTATGTTGGATGCGCACTGGGGCCCCTGCCCTGGAACTGGGGAACGCAATGTCAGAGTTTTTGATTACCGAAGTTCGTGGCCATGTGGGCTTTATCACCTTGAACCGGCCCAAGGCGCTCAACGCGCTGAACCTGGACATGGTGCGCGGACTCACGGCCACACTGCTGGCGTGGGAGCGAGACCCGGCAATTGCCGCAGTGGCGATTCGCGGCACGAACAAGCTGGGCAATTTCGGCAGCTTTTGCGCAGGCGGTGACATCCGCTTCTTCCACCAAGCGGCTTTGGCGGGCAACCCGGCCCTCGAAGATTTCTTCACCGAAGAATATGCGCTCAACCACCTGATTCACCACTACCCCAAGCCCTACATCCCCTTCATGGACGGTATCGTCATGGGCGGTGGCATGGGCATCAGCCAGGGCACGCGCTTCCGGCTCGTTACCGAAAACACCAAGATGGCCATGCCCGAGACGCATATCGGCCTGTTTCCGGACGTGGGCGGCGGCTACTTTTTGAGCCGTTGCCCCGGCAGCACCGGCGAATGGCTGGCCCTGACGGGCGCGACGCTCAACGCGGCGGGCGCTATGGAGCTGGGATTGGCGGACTACTGCCTGAATGCGGCAAGTCTGACCGCCGCCTGGGCGGCACTGGGCGCCGTGGACTTCGACCATGCGCAGGGCTTGAGCGCCTGGCTGGCAGAGTTTTCAGTAGCGCCAGCAACGGCCAGTGGCGTGGAGCGCGAGGCGATTGACCGGGTTTTTTCTCTGGCCACGGCGGTGGAGATGGTCAGCGCCCTAGAAGCAGCGCCGGACGCCTGGAGCCAGCAAACTGCCGCCACTCTGCGCCACCGCTCGCCGCTGATGCTGCACGTAGTGCTGGAGCAGGTGCGCCGCGCCCGCAGCATGGGCTTGGCCGACGACTTGCGCATGGAGCGCGACATGGTGCGCCACTGCTTTCATACCGCGCACTTGGCACGCAGCGGCGTAGCCAGCGAAACCGTGGAAGGCATCCGCGCGCTGGCGGTGGACAAAGACCAGCAGCCCCGCTGGAATCCGGCCCGCGTAGAGGATGTTACGCCGGAGATGGTGGCGCCGTTCTTTGACAGCCCCTGGCCAGCGTCAGCCCATCCGTTGCGCCAGCTGGCCTGAAAGGCGCGCAGTGCGGTCTGAGCGCCTTCAGGGGCGCCCGGCCAGCATGGTCTAGCGGTGGTGGACTTTCATGGCGCGCTCGACCTCGCGCTTGCCTTCGCGGTCTTTGATGGTGTCGCGCTTGTCGTGTTCGGCCTTGCCCTTGGCCAGGGCGATTTCGCACTTGATCTTGCCGCCCTTCCAGTGCAGGTTGATGGGCACCAGGGTGTAGCCCTTTTGCTCGACCTTGGCGATCAGGCGCTCGATTTCGGCCTTGTGCATCAGCAACTTCTTGGTTCGCACCTTGTCGGGGCTGATGTGGCTTGACGCTGTGTTGAGCGGGTTGATCTGCAGGCCGATCAGAAACAGCTCCTTGTTGCGCACCACCACGTAGCCGTCGGTGAGCTGCACCTTGCCTTCGCGCAGGGATTTCACTTCCCAGCCTTCAAGCACCAAGCCGGCCTCAAAACGCTCTTCAAAGAAGTAGTTGTACGCGGCCTTTTTGTTGTCGGCAATGCGGGACGCGGTATCGGGTTTTTTGGCCATGAACGGGAGATGAGGGTGAAAGTCGGGATCGAAAGAGGGCGTGACTACAATCCCGCACACCCCATTCTATGAAAACCGTCAACAAGTCCGTTCTGCTGTGGTACAGCCCCCAAGAGATGTATGCGCTGGTCACCGACGTGGCGCAGTACCCGCAGTTTCTGCCCTGGTGCGATCGCGCTGCCGTGGTCAGCCAAGACGAGAGCGGCGTGACCGCCGAGGTGGGTATCGCGTTTGGCGGCATCCACCAGTCCTTTACGACCCGCAACACGCACACGGCGCCCAGCCAGGTTGATATGGCGCTGGTCAAAGGGCCGTTTTCGCAACTGGAAGGGCAATGGACTTTTCTGCCCGTGGGCGACGGCTCGCAGCGCGCCTGCAAGGTGAATTTGGCTTTGCGCTACGGTTTTGACAACGCCGTGCTCGGCCGCTTGGTGGGGCCGGTGTTTGACAAGATTGCCGCCACCTTAGTCGATGCCTTTGTCAAACGCGCGCAGCAGGTTTATGGCGAGTGAGGCTGCGGCGACCGTCGCCATCACGGTCGTCTTTTCTGCCGCGCCCCGTACCGTGCAGGAAATTGCCCTGCACGTCCCCAAAGGGTGCCTCGCAGCGGATGCCTTGGCGCTGGCCGCACTCCAATGGGGCGTGGATGCCGCGCAACTGCAGGCGCTAGACCTGGGCGTGTGGGGAAAGCGCGTGCCCGCGCAGCACGTGCTGTGCGATGGCGACCGGCTTGAAATTTACCGAGTGCTCACCGTGGACCCCAAGGTGGCGCGCCGGGAGCGCTTTGTGCGCCAGGGGGCCAAGTCCGCCGGCCTGTTTGCCACACGGCGCGCAGGGGGCAAGGCCGGTTACTGAAAGGTCTTTCGCACCCCATGGGCCCGCGCCCAGAGGGCTGCGGCGAGACCCGTGCCTCAGTAGTAGTTTTGCTACTTGGCGATGAAAAGACATAAGTTGACAAGGCCTGGCGGAATTTGAAGGGTAAACCCGAAGTCTTGGGCGGGCGATCGGCTTACGCGGGTGGCTAGAATCGGGCCGCACATCAATCGGCGGACCCGAAACCCTCGGGACTGGCCGATTTTTTGCTATCAAAGGCGTGACGCCACTAGTGTTCGCGGCCATATCAGTTCAACCCCAAGAACTTCGAAAAAAGGTTTGTAATGGATATTTTTATACAACAGGTCATTAACGGCCTGGTTTTGGGCAGCATGTATGCGCTCATTGCCCTGGGTTACACCATGGTGTACGGCATCATTAACCTGATCAATTTCGCCCACGGCGAAGTGATGATGGTTGGTGCCTTGACCAGTTGGACCATCATCGGGCTGATGCAGGAATCCATGCCGGGCACGCCTGGTTTTGTGATCTTGCTGATCGCCTTGGTCATTTCCTGCGTGGTGGCTGCCACGCTGAACTTTGTGATTGAAAAAGTGGCCTACCGGCCCTTGCGCAACAGCCCCAAGCTCGCGCCCCTGATCACCGCCATTGGCATGTCCATCCTGCTGCAAACGCTGGCCATGATCATCTGGAAGCCCAACTACAAGTCTTACCCCACGCTGCTGCCCAATACGCCGATTGACGTAATGGGCGCTGTGATCACGCCTACGCAGGTGATGATTCTGGGTGTGACGGCCGTGTCGCTGGCCATTCTGATGTGGCTGGTCAATTACACCAAGCTCGGCCGCGCCATGCGTGCTACGGCCGAAAACCCGCGCGTGGCCGGCCTCATGGGCGTCAAGCCGGACGTGGTGATTTCTGCCACCTTCGTTATTGGTGCGGTGCTCGCTGCCATTGCTGGCGTGATGTACGCATCCAATTACGGCACGGCCCAACACGCCATGGGCTTTTTGCCTGGCCTCAAAGCCTTTACCGCCGCTGTGTTTGGCGGCATCGGCAACCTGGCCGGCGCAGTGGTGGGCGCGATTTTGCTCGGTTTGATTGAGTCGATTGGCGCGGGCTACATCGGCGAACTCACCGGTGGCGTGCTCGGCAGCCATTACTCCGACATTTTTGCCTTCATCGTCTTGATCATTGTGCTGACCCTGCGTCCTTCGGGCTTGCTGGGTGAGCGCGTGGCCGACCGTGCTTAAGGAGTGCGCATGAAACAACAACAAAAATTCTTCGCCATTGCGATTGCTGCGTTGGCCCTGCTGGTGCTGCCCATGTTCCTGCAAGGCTTTGGCAACGCCTGGGTCCGCATTGTGGATATGGCGCTCTTGTACGTGCTGCTGGCCTTGGGCCTGAACATTGTGGTGGGATACGCCGGTTTGTTGGACTTGGGCTATGTGGCGTTTTTTGCCATTGGCGCCTACTCTTACGGACTGTTCAATTCGCCGCACTTGATGGAGGCTTTTCCGGCTGTTGCTGCCATGTTCCCGCAGGGCTTGCATACGCCGATCTGGGTGGTGCTGCCGCTGGCCGCCGGGGCTGCCGGCATCTTTGGCATCTTGCTGGGTGCGCCCACCTTGCGCCTGCGTGGCGACTACCTGGCCATCGTGACGCTGGGCTTTGGCGAAATCATCCGGGTGTTCCTGAACAACCTGGACAACCCCATCAACATCACCAACGGCCCCAAGGGCATCAACCAAATTGATTCCCTCCACTTTTTTGGCTTCGATTTGGGCAAAAAACTGGTGGTCGGTGGCTTTGAGTTTGCCTCGGTGTCGCTGTATTACTACCTGTTCCTCTCGCTGGTCTTATTTAGCGTGCTGATCTCGCACCGCTTGCAGCTCTCGCGCGTGGGCCGGGCATGGATGGCGATTCGCGAAGACGAAATTGCTGCCAAGGCCATGGGCATCAACACCCGCAACCTCAAGCTCACCGCCTTTGGCATGGGTGCCACCTTTGGCGGCGTCTCGGGCGCGCTGTTTGCGTCCTTCCAGGGTTTTATCTCGCCAGAGTCCTTCAGCCTGATGGAGTCGGTGATGATTGTGGCCATGGTGGTGCTCGGCGGCGTGGGGCATCTGCCCGGCGTGATTCTGGGCGCGGTGCTCTTGTCGGCGCTGCCTGAGGTGCTGCGCTATGTGGCCGGCCCCTTGCAAAACATGACGGGTGGGCGGCTCGATGCCTCCATCCTGCGCCAGTTGCTCATTGCGCTGGCCATGGTCAGCGTGATGCTGATGCGCCCGCGCGGCCTGTGGCCAACGCCCGAGCATGGCAAGTCCTTGCCCCCGGCGGCCAAAGCGTGATTGGAGCGAGCATGACAAATACCAATCCTTCCATGAAAAAAGACACGGTTCTTAATGTCTCTGGCGTGTCCAAGCGCTTTGGCGGCCTGCAGGCCCTGAGCGATGTGGGCATCAAAATCGAGCGCGGCCAGGTCTATGGCCTGATCGGCCCCAATGGCGCGGGCAAGACCACCTTCTTCAACGTGCTGACCGGCCTGTATACCCCTGACAGCGGCAGCTTTGAGCTGGCTGGCAAGACTTACCAACCCACGGCCGTGCACACGGTGGCCAAGGCCGGTATTGCGCGCACCTTCCAAAACATCCGCTTGTTTGCTGAAATGACGGCGCTGGAAAATGTGATGGTCGGGCGCCACATCCGCACCCATTCGGGCCTGCTGGGCGCCATGTTCCGTACAGCGACTTTCAAGGCCGAAGAAGCGGCCATCACCCAGCGCGCGCATGAATTGCTCGAATACGTGGGCATCGCCAAGTTTGCCGACTACAAGGCGCGCACCCTGAGCTACGGCGACCAGCGCCGCCTGGAAATCGCCCGCGCCCTGGCCACCGACCCGCAGCTCATTGCGCTGGACGAGCCCGCCGCTGGCATGAACGCGACCGAGAAAGTCATGCTGCGCGAGCTGATTGACCGCATCCGCAACGACAACCGCACGATCTTGTTGATCGAACACGACGTCAAGCTCGTTATGGGCTTGTGCGACCGGGTCACCGTGCTGGACTACGGCAAACAAATTGCCGAAGGCACACCGGCCGAAGTGCAAAAGAACGACAAAGTCATCGAAGCCTATTTGGGCACCAGTGGCCACTAACCATCAGGACATTCCATGACCAGCAAAACTTTACTCAAAGTCAGCAATCTCAAGGTGTCCTATGGCGGCATTCAGGCCGTCAAGGGCGTCGATTTTGAGGTGCACGAGGGCGAACTCGTCTGCTTGATCGGCTCCAACGGTGCGGGCAAAACCACCACCATGAAGGCCATTACCGGCACCTTGCCGATCAACGCCGGGGACATCGAATACCTGGGCCGCAGCATCCGGGGCCAAGGCCCGTGGGACCTGGTCAAACAGGGCCTGGCCATGGTGCCGGAAGGCCGTGGCGTGTTCACCCGCATGACCATCATCGAGAACCTGCAGATGGGCGCCTACATCCGCGACGACAAGGCCGAGATTGATGCCGACATCGACAAGATGTTTGCCATCTTTCCGCGCCTCAAAGAGCGGCGCGACCAGCTGGCTGGCACCATGTCCGGTGGCGAGCAGCAAATGCTGGCCATGGGCCGGGCGCTCATGAGCCGCCCCAAAGTGCTGCTGATGGACGAGCCATCCATGGGCTTGTCGCCCATCATGGTGGACAAGATCTTTGAGGTGGTGCAAGACGTGTTTGCCCAGGGTGTAACGATTTTGCTGGTGGAGCAAAACGCCAGCCGTGCGCTGTCCATCGCCAGCCGCGGCTACGTGATGGAGTCTGGCATCATCACCATGACCGGCGAGGCCAAGCAAATGCTTAACGACCCCAAGGTGCGCGCTGCGTACTTGGGCGAGTAAGAAGAAGCACAGATTTGCGCCTGTCTGTGCCGCGCCTGGACCGCTACGTCCTGGCGCTGCTGTTTGCCACGCTGGTGTGGGGCGTCACCTTCCCGATCCTGAAAATTGCCACTGGCAAATTGAGTGGGGTCGAGATATCGGCCCTGCGCTTTCTGATCGCCGCTGTTTGCATGCTGCCTTTTGTGCTGCGGGTGCCGCGCCATACCTGGCGTGACGGCCTGGTTTTGGGTAGCCTGGTGCTGGTGTCCTACGTGGGCCAGGCGTTTGGGCTCGAATACATATCCTCCAACCGCAGCGCGTTTTTGACCAGCCTGAACGTGCTGATGGTTCCGCTGCTGGCTTGGGGCTTGGGCGCGCGACCTGGCTTGGCGGTCTTTGTAGCCGCTGTGCTCGCCTGTCTGGGCATAGGTTTGATGTCCTTTGACGGCGGCGCCCACCTGCTGGCCGACATCACCACGGTGCTCGGTGCGCTGGCCTATGCGGCGTATGTGCTGCTCTTGTCTGGCCGGGCCAAGTCGCACGTGCCCCACCAATTGGCCACGGCGCAGATGTTTTGCATGGCCTTGCTGGGTGGCGTATGGATGATGGCCGACAGCGGCCTGGGCGCGGTACAGACCTTGCCCGAGCGGCTTGACGCGCAGATCGTAGGCGGGCTGCTCTACCTGGGGGTGGTGGCGTCTGCTGGCATGTTTTTCTTGCAAGCGGTGGCGCAGCGCCACGTCAGCGCAGAAAAGGCAGCCGTGATTTATGCCATGGAGCCGGTGTTTGCCGCGTTGTTTGGCTGGCTTTGGCTCTCAGAAATGCTCACACCGCGCGCGGCCGTCGGCGCGCTGATTGTGGTGTTTGCCGTGGTGCTCAGCGAGATGAAGCCGGCGCCAAAACCCGCCTGAGGCGCATTCAGGCGCTTGAGTCAAGCCGCCTTGTCTGCCGCCGAGGTAAAGGAATCGGCAAAAAACTCATCCACTGGCAGCCCCGCCTGTGCGCTAAAAGCGCTGCGCGCCGACTCCACCACGATGGGTGCGCCGCAGGCGTAGACCTGGTGGCCAGAGAGATCCGGAAAATCCTGCAACACCGCCAAATGCACAAAGCCGGTGCGGCCTGTCCAATGGTCTTCGGGCAGGGCATCGGACACTACGGGCACGTAGCGCAGCTGCGGCATTTGCGCCAGCTGCGCCTGTACCCAGTCGTCCATGTACAGGTCGCCGGGGCGCCGACCGCCCCAGTACAGCGTGGTGGGGCGGGTGATGCCGCAGTGCTGCATGTGTTCGAGCAAGGCCTTCAGCGGTGCAAAGCCGGTGCCCGAGGCCAGAAACACCATGGGTTTGTCCGAGTCTTCGCGCAAGAAGAAGGAGCCAAACGGGCCTTCGATGCGCAAAATGTCCTTTTCCTTCATGGTGCCAAACACCAGGTCGGTAAAGCGGCCGCCGGGCATGTGGCGAATGTGCAGCTCCAGGCCCGGCCCGATGTGTGGCGCGTTGGCCATGGAGTAACTGCGCCGCGCGCCGTCGCGCAAGATGAACTCGATGTACTGGCCGGCCCGAAACGCAAACGCGTCGTTGGCTGGCAGTTGCAGCTGCATCACCACCACGTCGGCCGACTTTTTGACCAGGCTGCTGACGCGCGTGGGTATTTTCTTGATGGGCAGGGCGCCTGCGGGCGTGACCTGGCGCGATTCGAGCACGATGTCGCTGTGCGCTGTGGCGCAGCAGGTCAGCACAAAATTGGCGGCCTCGTCTTCGACGCTCAGGGCCTTGCGCTGAAAGTTGGCGTGCACCACCTGGCCTGAGACCATTTTGCATTTGCAGGAGCCGCAGGCCCCGTCTTTGCAGCCGTAGGGCAGGCCCACGCCTTGGCGAATACCGGCCGCGAGCAGGGTTTCGTCCGCGTTGGCAGAAAAAGTGGTGCCACTGGGTTCCACCGTCACGGTGAAGGTCGAAGCGCTAGGGGTCATCTTTTTAGTTATCCTTGAAACCGTACAACAGTGGAGCCCCCGATTTTGCCCTCAATCCAATCCCCCTTGGGCGCCTTGCCCGCGCGCTTTCGCCGCAGCCGCGTGCTGGTGGTTGGCTGTGGCGACATTGGCCTGCGCGTTGCAGCCCTTCTGAAGGACAAGTTGACGGTGCGCGCGCTCAGTTCGCAGCGGGTGCGGGTGCCCACGCTGCGCGCGGCGGGCACCACGCCGCTGTGGGGCAATCTGGACCGGCCCCAGAGCCTGCGCCGCCTCGCTGGCCTGGCGCAGCGGGTGCTGCACCTGGCGCCACCAGCCACCGTGGGCGACACCGACGAGCGCACCGGGGCCTTGCTGCAGGCGCTGCGCCGGCGGAGTGCGCCTGCGGCTTTGGTGTACGCGTCTACCAGCGGCGTCTATGGCGACTGCGGCGGCGCATGGGTGCACGAGGGGCAGGCTCTGTCGCCCACCACCCCGCGCGCCCAGCGCCGCGCCGACGCAGAGGCCCGTGTTCATTTTTTGGGCCGGTCGGCGGGAGTTCGCACCACGGTGCTGCGCGTGCCCGGCATTTACGCGCCCAACCGCGAGGGCGGCACGCCCCAGGAGCGCTTACGCAAGGGCACGCCGGTGTTGGACGCAGCCGACGACGTGTTTACCAACCACATCCACGCCGACGACCTGGCCCGCGCCTGCGTGCGCGCGCTGTGGCGCGGCAAGCCACAGCGCGCCTACAACGTCAATGACGACGCAGCCCTGAAGATGGGCGACTACTTTGACGCCGCCGCTGCGCTCTATGGCTTGCCGCCGCCGCCACGCATCAGCCGCGCCCGCGCAGAGGTGGAAATGGGGGCGATGCAGCTGAGTTTCATGTCCGAGTCGCGGCGCATGGTCAATGCGCGCATGAAGCAGGAGCTGGGGCTGCGTCTGCGCTTTGCCAGTGTTCTGGACGGGCTCGCTGCAGGGCTTTAGACGCCGAGGTCTTCCCCGGGGCTGACGGCCCGGTCCCGGTAGGCCCAAACCAGCGCGCGCCAGACCAGCCAGCTGCAAGCCCAGGTAATGGGCGCGGCCCACAGCGCGTCGCTCAGCCAGTGCGCCATGTCGGCCATGCGGGAAAAGCCAATCAGCACGCCGGCTGTGCAACCCGCCAGCGCCCAGGCTCGCTTGCGCCGGGGTTGCACCAGCATCAAGGATGCAAAAAAGAAACCGCATGCGACGTGGCCGCTGACAAAGGAGCAGTTGTTGTCGCACTGGTCGGTTACCACCCCTGCCCGGGTGAATTGCTGGGTGCCGCCAAAATTTTGCACCTCGTAGGGGCGGGCGCGTTGCCAGTTGTCCTTGAAGCCTGCGTTGACCAGCAAGCCGGGGCCAAGCGCCCCTGACAGGACAAAGAAAGCCAAGGGCAGCCTCCACCGCTTCCATCGCGCCCGCCCGGTGGCCAGCGCCCAGCCAACCATAGCCACAAAGATCAGGCCACGAAAAAACGCCGGGATATAGAGGTTGATGGCCTGCACCCACCACCAGTCTTTGATCTGTACCTGTCCGCCGGGCGGCGCAAACCATTTGGCTGCAGCCAGATCCAAGTCGGGCCATGCGGTGGGCAGCAGGGCCAGGCCGATCAGGGCCATGGTCAGGGCCAGGTACAGACGCGGCGCGGCGGCGGTCGGCTGGGAGAGGGCGGGTCGTTGCATGGAGGCTTCAAGCCGAGGAAGTGTGGGGCGTGGCGGGGCGCCGTCGCGTGGACTGGATTATCCACGGGGCGCTTGTGTTGCGCCTGCGTAAAGTTGGCCGCCTCTGTCAACAGCCGCGCCAAACGCTCCGTTACGGAGAGACAACTTTGAAGGACGGACCATGAAACGAGTGATTGCAGCGGCCTTAGGGCTCAGCGCCCTAGCCAGCGTTTGGGCGCAGGACATGGGCCGGGTGCTCTCATCTACCCCGGTGCTGCAGCAGGTGGCGGTGCCGCGCCAGGTGTGCAGCAACGAGCAAATCAGTTACCAGGGGCCTAACAGCGGCGCCGGGGCCCTGATCGGTGCCATTGCGGGCGGCGCCTTGGGCAATGCGGCGGGTGGGCACGGCGCGGGACGCGCAGCGGCTACGGCTATCGGCATGGTCGGCGGCGCGGTCTTGGGCGACCGTTTTGAAGGCCCAGCGCCTGAGCGTACCG
>Ga0194037_1002866_pt1 | contig 10990 bp, 6 predicted proteins | sample JunL306m_MetaG_FD_148653 | JGI IMG/M metagenome (GOLD analysis project Ga0194037, IMG submission 148653) | Anoxic zone freshwater microbial communities from boreal shield lake in IISD Experimental Lakes Area, Ontario, Canada - Jun2016-L304-6m | ecosystem: Environmental > Aquatic > Freshwater >...
ATGGTAAGCCCAAGCCCCGTCCCGCCATATTTCCGGGTCATCGAGCCGTCAGCCTGGGAAAAGCCTTCAAATATTCGCGCCTGGGCTTCCGGTGCAATACCTATCCCCGTATCGGTAACGGAAAATTTGAGCGTCACGGTCTGCTCGGCGCTCTTCAGCACCGAGGCCGCGACCACCACCTCGCCCTGTTCCGTGAATTTGAGAGCGTTGCTGGTGAGATTCGTTAGCACCTGCCCTAGTCGCACCGGATCTCCCAGAAGGGTGAAGTTGATGTCCGGCGGAATATCGAGGACCAGTTCAATCCCCTTGCGATGGGCCGTATCGGCAAGGAGTTCAACTGTTTCGCTGATCAGTTCGTGGACGTCGAAGGGGATACTCTCCAGTTCCATCCTGCCGGCTTCAATCTTGGAGAAATCCAGAATATCGTTGATTATGGAGAGCAGGGATTCTCCCGACCGTCTGACCGTGTTGGTGAACTGCCGCTGCCTCTCGTCCAGGGAGGTGCCGAGCAAGAGTTCCGTCATCCCCAGGACTCCGTTCATCGGAGTGCGAATTTCATGGCTCATGTTGGCCAGGAATTGCGATTTCGCACGGCTTGCGTCTTCCGCGGCGTCGCGGGCGCGCTTCAACTCTTCGATTCTCACTCTCAGCTCGGCGGTCTGCTCCTCGACCCGTCGTTCGAGTTCGTCACGATATTCCGCCAACCGCTGGTCGCGTTCCTGGATATGGATCAGCATTTCATTAAAACCATCATAGAGCAGGCCAACTTCATCGCCACTGGTCTTGGTGAGGCGCAGTGAGAATTCCTTGCTCTCCGACACCATTTTCATGGTCTCTACCAGATGGAGAATCGGGTTTGATATTACCCGCTGAAACTTCAGGGAGATAAAATAGACCATGATAAATGCGCCCGCCACTATCAGCAGCGTGAAACAAACAGACCATGACAGATTTTTTATGACCCGGTTCATGTCCGAGTGAATCAGTATGGTTCCGACACGATCTCCCTCAAGCAGAATCGGCTTCACAATGCTGGCATAACCGCCGCTCCCCAAATGCCAGCCGAAATCGTGACTCAAATCTTGCAACATCCTGTTACTGATCTCGGGAGATAGAGCGAATCCGGTTTTTTCAAACGGAAGAACTTTGGTATTTGCGGCGCTTGCCGCGTATCGGTTAAAAATTTTGCCATTGACGTCAAACAGATAAACAGCCAGTATGTTTTGCTTGACGGCAAGGCTGGCCATGGTGTCATTAGCTGACTTTGGTTCATTGAATGCCAGAGCGGCAACCGTATTCCTGCCTACGATGTCGGCAAAGGACGCCAAATCCTCCCGCTGCTCCCTGACTGCATTGAGAACCTCCCTGGTAATAAATGTCAGCGATGATGCGAGAAGAGTGATGCCGCTGGTCAACAGGAAAAGTAGCATCAACTTCCGTCTGATCGATAAATTTCTGAAATAATCCCACGGAAGAGTACTCATCGCTCGTCCTTCGGCAGTAAACATTTTTGTTCAGACACTAAGTACTTCTCGTGCAAGAGCGCGTGTCGCAACAACGCACGGTTGGTGTCGTCGTCATCGGCAAGGAGAAACAATGGCGGCCCCTCTTTCTTTACGTGAGGCGCTAAAGCGCTTCCGGCGGGAGGAGGCGCTTGAGGCGTCGGTAATGCCTGGTTTGGGGCCGTCGCGGCCAAGGGAAGGGTGAAAGAGAACGTGCTGCCGTGCCCCTCGATGCTGTGCAATGTTATGCCTCCCCCCATGAGTTCCACGAGTTCCCTGGATATGACCAACCCCAGGCCGACGCCGCCGTATGCGCGAGTAGAGGAGTCATCCCCCTGGCTGAAAGGCTTGAAAAGAAGATTCTGTTGCTCCACGGGGATGCCGATACCGGAATCTGTTACCGCGAAGGCAATACCGAGCGGCGCCGACGTTATCTTTACCGTAACCGATCCCTGCCTGGTGAATTTGAGCGCATTCCCCACAAGGTTGGTGAGTACCTGTTGCAGGCGGACTTGATTGCCCATCACGGTTTCCGGCACGTCGTCCGCGACCGAGGCGATTAATTCGAGCCCTTTGCTGATTGCCTCCGTGACCATGATGTTTACCGTAGCGGCAAGGCATTTCCGTACAGAGAACGATTCATTCCGCAACGTAACTGTCCACGCTTCGATCCTGGTCAGGTCAAGGATATTTTCAAGAATGCGGATGAGCTCCAGACCGGAACTCCGGGCCAGATCGAGATAGTTGCGTTGCGTGGGTGTAAGTGGGCTTGACTGAGTGAGCTGGATCATTCCCAGGATGCCGCTCATGGGGGTGCGGAGTTCATGACTCATGTTGTTCAAAAACCGGCTCTTGGTCTGGTTGGCTGCTTCGACGGCCTCCTTTGCCTTGATCAGTTCCGCTAAGGCTTCGGTGGCGCGCAGCAGAAAGTTGACCCGATAGCCAATCACTGCCCAGGAGATCGGCTTGGTGATGAAATCGGTAACCCCCAGGTCGTATGCGCGCTGAATAGAGAGCAAGTCATCATTGCCGGTTACCATTACGATGGGGGTGGCGCCCGTTTCCGGGATATCTCGAATCCCTCTGTAGGTCTCAAAGCCGTCCATGCCCGGCATCATAACGTCCAGCATGATCAGGTTCGGTTTGCAGTGGGCCAGCAACGCCAGAGCCCGCGTCCCATCTTCCGCCTCTACCACCCGTAACCCGGCTGATTCCAGCGCCTTGCCCAGTAACAGGCGGAAACTCGGGTCATCGTCAATGATGAGAATAAGGTTTCGATCATTATCTTGAAGCGTCATGGGTCGGCTCCTTGTGGTACGTACTCACCTATCAGTCATGGTGAGCCTCCGATACTATCCAGAAACGAGCCTTCCATCAGGTTGTTTTGTTGTCCGGTGAAGTGACTCCATTCAACCGGCAACGATTGTTCCAGCTCCGTCACACTGGTCACCACTTGAGCCACTTGTCCTTTTAACTCCCCCAGCCACCTGCGGGCCGCCGCCACGTCCTCCTGAATGAACGCCGTTTCCAGGTTTCTCGCCGTGTCCGCGACACCCACGATTCCGATGTAGCTTGCCACCCCCTTGAGGGCGTGCGCCACGAACCGGCACGCAGCGAAATCCCCTTCGTTCAGCAGGGTGGAAAGTCGCGTCGCAACCTCGCGGTTCTCGCGGGCAAATTGTTGGAGCAGGGATCGATAGACGGCCAGCTCGCCTCCCAGACGGGCCAAGCCTTCTCCGGTACGAATACCTGGAAGGCACAAGAAATCCGCGCCGGAAGTCGCGGCGTTATTATTTCCTCTCGGCGTCTCGGACAGCACCGACCGGGGCTTGATCCAGCGGCACAGTATTTCGTGAAGCGCCTCGACTTTGATCGGTTTTGTCACGTGCTCGTTCATTCCGATCGCCAGACACTTCCGTTGCTCCCCGGGCATGGCGTAGGCGGTCATGGCGATGATCGGCAGCTCTTCCGGACGCCATAGATCCCGGAGACGCCGGGTCGCCTCGTAGCCGTCCATCTCCGGCATCTGGATATCCATCAGCACCAGGTCAAAGGGCTCGGCGGCATGACCGACCAGCTCCACCGCCTCCCGGCCGTTCGTCGCCATCGTGACCTGGAGACCGGCATGGAGCAACTGAACCCGGGCAATTTGCCGGATGATGGGCTGGTCCTCCACCAGCAGTACCCGCGCGCCCCTGATGACACTGAGGTCGCTCCGGGCCGGAGCCGGCGCCGGCGGCTGGTCTTCGGCCGTGGCCGGCAGGAAACAGGCGGTAAACCTGAAGGTACTCCCCCGTCCCGGTTCGCTTTCCACCGTGATGTTCCCCCCCATCAGAGCCGCCAGACGCCCGCAGATACTGAGCCCCAGTCCGGTACCTCCGTAACGCCGGGTCGTGGAATTGTCACCTTGGGTGAACGGCGTAAAGATTAAGGCGCACTGTTCCGGTGACAGACCGATGCCCGTATCGCTGATCGTGAACTCCAGGACGACTCTGTCGGCGGTGGTCTCGACCGTGGCGATGGCCAGCCCGATGCTCCCCTGATGCGTGAACTTGACCGCGTTCCCCAGCAAGTTGAGCAGCACCTGTTCCAACCGGAGCGGGTCGCCTCCCACCACCTGGGGCACGTCAGGAGGCACTACCGTACGGAACTCCAGCCCCTTGGCCTCTGCCTGACTGATCATGAGACCGGTCACCTTCTCCAGAGTTGCCGAGAGCGAAAATATGACTGATTCCAGGTCCAGTTTCCCGGCCTCCACCTTGGAGATATCCAGGATGTCGTTCAGTATGCCGAGCAGTGAACGCGCGGAAACGGCGATTTTTTCCAGATAGTCCTGCTGCACCAGCGTCAGCTTCGTCTCCAGAGTCAGGTCAGCCAGGCCGATGATGGCGGAGAGCGGGGTGCGGATCTCGTGGCTCATGTTGGCCAGAAACTCGCTCTTGGCCCGGTTGGCCGCCTCGGCGGCGTCACGGGCCGCACCCAGTTCCCGTTCAGCCATTTTGCGTTCGGTAATGTCCCAGAATTCCCAGATGGTCTCTTGTGTTGGATTACCCGGTATGAGCGCTTGCCCCGCCATGGCTGCCCAGAACACCTCTCCGTTTTTCCGACGGACCCGGCATTCGCCCCGCACCAGTTGACCGCTCCGGATCTGGGGTAGATACTGCTCGTCGAACTCGCGTCGGGTCTCTTCAGACATGTGGATTATCCGGGTGTCCTGGCCGACCAGTTCCTCGGCATCATAGCCAAGCAGTTCCCGGCAGGAGCGGTTACAGTCAAGAATCACCCGGTCTTGGCCGGTAACCAGAATTCCCACCGGACTACGGTCCTTGAGCGCTGTCAGCCAAATATTGGCTTGTTGCAGTGAATCGTCCGCCTTTTTGTGTTCCGTGATGTCTTCCATTATCCAGATCATGCCTTCTTGCTGGTTTTCCGGATCAACAGCCCTGGCATGATAGTGGACCCAGAGGTGGACGCCGTCCCGACGCACCAACTCCTGAATGGTATCGATCTCACCCCCTTGGACCAAGGCAGGATAGGCGTCCGCTCTCAGTTGTTCATACGCGGTTTGCGTGGGGTACAACATCCGTATGGTCTGCCTCTCCAGTTCCTCCCGGCGATACAAAAACATCTCTTCGATCTTCCGGTTGACCCATGTCAGCCGATTCTCTACGGTCAGACAGATGCCGATGGGGGCGCTCTCGAGAATGGTGTGCAGTGCGCGGTGGAGTTGCGTCAGTCGCGCTTCTGCTTTTTTGCGCTTGGTGATGTTGGTCACCACCATGCGGCATACGGCCACGCCGCTGTCGATTTGCACGATGGTGGCTGTCACGATCCCCCAGAGAGTTATCCCGGCGCTATTTACCATCCGCAGCTCATACTCCTGCGGTTCGTCGGTCGCAAAGAGCTGTTTGCTCCGCTGATAGTGGATGTCCTGGTCATCCTTGAGGATAAACCGGGTGAACGGTTGCCTGATCAGCATCCGTTGTGACACGCCCAACAAGGTAGCGGCCGTGAGGTTGGCATCCACGATCACCCCCAACTCGCTGACCACGAAATAGCTCACCGGCGCCAGATTATACAGGTCGAAATAGCGTGATCGGACGGCTTCCAGTTCCACCTGGGTTCGGCGCAGTTCCTCGTTCTGGATCTCCAGTTCGATCTGATGCACCCTCAGTTCGTGAAGCGCCTCCAACGTCTCCTCGTACGAGATGTCGTCGATCTTTTCCGGTGATCGCGCTGCTTTTTCCCGGTAGATCTCTTCAGCCTTTTGGCGTAGCGTGGAGGTCTGTTTAAGTCGGTCAGTCGTGTCATTCATGCTGAGCCTCCGGTTGCTTGCTCTCCCTCTTACCGGGAAAGGTCGGACGTTATCACAGCTTCTGAGCAGGGCGATTGTGTTGGTTTGAAATAATAACTAGTACCCCTTCCCCACCCCGGCCCTCCCCGTAAACGGGGGTGAGCTTCCCCCCGTTTACGGGGGGATTGAGGGGGGCGAAGTTTGTAGCCGGACAGGGGTCTAGGCGCTTATGGTATCGGTCAGCGGCATCCTGATGGTCACCCTGGAGCCGGCGCCGGCGCCGGGTCGGGAATCCACCTGAAACACACCACCCTGATATTCAATTTTTTGGCGAACATTGCCGAGGCCGAAACCGCCGGCGCGAGCGGTGCAAGAGTGCGCCGCAACCGGATCAAAGCCGCTCCCTTCGTCCGCCACGATGATCACCAGGTAGTATCCCTCCCGCTTCATCTCGACCCGTGCCCGGAAAACTCCGGCATGTTTGATCATATTAATCAGCAATTCCCGGATCACCTGGAATACGAAGGAGCGCAGGCCATACTCCAGGACTTTTGGTTCGTGGTCATCGCACACATCCAGCCACAGACCGTACTGTTCCTGCAACTCATCGCCCAGCCGCATAACCGCCGCCGCCAGACCGGCGTTCGCCAAGAGGGTGGGCCGAATTCGCGCCGTCAGCGACCGGGTGTCATCGATGATCTGGGCGAGCAGCTCGCAAATCCCCTCGGCGCTCTTTTCCAGGGCGGGCGCCGGCAGCTTGCGCCCCAGGATCTCCACCTTCATCTTGGCCAGGACCAAACGCTGGTTGACCTGATCGTGCAATTCGGTGGCGATCCGATCCCGTTCCCGGTCCTCGGCCAACGCCAGTTCCTGGGTCATCTCCCGCAGGCGCTGTTGTTGCTCCAGAAGCTCCTGTTCAATCCGCAAGCGCTTTTCGATCTCGCGGGTGAGGCTCGTATTGATCATGGTCAATTCGGTCGTCCGCTCCGCCATCCGCTGTTCCCGGTAGATATCTTCGGCCTGTCCGCACTGGAAGGATGCCTGTTCGAGGCACTGTTCGATTTCGGTCATGGTAAGCCTCCGGTAATCATCGACCAGCTTTTAACGTCCAATTATCCGACATAGCGTACATTATCAAACTGTCACATGTTGCTTCAGGACTACGGTTGGCAATGCCTGAAATAGGTATTGCCCCAATATTGTTTAACATAAATCCTAAAATCAAACTGTTATAGCCTATAACAATATCACGGTTGGTGGAGTTTGAAGTAATAATATTCTTAAGAATATCAAGAAACTTAATATTGTCATTGGCTTTGTATGCTGAATGTATATTGCTTATCAGAAATTGTATTGCATCATTAAGTTTTTCGCTTGCAACATTTAGATTAAATATAGTTAGTATTGTCATGAGATGGCTTTTGCAAATACTGTTCATAATCAGACCATTAATTTCCGGACTAAATAAATGGATAATGGACCATGCAATTGCTGTATCGTCAAATAGGTTGATCAACTGGTCATAGATTTGTCTTGCGTAAGGACTGACGCCTTGACAATATGATATGCCTTTACCGAGTCGGCATATCAAAAGTGTTTTGGTAAATTTCTCAACCAATTCTTGAGGGACATCTTCCGCTGTTTTTACATATTTTATAATCATATTCGCAATTGAGGCTTCGTGATGAAAATTGTCACAGCCATGTCTCGCATCCAATAACTGATCAAGAAGCACGTTCATCTGAATTATTTTTGCAGGAAGTGATTGATAGCGGAGCCCGTCAACTAATTCAAAATATTGAACTCCGAGATCATGATTTGCTTGTTCTAAATTATTTTTATATCTATCTAGTTTGATGCCGAGATTGTATTTAACAGTTTCACTCGCGGCGCCCCATATAACCGGCGCTATCTCGGAAATTTTCCGCCTCAGCAAATTGCTGCTATTTGGGTCGATAAACATTCCAAAGGTGCTGACCAGCAGATTATTCACATGGGGCAAGGCAAGTTGCTTAATAGTCTCTTGCATGCTCTCAACAACCGAGCTATCCATGACTGATGTGGTATTTTTTAAATTATCGATCAATGCTTTCATTTTCAGCGCCGATCCGGAAGGTTGGTCTTGAAGCACATCTTTAACGCAAGTTTGCAACCAACCTAACAATTCAAACGCAGTAATCAATTCAAGATTATGATGTGATACGGCAACATCGTTTTTCATAGTGAGAATATGAGTCAATTTTTTGTGGACTACGTCGGATATCAATTCCAGTTTTCTGCATGTATCCAGTAATACAGTATCCTTGATGCCGGATAGATCGTCTTCTGTTTTAAAAAATTCTCTCATGTCACCATTGACAGCAACATCATAGAACAGATCAATACCATACATTGACGCCAATTTTCTTAAATTTACTACAACCTCATTCAAAACATAATTCAGTGCGGCATCAAATAGTCCGATAGTGGTTCCAGCAACAAATTTGGAAAGGTACACTGCCTCTTTTTTCATATCATCGGGTATCTTGTCCAATAAAGCAGGCAGATTGTTAACAATGTTGGCGTGTTCTTTCTCGCTCGCGATTATGTTGTCAGTCGGAAGGCCATGCTGAACAAGAAAGGCATTAATTCCTGAAAAAGCCGCTACCCATTCATCGGTATCGTTTATGATAAGCGAATCAGACATATAACCTCCGTTATCCGCGCTTCTGCCTTGTAGCGCCTGTCCAGCTTAAAGTTTCGCGCCGGATGCCCCACCCCGGCCCTCCCCGTAAACGGGGAGGGTGAGCTTCCCCCCGTTTACGGGGGGATTGAGGGGGGGCGAAGTTTGTAGCTGGACGGGGTAATAGCGCCTGTCCCCACCCCCGCCCTTCGGTCGCATCAGCATATTTTCAGGCATCGCTTCGTCTCCCCGATCAGTTCACCGATATTTAATGGCTTGGCAACGAAACCGTCGAATCCCTGGCACAGGATTTGCTCCCGCTCATGATTCATGGCGCGAGCAGTCACGGCGATGATCGGTATGTGGTCGCCACTTCGCTTTTCCCTCTCCCGGATAGCGAGGGTGGCCTCGATGCCGTCCATGACCGGCATCTGGACGTCCATCAGGATGATGTCAAAGAGATCCCGCTCCCACCTCTCCAGGGCCTCCCGGCCGTCGCGAGCCTCGACGACGGCATGTCCGTGATACAACAATATCTCCTTGGTAACTTGCCGGTTGACCTTCTCATCGTCGACAAGGAGTATCCGTAGCGACGCGTCGTCACTCTGGGGAGAAACCTTGTCGCTACTCACGCCGTCGTGACGCGCCACGACCACTTCGTAAACGGCAAAGGGGATTTGCACGAAGAAGGAACTGCCGATCCCCTCTCTGCTCTCGACCCAGATTCTCCCCCCCATCAGTTCAGTGAGCCGGCGGCAGATGGACAAACCAAGTCCGGTGCCGCCGTACTTCCGTGAGTTTGAGGAGTCCGCCTGAGTGAAGGGTTCGAAGATCTTCTTGAGCGCTTCGGGGCTGATGCCGATGCCGCTGTCCGTGACGCTGATCCTGAGCAGCGCGTTGTTGTCCCGGCGCTCGTCGACGTCGACGGTGAGGCGTATCCCCCCCTTTGCCGTGAACTTGACGGCGTTTCCGAGGAGGTTGAGAATGATCTGCTTCAGGCGAAGCTGGTCACCGATCAGGATGTCCGGTATTTCGGTTGGGATGTCGGCATGCATGCTGAGTCCCTTGGCGTGGATGAGAGAAAGCTGGGTATTGATGACGTCACCAATGCTCTCTCGCAGGCTGAAGTCCTGGTGTTCCAACTCAATCCTGCCGGATTCGATCCTGGAGAGGTCGAGGATGTCGTTGATCAGGGAGAGCAGGTTCAGCGAGGATGTTCTGATGATGTCCAGGTATGCCGACTGTTTATCGGTCAGTTCGGTGAGATCCAGGAGTTGGAGCGTCCCCAGGAGACCGTTCATCGGCGTACGAATCTCGTGGCTCATGTTGGCCAGGAACTCACTCTTGGCAAGGTTGGCCACCTCGGCGGCTTCCTTGGCCTTGAGTAGTTCTGCTTCGACACTCTTGCGTTCGGTGATGTCGTCTACCACGATGCGGCAGATCGGTACGCCGTCGTCGCCACGCACCGCGACAGACGTCAGTCGCCCCCAGAATGTCGAGCCATCGTTTTTTACCATCCGCAATTCGACCGTCTGCGTTTTGCCGGTTTTCAGGAGCTGTTTCCGCTGCAGGTAGTAATTGTCCTGCTCCTCGCTGTGGATGAACCGGCTGAATAACTGCTGTACCAGCGTGACCCGCGTCACGCCGAGCAGGGTGGCGGCCGTGAAGTTGGCCTCCACGATCTCCCCCTCAATGCTGACGGTGAAGTAGCTCACCGGCGCCAGGTCATACAGGTCAAAGTAGCGCTCCCGCAGGATATCCAGCTTCTCGTGCGTCCGGAGCAGCTCCACGAACTGCATCTCCAGTTGGATTTCATGAACTTGCAGTTCGTGGAGCGTCTGCTCGATCTCCTCCGGCGTAAGCGCCCAGAGCTTGTTCGGCGAGAGCGCCGCTCTTTTCTTAAATAACTCTTCGGCCTGTCCGCGCAGGGAGTTTGTCTGTTCGGGTCGGTCCTTGATATCGGTCATGGCGAGCCTCCGTTACCTTCCTGAATCACTTCTTCCCTCAGGTTGTCTTGTTGTCCGGTGAATTGACTCCAAGCCACCGGCCGTGATTGTTCCAGCTCCGTTACACTGGCCAGCGCTTGGGCCACTTGTCCTATCAACGCCTCCAGCCACCTGTGGGCGGCCACCACGTCCTCCTCAATGAACACCGTTTCCAGGTTTCCCGCCGTGGCCGCGACGCCCATAATCCCGAGATAGCTCGCTACCCCCTTGAGAGAGTGCGCCACCAACCGGCAAGCAGCGAAATTCCCATCGTTCAGCAGGCTGGAAAGTCGAACCACAACCTCACGGTTCTCTCGGGCAAATTGTTGGAGCAGGGACAGGTAGACGGCCGGATTACCTCCCAGGTGGGCAAGACCTTCACCGGTACGAATTCCGGGAAGGTCCGGAAAGTCCGCGCCGGGAGTTGCCGTGCTATTATTCCCTCCCGGCGTCTCGGACAGCCCCAACCGGGGCTTGATCCAGCGGCACAGTATTTCGTGAAGCGCCGCGCCATCGATCGGTTTGGCCACGTGATCGTTCATTCCGG
>Ga0194037_1002867_pt1 | contig 10986 bp, 11 predicted proteins | sample JunL306m_MetaG_FD_148653 | JGI IMG/M metagenome (GOLD analysis project Ga0194037, IMG submission 148653) | Anoxic zone freshwater microbial communities from boreal shield lake in IISD Experimental Lakes Area, Ontario, Canada - Jun2016-L304-6m | ecosystem: Environmental > Aquatic > Freshwater >...
ACGCAGAAACAACAAAGGACCCACGATTTAACGTAAGTCCTTGATTTTCATGTAGCGAGACCGGGATTTGAACCCGGGACCTCAGGGTTATGAAGATTTTTTGAGAAAATGAAGGCGTTGATTTGTAATGCGTTATGTTTTCACAAAACCGAAAATAACCGATTTCAGTCGAATTCAGGGGGTGTTTTCCTCACGCAGAGGTTTAGGTTAATTTACTAGAAACTTAACGTCATATGAAACAAACCTTTCCATTTTAAATTTACTTGTCCAGCTGCAACATTTTGTTGAATTGGTGCTTGAACATTTAATCCAAATGAAACCTTCTTAACATTAACCTCAACTCCTCCAATTCCACTAAATGTATTTCCTCCAGTGTGATAAGATCCATTATCAAGACCTTCCGTAAGGTAAATTAAACTTCCATCCATTTTATTACCTCCAACAGTTTCGTACATTAAACCAATATTGGGAGTGACCACGGTATTTTTACTACTAAGGTTGTAATAAGCAATGGTATTAAATGTAAATTTATCACCAAATTGATAGCCTTGATTGTTTTTATTGTTGATTTTATAGTTAACAGTTGTAGCTAATCCTGAATTTTCAACCTGATAAATATCTCTCACATTTAATAAAAAGTCTGTGGCTCCAGTACCCATTTGTGTATTTACATCCGCCAATGTTGATGCAGGGTCATGTGTGTCTATATTGAAAGCTCCAGTTTTTAATTTTATACCGCCCCCTAACCAGATTTTGTGGGTAACTAATTTTTTATCATCTACCACCTTGTGATAATTATATATTTGATAGTTTGTCAAAATGGTAATATCCCCCATACCTTGATTTGAAGATTTTCCATCATCGCTTACTTGGTTATTTACTTGATATGGGATAAAAGTAAATAATTGCCATTTCTTGGTTAAATTAAATCCAGCGTAAATCTCATAACTATGGTAAGTATTATTACTAAACTGAGTGTTATCGTTTTTTAGTATTGTCCTATAATCACCATAAGTATATCTAACTCCGATAAATTTAGTGTCAAAACTAGGGTACAATCCTAAGTATAAATTACCACCACCACATCCACAAATGCTACATGCATTAGCATTTAAGGCTAGTAACAAAATAGTTATAGCCACGAAAAGTTTTTTCATATTAAAATCAATTAATTGTAATAAAATTTAGATGCTAAATAATATTACAATTAGAAGGTGGGCGAAAAACAGATGATATATGATTTGAAGAAAAAGGACTACTATAGGTAAAATAGTTAGCTCTATTTATTAATTTAAAAAATTCAATTCTTGGGAAGAAAGATTTTGAAGATAAAACTAGTTCAGATTGATTGAATTTAGGGACCGGCGCGTTAGTCCCGCTTTCTCCCTCCTGCTTTTTCATTTTTTTTAGCATCTGACACTTACCATTACAATGCAACATAGGTTTAGTCTTGTTGACACAGTTCTTTTTATAAGTCTCTAAATTAACAAGATAATCTGCCATTGCTATAGACCTTGAAAAGGTCTGAGCCAATAGCGCAGTGAATAATAATATGACAAAAGTATATTTCAAATCTTCGCAAAGTTAGTGAGAAAATAATTGTGAATTATTGCTCTTTTTGATCATATTTAACCCATAACCTCACGCAGTAAAACCCAATGATAGCAAGTGTTTCAAGATAAAAAGTGATGTTTTCATGACACAACAAAGGACCCACGATTTAACGTAAGTCCTTGATTTTCATGTAGCGAGACCGGGATTTGAACCCGGGACCTCAGGGTTATGAAGATTTTTTGAGAAAATGAAAGCGTTGATTAGTAATGCGTTATGTTTTCACAAAACGGAAATCAACCGATTTCGGTCGAATTCAGGGGGTGTTTTCCTCACGCAGTGGAATAAATATTACACATCCCGTTTCTTATTACTTCAAAGCTTTAATATCCGTTAATACTCTAGAAATATCATCCATATTGGTAGCATTATAAACACCTCTTATTTGTTGGTTCTTATCTATTAAATACATTTTATCTGTATGAAGAAAGGTAGTGCTATCAGTTAACTTATTATTGTCAGCAAAAAATGAAGAACGACCTAGCGAATAAATTATTGATTTATCTCCTGTTAACAAATGCCACTTTGCAGGATTAACGCCATTCTCTTCTCCATATTTTTTTAATTTATTAACGGTATCTATCCATGGCATCACAGAAAAAGATACTAGTTCAACATGATTCATTAAAGAAATACTATCCTGTAAAACCTTAAAGCATTTTGTCATCTTAGGACAAATACCTGGGCAGGTAGTAAAAAAGAAATTAGCAATATATATTTTATCTTTTAATGATTTGGATCCAAATTTTTTCCCATTTTGATCAACTAAATTAAATACAGTAATTCTATGTTCGTTTTTGGTATTCCAATTTGGGGTTAAGTCCTGTGAATTATAATAAGGCAATATTTCATTATTTGAAAAGACATTACAGCTTAACAAATTCAATACAATCAATACTATTGCAAATAATTTAACGAGCAACTGGCATACAATCCTTCGCTGATAAAGCACCATATATTTTATTGTTTTTCACGGTGTAATTGGAAATTAAATTACCTATTGAATCCCAAATTCTTTGAACGCCTTCTTCTTTACTATTATAGTAATTTTTTTCTTCTTGTATTTTCCCAAAATGAAAATACACTATTTGCTTTCCATCGTATTTATCATGATTATAATTAAATAAATACCTTAGGTTCCCATTTGGCCACCACTGCTTAAAAACACCTTGCTTTTGACCATGCTTGAATTTTCTTTCTAATAATTTTTCACCAGTGTTGTAAAATCCTATAGCTAAGCCTTCTTCATTACCATCTAAAATGGGTAGTTTGTACACCACCCTTCCATCATTTTCAACTTGTACCATGTACCCATTAAATGGTTGCTTATTATATATCCAACCACTATCGGTTTTTGATAAAAGCGTGTCATTGTTTTTAACTTCAACTTGCGGTGGCTCATAATTGCTATTACATGCTATTGTTACTATAGCCCAAACCGTCAATATAATAGGTGAATTAATTTTCAATCTAAATTATTTTACTAAAAACTGCCCCATCATTCCGCCATCTTCATGATTGGAGAAATGACAATGATACATATATGGGTTTACCGTATCCGAAAAATCATCAAATTTTGCTATCACCGTGACTGTTTCCCCCAAAGGAACATATACTGTATCCTTCCAACCCGATTCATGATCACCTACTACACCAGAGCTTCTTGCGATAATTTTAAACTGCACATCATGCACATGAAAAGAATGTCCAAATATATTGTTGTTTACAATGGTCCATTTTTCAATAGCATCTAATTTAATGTTTTGATTAATTGTGGTAAATCCATAGGTATTATTATCAAAAGTAAAGGCCGCACCTGCTTGGCCACCAGTAATATTTATAGTTCTACTATTGGTTACATCCGAATTTGTCCAATAAGTATTGCTAGCAAGCTTACTTGGTAATGCCGTAATTGCACTAGTAGTACTTGCCCCCACTTTAATATGTAACACATTAAAATCCTTGTTATTAATTAAGCTACCAAAATCACCAGCACTAGCAGGTTCAGCCCCAGGAAAGCCAAATTTTTGACCTGTATTATATGCTTTCAAATCAATACTACTAGCTACAGCATCATTGCCAAGGTTTATTAAAATTTCAACACGCTCACCAGGCATGATTTTAACTCTCGTAGTTGTAATGGGTGCGTTTAATAAACCACCATCATTTCCAATAATATTAAATGACCTGTTATCACTCAAACCTAAATCATAGCCTCTTTCAATTTCAGCATTCAATATTCTTAAACGTACATACTGTTTAGGTAAAGTTATTTGAGCATCCATAGTGCCATTGGCTAAAAGATAATCTCCATAAGCACCTGAAATATTAAAGGAATTGTCTGTATTAAACCTCCTACTAGTTAATACTAAAGGAATATCATCAGTACCATAAGTTCTTGGTAAAGCCAATGCCGATTCAGCAGGGTCCTTTATAATAATGAACCCACCCGCTCCTTTCGCAAGTTGCTCATAGGTTTTCATATGAAGGTGTGGATGATACCAATAAGTGCCCGCATTGTTTTTTATTTTAAAATTGGGTGACCAAGTTGCTCCAGCGTCAATAATTTGATGGGGGCCACCATCCATTACTGCGGGAATATGAAACCCATGCCAATGCACTGTGGTTTGATCTGATAAATTATTTTTTACATTAATTTTTACATCATCTCCCTGATTCATAATAAGCGTAGGGCCCCAAAAACTATTTCCATTATATCCATAGGTTGCAGTTACTGCACCAGTTTTAAATTGCTTCGTGGCTTTATCTAAGGTTAAATTAAAATTTGTTCCAGTGATAGCAGGAGGAACAAAAAGTTCGTTATAGGTGGAATTAGTGCCGCTATTACTTGTGTCAGTAGGGCTTGTTGTGGTACTTGTCTTATTACAAGAAACAGCAATAATAGCCATTGATATTAGTAATATTCTGAATGTATTTACGATCATAAGAAGATATTTAGCTATTAGATGTTTCAAATGAACTAATCCTTCGGAGAAAAAATATATTAATATTACCGAAGGAATTGAATAGCTTAAACATCTATTATAAGTACATTTTGATTGAAAAAGAGCTCATAGCAAGTTTGAAGCAGGGTGAAGCCTCCGCTTTCAAGGTACTGGTAGAAAACTACCAGGACAGAGTATATTATAGTGTCCTGAATATACTTCATAATGCGGCCGAGGCAGAAGATACAGCGCAGGAGACTTTTATTCAGGTGTATGAGTCTATTAGTGGTTTTAAAGAGGAATCAAGCTTGGCTACTTGGATTTACCGAATTGCGATAAGAAAAGCCTTAGAAAAAATTAGGAAACATAAAAATAGACAACGACTACATTCAATTGTTCCTTGGTGGATGCCTTCTGAAGAAAAAAGTGTAGATGCGGCTTATTTGAACCCTGGTATTAATAACGAAAATAAAGAAAAAGCAACCTTGATATTTAAAGCTATAAGCGAACTCCCCCATAATCAAAGAGTTGCTTTTACGTTAATAAGAGTTCAGGGAATGAAGCATGAGGAAGTAAGTGAAATAATGCAATTAAGTATAAAAGCAGTCGAGTCACTTTTGAGTAGGGCTAAAGAAAATTTGAAAAATAAATTGAAACATTATTATACCTCATAAACATTTTATTATGAAAAATATATCTAACGAGCAATTTGAACATGAAATGAATATCATTTCAAACTTAAAAGAAGTAGGGGCACCAAACTTTTTTTATACAAGATTAAAAGCCAGAATGGAAAAGGAGAACTTGTCTAATGAATTAGCAAGCACCTTTCAACCAATATTAGTGATCTGCGCTTTAACCTTGTTTTTATTTATGAATAGCTTATTCTTAAAAAATGATTCAAATATAGTTAACACAAATTCGAGTCAAGAAATCGAGGCTTTTGCAGCATCCTATGATCAAACAATTTCAAATTAAACTGTTTATTATGAAAAATATATTAAATAACAAAATCGCAGCCTGGCTTATAGGTCTATTAATACTAGCCAATATAGCCACACTGTCATTTTTTTGGATAGGACATTTGAAAAACCAAAGAGACAATTCTCCAAAAGAGTTCTTAGCGAAAAGTTTACACTTTAGCGAAGCTCAAAAAAACGCCTATTTTGAATTAGCAAAAAATCATAATGAAAATGCTAATAAAATTAGAGGGCAAATTAAAATTGACAAGGAGAACCTTTTTCAATTATTAAAAACCGAGCAAATAGTTGATAGTGTAAAGAATAATGCTGCATTAAAAGTAAGCTTATCAATACAAGCACTAGATATTTTAACTTTCGACCACTTTAAAAAAGTAAGGGCGTTGTGTACAGAAGAACAAAAACCAGAATTTAATCAATTAATTCAAAAAATGGTCAACTCTGTTAATAACACACAAAAAGGAATTAAGCCTTCCATTAAAGAAGGCATGCCTCCTGCTGATACAAAATAGGCGCTTAGTGAGTTAGAAAATTATAAAAAAATAACGCAAAACAACAAAGGACCCACGATTTAACGTAAGTCCTTGATTTTCATGTAGCGAGACCGGGATTTGAACCCGGGACCTCAGGGTTATGAAGATTTTTTGAGAAAATGAAGGCGTTGATTTATAATGCGTTATGTTTTGGGGAAACGGGAAAAGACCGATTTCAGTCGAATTCAGGGGGTGTTTTCCTCACGCAGAGCACAATTTAAATTATCAAATTACTTAACAGGAGGTTTAGAGTATTTATCTAAAAATATTTTTACCTTCTTCGTGAATTCATCTAATGGAACTGTATGACTTGTTTCATGCAAATACCAATACTTATCATTCTTATTAGTTCCGATTAATTCAAACATTGGCTTTTGAGATGTTTCAGAAGGGAAAAAATAATCATACTTCCCATTTAGCATTAAAATAGGTACTTTGATAAAAGGCGTATAAGATGCTGCTTCTACTTCTGGCTTTGATTCTTCAAATTCTAATCCAGCTACCAATAAAATCGCTCTTTTAATCCTTGGCTCAATTGGAATCATTATATTGGCCATTTCCCCACCCCAACTAACACCGAAGTATAATAAATTGGAAGCATCTAAATCGCCCCTAGATTCAATTACATCAATAGATCGCTTCATATCTTTGCCCCACATAATTACATGATCTTTATATAAATCCGTTTTGTCTGCATAATCAGATTTTAAGGCGTCTTGTCTATTAATAGTTCCTTTATATATAGGATAGAAAAATGCATACCCTAGTTTAATAAAAGTTTTAGGCATTTGACCAATTATCACTTTTTCTATTTCACTTGTATGTATAACATTTGAACCAGGAAAAAAAATAATTGAAGGAATTTTACCTTTTACATTTTTAGGTTTAAACAAGACACCACTCATACGCTCATTATTATATGCAGCATTGTACTCAATTAATTCATAAGTATAATCGGGATCTGAATTATCAGTTTTAAGAATTTTTATATCTAACGGGGCTGCTTCATAATCATACTGTCTTTTATAAATATCAAAAACTTCTTTACTAATTTTTGGGAGTTTTAAAAAGTCTCTAAAAGGTTTTTTAATTACTTCGGCATATAAATGCTCGTTATTATTTGTCAAATCCTTAACTAACCTAACTCCATTTGAACTATTTCTATTAAATGCGTCTTGCCCATAATAATCATTAAAAGTATAAGGATCATCATCATATCCTCCACCCAATATTGCTTTTTCACTAAGATCATCTTTAGTAGCATTAGCGCACCACTCTCTAACATTACCAGCTACGTCAGATAGGCCATATCCTGATTTTATTTTTGAATAAGGAATCTCTTTGGTCTCAGATTTTGAAAAATTACTTACTGGACATATTTGACCTGATCTAGAAGGAGTTGCAGCTTTGGCCCATTGATGAACAGAAGGCAAGCGCTTTTTCATAAACTTAGCATAGGCATCTGCTTCATACCAAGAAATGCCATTAACAGGGAAATTTGCTTTGCCGTCAGGATAAGTTCCATTTGACCATGTTGCAGGACCTGCAAATCCTGTTTTATCGACAAATAATTTCTGAGCTTCATCGAAATTAAAAGGCTTTCCATTTAGAATTTTAGGTGTCGACCAAAAACTTACACTTTTATACCCATCTGCATCTACAAACTTCTTATAATCTTGATTCGTAACTTCATTTTTATCAATGAGAAAAGGTGAAAACCTAGCAGCAGGCCTAGAATCTAACCCAGCTAAAAATATATTTGTTTTTCCACCAATTACTAATGCCATCGTGGAAGTGTCTGGCATAGTAGTTGGTAATTCAAAAGAGTTTTCACCTGTAGATATAAAATAAGTACCTGCTGTTACTACAAATTCATTTTTTTTCGCATCCACAAATTTAAGCTTAACTGTCCCATTGGGTAAACTGGCTTTATTAATTGGAGTTTTTCCTACAAATTCCCACTTATCATCTACTTCACTCAATTGCAAATAGACATCGATATTAGGAGTGACAGTCATTAAATCAACGGTAGACGTAATTGATATTAAACCATCAATGACTACTTTATTATTAGGATCATTTTCTAATATTTTTTTTCCTGCATAATAAGCTGCACCTGACTTTCCTTCTTTGATGAGTTGTAAAAATTCAGGTAACTCTTTTTCAATAGTATTCGACGCTTTTCCTAGTTTAATATATAAAAAAATTCCCGCTCCCAAAAAGACAACTAACAAAATGATATTTAAAATAGGTAATAATTTATTGAATGAATTCCCATCGGAATTATTTTGTTTAGAAATTTCAATGAAATTATCAAAGTTTTTTTCAGACAATAAATCAGGAAATAATTTAGCATTTAATAATTCTGTAGTGTTTAATTTAAATTTGACACTCTGAGTAGTTTCCCATTTTCCAAATTTAATGAGTATTTTTTCCTTTATTCTGTCAGGGGTTTTCTGGTTGCGATAGGTAAATATCAATCCAATTATGAACGTTACGAGTAATCCTATTAGTGCAAATTTAATTAATGGAAACTCTAGGTGTAATTGATGATCAATTATATTACTAGTTTCTACAATTGCAATAGATGCTCCCAAAAAGGAGGTCATATATTTAAAATAAGTTGAGTGGTTGACATGTATATGCATAGAAAATCTTTAAATTTTGGACTAATCTCAAATTATTATTATAGTAATATAACCATATAAATTTAAGTTTTAAAATGAAATCAAAAAATGCCTTTATATATTAAAAAACGTGTGCCAAATAAGTAAACCTCACGCAGAAACAACAAAGGACCCACGATTTAACGTAAGTCCTTGATTTTCATGTAGCGAGACCGGGATTTGAACCCGGGACCTCAGGGTTATGAAGATTTTTTGAAAAAATGAAGGCGTTGATTTGCAATGTGTTATGTTTTCACAAAACAGAAATCGACCGATTTCAGTCGAATTCAGGGGGTGTTTTCCTCACGCAAGGGTTATTGAAATTGAAAAGCAATTGGGCTTATAAAAGGTTTAGTAAAAAAATCATTTACTTTCTTATTAAACTCATCAGTATGTTCAATAAGTGTAGCGTGACCTGAATTAGGTAAGATCCATAAATTAGCTTTTGTGATATTTTGATAAATTTTAATTGTGTGTTCTAAATTAATGGCATCATTGTCTCCACTAATAATTAAAGAGGGGTTAACTATACTATGCAATGCATTTAAAGTAATATTAGGTTGTAGCCAATCAAGCATAAATATCTTCCAATCATTTTTTTCTTTTGTATCAGTAAATATTTTGGATTTAAATGCATCGAAATGTTTTTTTTCATCTTTCCATAATGATGGAATAAGCGCTGTTGAGTCAGGCCATAGATTAGCTCCAGTAGAAGCAAGTTTTATTACTTTTTCAGGGTGTCGCATAGCTAGTAATATTGCAACTATCCCCCCATCACTCCAGCCAATTACATAAACAGAATCTAAATTCATTTTTTCAATTAATGCAGCATTGTCATCAGCCATCATTTCAAAACTTAAAGAATCCCCTAGATCAAAAGATTTACCATGTGCTCGGCTATCTACAGCAATGACTTTATATTTATTAGAAAAATAAGGGATAATTTTAGCCATCCCTTTTATGCTGTCGCCATTTCCATGTATCAATAACAAAGGCTTCCCTGTTCCATATTGCTCGGTATAAATATTTATACCACGGACATTATAAAATTTTGATGCAGACGGGTTATTTCCGTAGTTTATTGTAGTCTGACAAAAAGATGATTGTGCAACAATTAAGAATAATAAGAATAAATTTTTACGCATAAATTATAGATTGAATATTTTTTAATAGAAATTAATTTGACTTTACCTTCTCTTTTTTATACAAATATCTCAAGGACCTACTAACCATTGCTGGTATAACTGAGGTATGTGTCTCATCTTCAAAAATTACAAACTTAGTTTCTACACCTTGATACTTTTTCAAGAGTTCTTCAAATTCAGAAAGGTCTTTTATTTCTTCTGGTTTTTCTAATCCACCATAGGATAAAAATATTTTAGCATTTAAAGAATGATGAGTTAGTGAAAAATTATGTTCCGTTCTTCTGATTTCATTATCATTATACAACAAAAGAAATGGGCTATTTATTCCAAATTTTGAAAAAATATCATTCGCATTAAATAATAAATTAGCTACAAATTGACCACTTAAAGAATGACCGGAAATTCCTCTTTCTTTGTTAGTACTATAGTTGTTATCAATTAATGGAATAATTTCCTTTCTAATAACTTCTAAAAAAGCATCCCCATTCCCAGAAACTAATGGCTCTGGTGATTGCCATGACTTTGTAAAAGTAGTGTCGAATTTGATGGATTGATTAAATGTATAATCAGGCCAACGCTGATACAACCATTCATTAAATGATTTTTCTTTCCCGGTAATAGAGACCACAATAACTTCTTCTATTTCATTCCCAACTATCCAAGGACCCAATAATTTATTTGCTTGTGCAATAATTGGAAATGCATAATATCCATCTAAGATATAATAGGTTGGATATTTTTTTGATTTATTATAATTATTTGGAACAGATACAGCAATATTATATACCCTTTGGTTAATTTTTGAATTAATAGTATATGTTTCAGTACCTGCAATGGTATATGGTTGTTTATCTTGAGCTATTAGATTAATTATTACGATGAATAACAAAAAAATCAAGCTGCTAATTTTTTTCATATTAAATTTTTAATGATCAGGTAAGCTAACCTATTAGACTCATTAAAGAAGTAATACTTTTATGAAAACCTCACGCAGAAACAACAAAGGACCCACGATTTAACGTAAGTCCTTGATTTTCATGTAGCGAGACCGGGATTTGAACCCGGGACCTCAGGGTTATGAAGTCAACGAATATTATACAAGTATT
>Ga0194037_1002870_pt1 | contig 10978 bp, 10 predicted proteins | sample JunL306m_MetaG_FD_148653 | JGI IMG/M metagenome (GOLD analysis project Ga0194037, IMG submission 148653) | Anoxic zone freshwater microbial communities from boreal shield lake in IISD Experimental Lakes Area, Ontario, Canada - Jun2016-L304-6m | ecosystem: Environmental > Aquatic > Freshwater >...
GTTCTGGCCAATTATCTAGGCGCTGTTTATGTATTTTGGGTGCAAACATTTCTGTTAATGAAGAACTAGCCGCTTCATGCCATTCTGCCCTGCGAGCAAAGTTAACATACGCATCAACAGCAAAGCGCACGCCCGGTAATACATGTTTAAAAGAAGTAATGTCTTCTCGCGTTAAACCCACAGCCAGACCTAATTGTATCCAAGCTTCTATCCCGCCAGCATCTCCGGGATGACCATCATGATCTAAGATACGCTGAGTCCATTTAGCGCGGGTTTCTCGATCAGGGCAGTTAGCCAAGATATTAGCGTCTTTAATGGGAATACAGGCTTGATAATAAAAGCGATTAGCGACCCAGCCTTGTAATTGCTGCTTGGTCAGTTTTCCTTCGTTCATCAAGGTATGGTAGGGATGATGAATGTGATAGTACTTTTCCATGCCACGTAATACCGCTTCAAACTCTACTGTAGTCCATGCTTGTTGGTCGTTATTGCTCATAGTGATCACTTGGTTAGGGTTTATAAATCGATTTCTAATCCGTCATACGCAACTTCAATGCCTGCAGCATCAAGAATTTTACGTTGCTCAGAATCATCATCTAAGATGGGATTGGTATTATTGATATGAATCAATATTTTTCTAGCTTTAGCAACACCATCAAGCACTTCTATCATGCCACCGGGGCCAGATTGGGGTAAATGACCAATTTCTCGCGCTCTTTTATGGCTGATATTTTGTGTGCACATCTCATCATCCGTCCAAAAAGTACCGTCTACTAATAAGCAATCGACTTCTTGCATAGCGGTCATGACGTGAGGTTCTATTTCACCTAAACCCGGCGAATAAAAGACTTTTTTACCGGTAGAAATCTGTTCGATAATCACGCCGATATTATCGCCTTCATGCGGATCATGGCGATGCGGTGAATAAGGCGGCGCCTTGCTTTTTAAGGCTTGGGTATAAAATCTTAAGTCATCAATAGCAGGAATAGTAAAACTACTGCCATCAACAGGAACAGCATGATGATTGACGGTACAGTAATCTTTTAACATGGTAAATAATGGAAAGCCGGTAGTCAGATCTTGTTTAACCATTTCCGTACAATAAACTTCTAAGGGTTTACCTTCTCTGAGCATCAACATGCCGGTAGTGTGATCAATTTGGCTATCGATTAGGAGTATGGCTTTGATACCGGTATCACGTATGCCCTCTTTAGGCTGTATAGCTGGAAAAGCCTCGAGTTGACTACGAATATCGGGAGAGGTATTAATTAATAACCAATTTTTGTTGTCGGTACTGACGGCAATAGAAGATTGGCTACGTGCTTTGCCATTCATGGTGTTATGGCGTATACGATGACAATTATGACAATTACAATTCCATTGAGGAAATCCGCCGCCTGCACCTGAACCAAGAACTCTAACTTTCATAATAAAACCTGCTTAAAATGTCTGAATGATACGGCAATACTATTTTTCAGGCAAAAAAAAGGGAATCGATAAGATCCCCTTTTTTATGTAAACCATCCCAAGCTCTGCAGCTTGGAGATTGATTAACGGTTGTAGATGTACATTGTTACTTCAAAACCAAAACGTAGGTCAGTATAGCTTGGTGTTTCCCATTTCATGATGAACCTCCAGTAATTATTAGAATTAGTTGCTAGCTTGATCAAGTAAGCTAGTTCAAAGTATACGATGAACTATTTTTTTACGCAACATAGACATCATTGAAACAGGGGTGTTTTTTATTTTAAGAAAAGAGTATTATCCGAATTCACCTGAAAACACTAAAACTATACTAATAATGGCGAGGACTTATGGCTGATGTTACTGGAATTTTTATTATCATGTTTATCGTAGCGAGTGCGGCATTTGCACCGCTAGGCTATTTTATCTATAAATACACTAAGGATAACAGCGATCCTTTTGGCAACACCGAACCACATGGCGACAGCCCTTCAGCCATTAATGATTTAGCTGAAAAGGCTATTCATTTTGTTAAAAGTCGAATTGTTAAGAAATAAACAATGAGATCGCTATCGCGACGGTTTTTTTAATCGGGTATTCGCACCCGAAGGCGAGATACTTTCTTTTGCTCCGCCAAAAGAAAGTATCCAAAGAAAAGGCGGCTCCATTGTCGCTTCTTCCTGTGCTCCTCAATTTTGTCGAGGGTCGGTAGAGAGGGCGTCCTGCCCTCCTACCGACGCGCGGCATTCATGCCGCGCCCCTTCGGGCTAATCCCAACAAAATCTGCGGTGCTCGGCGCGGCAAACGAGGGTAAAACGAGTTACTTCACTCGGGACGAGGTTGCAAACTCCGATCAGCATCGTGGCTATAGTTCTGTAGGGTGGATAAGCAGCGCGCATCCACAGTTTATATCGGCAAATGGTGGGCAAACGATAAAGCTGTTTTACTCCAAGTACACAGAATACTTGTGTATAACGATGAGCGCTCCGCCTGGGAACGATGCGTCGCCGGAGCGTAAAAACGTTGAAATACAACCTCGCTTCCTAACTCCGCCTGCAGGATTTTTATAAAGGGCGCATGCAATACGCCCCCTACTGGCCATCACCACAAGTTGGGCATGATGCATTTTTAGTTAATTTCATCATATTCCACTCCATAGTCAGTCCATCCAATAATAATAAGCGCCCTGTTAATGGCTTGCCTATCGCCATGATTATTTTCAATGCCTCTAAGGCCTGAATACTCCCAACAATACCGGTAATAGGTGCAATAACACCATTGGTGGCGCAATTTTGTAATTCTTCGCCATCACTGCTATACAAACAGTTATAACAAGGGCTGTTATATGAACCTGGGGTAAACACAGAAACCTGACCTTCAAAGCGGATAGCAGCTCCTGAAACCAAAGCGGTTTGATGTTTAACGCAAGCCTTATTAATGGCAAAGCGTGTAGAAAAATTATCGCTACAATCCAGCACCACATCAGCGTTCATCACTTCAAAATCAAGTTGCTCACCTGCTAATCGCTGCTTAACTGCTTTAACCTTTACATCAGGATTTAATTTTTTAAGGGTTTTGCGGGTTGAAATTACTTTATCCAGCCCTATATCGGGTGTGTGATGAGCAATCTGCCGTTGTAAATTGGATAGTTCAACCACATCATCGTCATAAATAACAATACTGCCGATTCCTGCTGCCGCTAAATACATAGCTGCTGGAGACCCTAAACCTCCCGCACCGATGATTAATATTTTTGCGGCAAGGATTTTTTGCTGACCTTCAATATCACATTGAGGCAGCATGATTTGACGGCTGTAGCGGAGTAATTGGGTGTCATTCATAGCTTAATTATTGTTGTATGGTGTGGGTGAATGATGCCAAATAACTTGACAGACTGCAAAACCTGATTATTATTAGCACTCATTACTAGCGAGTGCTAATAACCGAAAACCTTTATTTTAATGTTAGGAGATATAAATGAGCATACGTCCATTGCACGACAGAGTAATTGTAAAACGCGTTGAAGAAGAAACAACAACCGCAGGTGGCATCGTCCTTCCAGGCTCCGCTGCTGAAAAACCTAGCCAAGGGGTTATCTTAGCCGTAGGCTCTGGAAAAGCACTAGACAATGGTACTGTTCGCGCTTTAGAAGTTAAAGTAGGCGATAAAGTATTATTTGGCAAATACTCTGGTAACGAAGTCAAAGTTGACGGTGAAGACCTCATCGTTATGCGTGAAGAAGACATCATGGGCATTTTAGGTTAAGCCTAAGGCCTCTTACCTCATAATCACACAAACTACTAAGGAATAAAAATGGCAGCAAAAGATGTATTATTCGGTGATGACGCACGTGTTCGTATGGCGCGTGGTGTTAATATTTTAGCAAACGCAGTAAAAGTAACTTTAGGCCCTAAAGGCCGTAATGCGATTTTGGACAAAAGCTTCGGCGCTCCAACCATTACTAAAGACGGCGTATCTGTTGCTAAAGAAATCGAATTAAAAGATAAATTCGAAAATATGGGTGCACAAATGGTTAAGGAAGTGGCTTCACACACTTCTGATGTTGCTGGTGACGGCACTACTACTGCGACTGTATTAGCTCAATCTATCGTTAACGAAGGTTTGAAAGCGGTTGCCGCTGGCATGAACCCAATGGATCTAAAACGCGGCATTGATTTAGCTGTGACTAAGGCTGTTGAATCTATTCGTGCTTCAGCGGTACCTTGCACAGACAACAAAGCTATTGCTCAAGTAGGCACTATCTCTGCAAACTCTGATGATTCAGTGGGTCAAATCATTGCTGAAGCGATGGAAAAAGTTGGTAAAGAAGGCGTTATTACTGTTGAAGAAGGTTCAGGCTTAGACAATCAACTAGACGTTGTTGAAGGTATGCAGTTTGATCGTGGCTATTTGTCACCTTACTTCATCAACAAACAAGAAAACATGAGCGTTGAATTAGATGATCCTATGATCTTAATTTACGACAAGAAAATTTCTAACATCCGTGAAATGTTACCTGTTTTAGAAGCCGTTGCTAAATCAGGTCGCCCATTATTGATCATTGCTGAAGATGTTGAAGGCGAAGCTTTAGCAACTCTAGTTGTTAACACTATTCGTGGTATCGTTAAAGTTGCAGCTGTTAAGGCTCCAGGCTTTGGCGACCGTCGTAAAGCTATGTTGGAAGACATCGCAATCTTAACAGGCGGTACTGTTATTTCTGAAGAAGTTGGTTTGAGCTTAGAAAAAGCTGAACTTGACCAATTAGGTACAGCAAAAAGAGTTCAAATCACTAAAGAAAACACTACTATCATTGATGGTGCTGGTTCTGAAGACCAAATCAAAGGCCGTGTTACACAAATTCGTGCCCAAGCTGATGATGCAACTTCTGACTATGACAAAGAAAAACTTCAAGAACGTCTAGCTAAATTAGCTGGCGGTGTTGCTGTTATCAAAGTAGGTGCTGCAACTGAAATTGAAATGAAAGAAAAGAAAGCTCGCGTTGAAGATGCATTGCACTCAACACGCGCTGCGGTTGAAGAAGGCGTGGTTGCTGGTGGTGGTACTGCCTTGGTTCGCGCTTTATCAGCATTAGTTGGCTTAGAAGGCATTAATCATGACCAAACAGTTGGCGTTAATATTTTACGTCGCGCAATGGAAGAACCATTACGTCAAATTGTAGCTAACGCAGGCGACGAGCCTTCAGTAGTTTTCAATGAAGTACAAAAAGGCTCTGGCAGCTTTGGTTACAATGCTGCAACTGGCCAATATGGCGACATGATTGAAATGGGTATCTTAGATCCTGCTAAAGTAACGCGTACTGCATTACAAAATGCGGCTTCTGTTGCTGGCTTAATGCTGACAACTGAAGTTATGATTGCTGATGCGCCTAGCGATGACAAAGGTCATGGCGGCGGCATGCCGGATATGGGTGGCATGGGCGGTATGGGTGGCATGGGCGGCATGATGTAATCATGCTGTCTTAAAGCCAGATGGCTTTAGACACTTAGCTTTAAAAATAAAAGCCCCGACTGCCTTAAGGCAATCGGGGCTTTTTTATGTCATTCGCTTTAAGTGCTAAGTGTTAAGGATTCACGGCCATTAAGTTAAGCTTTTGTAGGGGCGAATAAATTCGCCCCTACAGTTTTCGAATCCTTAACTAAATGGCCGTGGTATTAAGGAATGATAACTCAATAACCTAACCATATAGGGTTCTTTTGTGGGCCGGAATAAGACTTTACGAGCGAAAGCGAATAAAGCGTTTCCGGCCTAGGCTCTGCTAATGTGCCGAAAACGCCACCACCCGCTCCGCTTGGGTGGGCAGAAAAGCATTGCCCACCCTACCCGTCTATAACCCCCAGAAGCAATTTTCAATACTACTCAAGCTCTTTTGATGTGCCAAGATTTCCTCTTCATTACAGCGAACTATCTTAAGTGCAGGGCGATTTGCTTTAGCTCGAACAACTGTTGAACTGGCGATAACTAGCTCCGCGTTAGTAGACACCTCATCATCCATTAACGACGATTGCCCTCCAGTCATTAACAAAAATACTTCTGCTAAGATTTCCGCATCCAATAAGGCGCCATGCAATTCTCTATGGCTATTATCAATGCCATAACGTTTACAAAGCGCATCTAAGCTATTACGTTGACCCGGATGTTTTTTTCGAGCATATACCAGCGAATCAAATACAAGACAGAAATCAGCTATCGTTTTTGTGTAATTATCTAATAACGAAAACTCATTATTGATAAAACCAACATCAAAGGGCGCATTGTGGATAACTAATTCTGCATTTTCTATAAAAGCTATAAATTCAGCGAATATTTGCCTAAAGAGCGGTTTATCATCTAAAAACTCATTACTGATGCCATGCACAGCCATAGCACCCTCATCTATTTTTCTCTCGGGATTAATATAAGTATGGAAACGTCTTCCTGTTAAGCGACGATTTATTAATTCAACACAGCCAATTTCAATAATTCGATGACCATCTTTGGTGTTAAGTCCAGTTGTTTCAGTATCAAGTACAACTATTCGATTAGAAATGTTATTTTTAGTCATAGATGTTAAAAAAGGTTAAATTATCAGGCTATCAATTCTAAGGCAGGACAGCTTATCTCAAACGCTCATTTAAGCACAGGCTAAAGGCGAAAAACCCTAAGTTGAAGCCGCTTAGGCTTAATCTTTTGCCCTGAGCCTTTTGTCTTTTGCCTGTACTAAAACATAAAACTTTACGACAAATCCTTGATAGATGCTAGGTATCAATTGCTACTTGATCAAGCATAAAGAAGAAAAACATAATTTAGAACTTGTTAATATCCGCGTTAATCACTATAATAGTTCGTTCATACAAAATGCGAATGTGGCGAAACTGGTAGACGCGCTGGATTTAGGTTCCAGTAGGTTATTCTGTGAGAGTTCGAGTCTCTCCATTCGTACCACCCTATTCTATAAAGCTTTACGTCTCATCGTTCTGCTTTCAGCTTTATCAAGCCACCAACGGCACTCATAAAAAATCTTCTACAAATTAATAAGAGGTATAGGAATGCAAGTTTCTGTCGAAACGACATCAGAATTAAGCCGAAAAATGACTGTAAATGTACCTGAAGCTTTGGTTCAGGAAAAAATAGCTCAGCGCTTTAAAACTATAGCGCGTGAAGTCAAAGTCGATGGATTTCGTCCAGGAAAAGTACCTGCGCATGTCGTTAAAAAAATGTATGGTGAACAAGTTCGTAACGAAGTTTTAGGCGACCTTATCAACAGCACTTTCCCTGAAGCTTTAGAAGATCAAAAAATTAATCTTGCTGGTCGCCCCTATATTGAAGAAGTAGAAAATAATGAAGGCTTTCAATACACCGCTGTATTTGAAGTTTATCCTGAAATATCACTAGCAGGCGTTGATCAACTTGAAGTAACTCGCCCCACTGCTACCGTTGCTGATGCTGACGTAGACGCAATGATTGAAAAGCTAAGAGCTCAAAAACAAGAATGGTTGATTGTTGATCGGGCATCACAAACCCTTGATCGCGTCACTATTGGTTTTACCGGCGAATCTGATGGCGAAAACTTTACCGACGGCCGCATAGAAGACTTTAAAGTCATCTGCGGCGAAAAAAAGATGATCCCAGGATTTGAAGACAATCTAACGGGCCTTAAAGCTGGGGACAATAAAGTTTTCTCCGTCACTTTTCCTGAAGACTACAACCACGAAAAGCTCGCAGGCAAAGTCGCAGAGTTTAATGTAGATGTCGTTTCAGTCGAAGAACCCGTATTGCCCGCCATAAATGAAGAATTCATTTCTGCCTACGGCATATCTGATGGAACACTGGAGTCATTTCGTGCCGACATCAAAAACAACATGGAAAGAGAACTCGAACAAGGACTGCGCAGCAAATTAAAACTTGCAGTAATGGATGAAGTCTATGAAAAAATACAAATAACCATCCCTAATGCGCTTATCGATAGTGAATTAGAAAACCTACTTAAACCTTATGTTGAAAAAGCTAAAAGACAGAAAGTAAACATTGAAGAACTTAACATTCCTAGAGATGCTTTTGAAGAACAAGCTAAACGTCGAGTAGCGCTGGGCTTGATATTATCTGAAGTCGTACAAAAAAATAGTATTGAAATCGATAATGGCAAAGTACTTGCCACCATCGAAAACATGGCAAAAAGTTACGAACGCCCTGATGATGTCGTTAGATGGTATTATTCAGATGAAAAAAGACTAGACGGTGTTCGCCAAATGGTTTTAGAAGATCAGGTTGTTGAATGGTTAGTCGCACAAGCCAAAGTAACTGATGAAACCATCAAATTCAGTGACGTTTTGGAGCCACGATAAGGATTAACTATGTACAATCACTATGCAATAAATCAAGCAAAAGCCTTAGAGGCTGCAGGGGGCTTAGTCCCTATGGTCATCGAGCAAACCGCACGAGGCGAACGCTCTTTTGATATTTACTCTAGGCTTTTAAAAGAACGCGTTATTTTCTTAGTCGGTCAAGTAGAAGACTACATGGCTAACTTAGTCGTAGCTCAGTTACTTTTTTTAGAATCTGAAAACCCTGATAAAGACATCCATTTATATATTAACTCTCCAGGTGGCTCAGTGACTGCAGGCATGTCTATTTATGACACCATGCAGTTTATTAAACCTGATGTCAGCACGCTGTGTATCGGCCAAGCTGCAAGTATGGGCGCATTACTTTTAACGGGTGGCGCTAAAAACAAACGTTATTGCCTACCTAACTCAAGAATGATGATTCATCAGCCTTTAGGTGGCTTCCAAGGCCAAGCATCTGATTTTGACATCCATGCTAAAGAAATTTTGTCTATTAGAGACAAATTAAATAACATCATGTCACACCACACTGGTCAACCACTAGAAAAAGTGCAGCAAGATACCGATAGAGATAACTTCATGAATGCTAATGATGCCGTTACCTATGGCCTTATTGATAAAGTATTAGCAAACAGAGCAAGTGTTACCGATTAATAACGAATTGGTATTGTTCGGATATTTCGGCTAAGCTAGGTTACATAAAAAATTACGTTATGAACTTAGTATTTCAGAGGATTGATTAATGAGTAATGATAAAAATGGTAAAGATGACGATAAGTTACTTTATTGTTCATTTTGTGGCAAAAGCCAACACGAAGTAAGAAAGCTAATTGCTGGACCTTCTGTCTACGTTTGTGATGAATGCGTAGAGCTTTGTAATGACATTATGAAAGATGAATTAGACGACGAAACATCGACTTTTTCAGGCAACTCATTACCTAAGCCTAAAGAAATAAAAGAAGAGCTCGATGGTTATGTCATCGGACAAGATCGTGCCAAAAAGATTTTAGCAGTTGCTGTTTACAATCATTACAAACGCTTACGTAACAAATCTAAAAAAGACGCTATTGAACTGGCGAAAAGTAATATCTTGCTGATAGGCCCAACGGGCTCAGGCAAGACATTATTGGCTGAAACTTTAGCACGCTTACTAGATGTGCCCTTTACTATTGCCGATGCCACTACGTTAACAGAAGCCGGTTATGTCGGCGAAGACGTAGAAAACATTATTCAAAAAATTCTACAAAAATGTGATTACGATGTAGAAAAAGCAGAAACAGGCATTGTTTACATAGATGAGATCGACAAGATTTCTAGAAAATCAGACAATCCATCGATCACTCGTGATGTTTCTGGCGAAGGCGTACAACAAGCTTTATTGAAACTTATCGAAGGCACGATTGCATCGGTACCACCACAAGGTGGTCGCAAACATCCACAAGGTGAGTTTTTACAAGTTAATACAGCCAACATTCTATTTATAGTAGGTGGCGCCTTTGCTGGCTTAGATCGTGTTATCAAAGCTCGCTCAGAAAAAGGTGGTATTGGCTTTTCAGCAGATGTTAAAACCAAAGATGAATCCAAAAACGTTGGCCAACTTTTTGCCGAAGTCGAATCTGAAGATTTAATTAAATACGGATTAATTCCAGAATTTGTAGGTCGCTTGCCAATTATCGCTACCTTAGAAGAACTCGATGAAGCCGCGTTAATTAAAATCCTAACCGAACCTAAAAATGCCCTCATCAAACAATATAAACATTTGTTTGAAATGGAAGGTGCAGAACTTGAGTTCAGAGAAGACTCACTAAAAGCCATTGCCACTAAAGCCATGGAAAGAAAGACAGGCGCTCGAGGACTAAGAACTATCGTCGAAAATGTCTTACTAAACACCATGTATGAAATACCCTCAGCAGACAACATCAGTAAAGTAGTCGTTGATGAAAGTGTAATTTTAGGTCAATCAGAACCCTTATTAGTTTATGAAACTGATAAAAAACTAGCCTCTTCTGAATCCTAAGACTCTAGGTGATTTTCAACGGGCAAATTTGCTCAAACTTGCCACCTTTTTCCGCTGACCCTGAGATTTCCGAAGGATGAACGAAGAAAGGTGGCTCTATGTAAATTAAAGTGGGTAGCGGTCTAATAAAATCGACATAATGAGCAAACCTTGATTAGTGGATCATGATCTTGTAGGGGCGACAGATTCACCCAGTAAACTAAAAAATTAAATACAGGGCGAATCTATCGCCCCTACAATAAAATATTGTATCTATTGCATAAGAAATCACTAGGATTACCCACTCTAATTCACATTGAGTCAGAAAGGTGCTCAAGCTTTTTCAAGACCTTTGCTTGTGGCAAGCTTAAAATCCACCTATAAAAATCTTTAAAAGCCCTTGGAAAAAGCCCTAGCTTGATTTTTAGGTATACCTAAATTTTAGTGGGCGAACAAACCTTTAAGTATCCAAAGCAATATTAGCCATCATTAAACTTCAGATAAATCTTTTTATTTTGTATAAGGTTCAATATAGTCAGTCGTAATGGCGTCCATTATCAACTAGGGATAATAGAAAGTGTAACGACCTTTCCTCAGCCATCAGCCTTCATAACTTTACCTACTAAGTTGCGCTTTTTCTTAATTCATGCACAACTTACCCAGGCTTTTATATCAC
>Ga0194037_1002871_pt1 | contig 10973 bp, 7 predicted proteins | sample JunL306m_MetaG_FD_148653 | JGI IMG/M metagenome (GOLD analysis project Ga0194037, IMG submission 148653) | Anoxic zone freshwater microbial communities from boreal shield lake in IISD Experimental Lakes Area, Ontario, Canada - Jun2016-L304-6m | ecosystem: Environmental > Aquatic > Freshwater >...
GTCTTTTCAAAGCATGTCGTTCTGCAAATGTCTCCCTTTTTTATCGCAAGTTTGGAACTTGTGCAAGCAGGGGGAAATAATGTCGTATTACTTTTCTATTTGTGTTCAAACTATAATTTAATCTTGATACACAAAAGCCACCAAATGCGTGAAACATCCGGTGGCTTTTGAATAGCAAATGATTAAATTGTAAATCTGAATTACAGGCTTTCTCCGAAATCAGCTTTGAATTTTGCCATCAGTTTCTGTGGCCAATCGGTAGTTGGTTCCAATCCTCCCATAAAGAAACGAAGTACAGGTGGTTCATACACAAAGCGCAACCCTCCAATCAGTTCGCGGTTTTCATACAACCAATGCAGACGGTCTTCTACATATTTGATTTGCGACAAGGTGAACACACGACGTGGAACAGCCAATCGAAGCAATTCCATATCGGCATACGTTTCGTTGCCATACTCATCGCGCTGATTCGAAATAGATCCGCGTTCCATGCCACGAACACCCGAAATCAGAAACAACGCTGCGGCTAATGCACCCGCTGGATATTCTGTTTGAGGAATATGTGCACATACCTGCATGGCATCGACGTGAACGCCCAACACTCCAGCTGGTTTTATCACAGGAATACCTTTTTTGTCAAGTTCGCCCACCAAGTATTTAATGTATTGTGGACTCTGACTGATCATCGTCAGATCTAATGTCTCGTATAGACCCACAGCCATGGCTTCAATTTCGCGAATAGAAATACCGCCATACGTGGTGAATCCTTCGTAAAGAGGAACCAATGCTTCCAGTTCTTTTATTATATCCGGATTATCAGTGCACATACCGCCACCACGCGAAGAGCTTATTTTGCGGGCAGAGAAATAACACAAATCGGCAAGTGAGGTAAATGTGTGAATGACGGTTTTCATATCCGAGTCTGCAAATTCAGGTTCGCGTTGCAAAACCAAATAAGCATTTTCACCCAGCAAACTACAGTCAAGCACAACTCTGATTCCGTATTTGTCGGCAATAGCACGCACATCGCGCATGTTTTGAACCGAGAAAGGTTGTCCGCCAATCAAATTGGTGGATGCTTCCATACGGATAAACGGTACATTCTTCGGGCCGTGATTTCTGATTACTTCATCCAACTTTTCGAGGTTCATATTGCCTTTGAACGGATGGTCGGAGTTTACCACATACGCTTCGTCGTAAAGCAATTCAGCAATTTGTCCGCCTTTGTCGGTAATATGAGCCATAGCAGTGGTGAAATGATAATTCATCGGCACCAAACTTCCTTTGCGCACATAAGCAATAGAAATGATATTTTCAGCGGCACGACCTTGGTGAACTGGCAACAAATACTTTTTGCCCAATACATCTTGCACCGCTTTCTCTAAACGCATGTAGCTTTGCGATCCAGCATACGCATCGTCGGCCTGCATCATAGCAGCCAGCTGATTGTCGCTCATGGCATTGGTGCCCGAGTCGGTGAGCATATCCAGAAAAACATCTCTGGTAGTCAATCGGAAAGTGTTGAATCCGCCTTCGTAGAGAGCTTCGAGGCGGCGTTCGATAGGCACTAAGTTTAATTTCTGTACGATGCGTACTTTGTGTAGTTCTAGTGGAATGTTTTCACCACTAAAAAATTTGATTTCTTGCATAATAATTGAAATAAGGTTAATAATTTATACGGTTTTGATCTCTGTCTATAAACCATCTATATAGCCAAATGCGAGAAACAAAAATAACTGAGTGCATTATATTACACTTTTGTTATTTTGGGCTAACAAAGATACAAATTATTTCAAATTAACAGCAGTATGATAAATAATTAAAACAAGTGTTATAAATCTTGTCCCGAAGAAGTATATTTTTTATCATCGATAGGGTGGATAACTGAAGCACTGCCTGATGGGTTTTGTTAAACGCTAGTTATACGATCATCAAACGCTGACAAGTCTGGCGACGTTGTCAGGTTCTCAAACGGTAGGCCTGTTTCGATAGATATACAGTAGAATGTCGATGCCCCCTCTGGCGCGAGTTTTTAACTCGTGCCATTTTTTAAGCAGTTTGTAACTGCTTAAAAAATTGCAAATTTCTACATTTAACACGATTCAATTTTGACCAATCCTTTTGTGCCTGAAAAATCATGAGCACTGCTGTATGGATAATCTTCCTTGTTGACCGTAGACTCTATCAAAGTAGGTCGTTCGGCGTATGGCTACCGTTGTTACGGCATGTACCATCTGCCTACGTCGTTTTTATTTCAAAGCTCCTGCTTTGTTTTATGATTGCAAAGCAGGAGCTTTGCTTTTAACAATGACGCTACACCTAAATGACCACGCTACGGTTTAGTGAACGCTTCGATGAACAGTGGTATGTTCAATATTATCTTATTTAACTTTCTTCACCACATAGGTTTTAGCAACTTTATCATAAATGTTTTGTTTGTTATCATCCCATAATAACCAAATGATTGGGATAATCAAATAGCTTAAAACTGATTTTAATGCTTCTCTGATAGCACCATCATCAGACTTGTTTTGGTCTGCACCATTTATCGCAGATATTACTTTAAGACCAAAAATCTTATGACCCAGATTCCCACTCCAAATAGGATAGAAAAGTGCACCACATATAGCTGAAAAAACAGTATTCGCAAGTATCGGAATCAGACTATAATCACTATCAAAAAGAAAATTATTAGAGCCGTAGATTATAAAAAAAGGAATTGAAATTAGTATTGTTTCAACGATGGTCGCAAATAATCTTGTGCTTCTTTTTGCTAATTCATAACCAAAGTACTTGTCTGGTGGTGTAACTTTTGAAGAATTAGATGGTGTTTCTTGAAATTTCGATTCAGCTCCTGTTTTAGGTAGTGGAGGCGGTGTAGAACGAAATAATTCTTTCAATAATACAACATTCTCTGCTTTTGTCCATGTCTCAAAACCCTCTGTCCAAACTAAAGTATCATGTTTAATACCTTTTGTTTTTAATTCGTCATACGAAAATGGACCAACTTGTTTCCCATTCTCTTCAATGTAAAATTCTTGGGTCATATTGCTTCTGTTTTTAAAGGTTAATGTTTTTTTATCCCGACCTATGCACGATTCTAAACCCGCACCAATCAATTATCTTCTTTTATCAATTGGAATAATATATGTACCGTAACTAGCATTAGAATATGGCGTTGCTTCTAGCACAAGCATAATGCTATCATTCCTAATTGCATAGTTTTGATTTCTTAATTCAGCATTACTTTTTATAATAGGATAATCAATTGCATTTTCTTTTTTTGCATCAGGGAAACATTTATCAAAATACGTTTTGATTCTATTATTTATAAAAGAAATGTCAAAAGAGCTAGTAAATAATTCGGAATTATTTAAAAATTTGCTTTTTACTATATTACAATTTGTAACATTAGAATTTATAAATTGATTATTACCGCCGCCTAATCCGCTTTCAGAATAATACTGAATAATAGAAATAATACTATCCCTGCTTAATACATCAAATGAAATATATAATTCGCCAGGTATTTCTTCTGTATAATTTTCAATTCCTCCTTCAAGTGGTTGATATTCACCATGAATTAAGTTATACGTTTTTATATTGGTCTTTATGGTTTTAATATATAAATTTATGTCTTTAAGTAAAACTTCATTTAATTTCTTTTGAAATTCTACTTTGCTAAGCCCACTTACTTTTGGATAAGTAAATTTAAGGATGTTATAACCACATTTATCACTATCGTTTCGATTAACTCTAAATATTATTGTGTCAATTTTAATTGATTCATAACCTTTGTCTATAGATAAAGTGTTATTATTTTGCTTGGTATTGCAACTGTATAATAATAAAGTCAAGATAATAAAAAAAATCTTTTTCATAATGTCGAGTTTTAAAATTTGTTGAATTGGTTTTATTCTTGAATTTATGATACTATCACTTATTGTTTTAAAAGCTTATCTTTTAAAATTTTTCCATCACATTCAATTTGTAAAATGTATAAACCATTAGTCAACTTAGATAAATCGACTTCTTTATTATTTTTTAAATCAATTAGCAAATTCCCTGATAATGAATATAATTTTAATCTAAAGTCATTCTCGGATTGGACAAATAGTTTGTCTTTTGTTGGATTTGGATAGAAACTAAATAAATTAGACTTAGTGACATTTAAAGCAGTATTTGAAGTGACTGAAATATAGCTTGTTTTTGTAATAATATTGTTCCCAGCACTATTGTAACAAGTTAATGAAGCTTGATAAATGCCTGCTGTTTTATAAACTACAGTAGGGTTTTGAAGGGTTGATGTCAATGGAGTTCCACCGGGGAATGACCAATCCCATGAAGTTGGTTCATTTACTGACAAATCAAAATATTTCACAGATAATGGAGCAACACCAGACTTATAATCTGCTGTAAAATTGGCAATTGGTGCTAAGTTAAGAGTTCTGATTCCTTGGGTATAGAAAATAGGCCATTTTGCATCAATGATTATTATTGAAGATGAACCAGAGCCAGTGATTTTATCAGCTGCAAGACTGATAGTTGCGATTGATTCTTTACTACTGCTGTTTAAAGTAGAAAAAGCAATTTTATCATCATTCTTTGAAAAGGATGGAAAACCTATTGTTGAGTTAGTCGAAATTAATCCTAATTTTCCAGTTAATAAATTGGCTCCAAATACTGCAAATTCATTGGTTGAACTATTTAAGTAATCAAATGCAATTATATATGGTGAGTTTTTAGAAAATGTTGGATTTCCAACACTAACCTTCTCAGGGAGTGAGCCATATAATTTATTAATTGACCCATCTCCAAAACTATTAGTTGTTTTGTCCCAAACTTTGATAAAACCAATATCCCAATAGCTAATATTACTTCCTGAAGTTGAATTCAGAACATTATAAGCATCATAAATCAAATATTCACCTGTATGATCAAACTCAAGAGCGTTAGCATATAGTACACCACCAGCATTTGTTCCATTTGAACTTGTAGTTGGGTTGTATAATTTAAATTTACCCCATTTCGATGCAACAAAATCATAAACATATATAGCTGTGTCTACCGCAGTTGTAATGCAAGCTAAACGATTGCCATCTTTCGAAATTACAACATTGTCCCAAATTCCATCATTCGATATAATGGATTCTTGCGGATTAGCAGGGTCAGTGCTTATTGCCCTTATTTTACTATCACTAGATACAAATACAGCCCAACCTCCATCGTCGGTAACGCTCACTTTCCCTTTTATTTTAGTTGAAGTTAATGCGTTAAATGTTGATGCTGTTGTTGTAGATTTATACAAAGTATTTGCGTCTAACACGTCTGTATTATTTATTAATAAATAATCTTGACCTGGATTTACAGGATAGTCTTGTGCAGGATTAATCTGCACTTCTTCATAAATACCAACTGCGTCAAATGCTTTTTTAGCTTCTATAACTTCTTGTGAATTATCTCCAAATAAATCTTTTGTTGACTGAACAACAGCAATTCGCAAATCAATAAATTGTGATTTGCTTGTGAGATAATTTGTTAACGCTCTGTAAAATACTTGCTCAGATTTATCTTTAGTTATTGCTGTTGCAAAAAGGTAATATGCATAATTAATTATTCCACTATTTAAATGAACTCCGCCATTATCGCTACTTCCTAAATACATTTCGGATACAGATTGTGGTTGCCAAAATGGATCAGAAGAATTTCCCATATTGTGTGGGTTTGCCATATTTCTTAATGCACCAGAGGGAGAAAAAGTCGTTTTAGTTATACTTTCACCAATAAGCCAATTACTTCTATCAACCATTGCACCAAAAATATCCGCAAATGATTCATTCATTGCACCTGATTGTCCTTGATATTCAAGATTTGCAGTGTTTGAAATTACTCCATGCCCAAACTCATGAGCAGTAACATCTAATGCAGCTGCTAACGGTTTAAAATATAGATTTCCGTTACCGTAACAAACAACTTGTCCATTCCAAAAAGCATTATCCATAGCACTGCCGTCTTCTTCTGTCACATTAACAAGCGAAATTATATTTCCGCCCTGTCCGTTTATAGAGTTTCTGCCAAAAGTATTTTTAAAATATTTATAAGTAAGAGTCGCATTATAATGAGCCGAAATAGAAGATGGTATATTCCATGTATTATTAGTTGAAGTAATTGTCGAATATTGCAAATTTGCGGTAGATGTATTGTTTGCATTTAAAGTCATAATTGCTCCATCCCCTGCTGCTAAATTAAACATAGGTTCGGATGCATCAAAAAGCATATATGTTGAGCCTTGAAGATAAGTGTTTATGGTTCTTAATGTTCCACTTAAATCATATGCATTTGCAGTTGTAGGTGAATCAGAATGAGTATTATTATAAAACGAAATAATTTTGCCATCAGATGCACTTAAAAAATACTTCCATTCTTGGATAAAATTTGGTCGTATTGAGATTTCATACGATAAAATATTTTCAAATATTACTAACGAGACAATAGGTAAGTCATATTGAAGTAACTCCTTTTCTTTTACCGAGAGGCTTCTAAAAGTAGTTCTTGTTTTCAAGTCGTTAGTCGCACTTGTCAAAGCAGTTTCTTTTGTAATTTTAGGAATAATGCTTGCTATTGAATCTGTTGAATAAATTTTGCCAGTAAATATATCTTTTTGTGTACCAATATGCAGATAAGATTCAGCTCCATAAATTTTTACTCCTTTGTAGTATTGTTGTGCTTTTACATGTATTATTCCCAAATTATCGGTAGTTGATTGTGTGATTTGTAATTCTTCTTTGGGGTTATTCAATTTTGTGTTTTGCAAAGTTGAATTGAAGAATGAATAAAATTTATCTTCAGTTGATTCAATTTTTTGAATTTTAATTCTATTTTTTGCCTTTTCAAAATAAATCGGCTTACCTGATACTACAACCAAGTTTCTAATTGAATCATTTACTTGCAGAGCTGGTTGTTGCAGAGTGCTTGATATAGTGAAACTTTTATTTGGGCTAATCAAACTTGACTTTCCTCTCTGAATATTCGATATTGTTTTAAAAGTAAAGCTGGGTGCGGTAGCACCCAAATTCTTCTTTACTTGGTTTTTGAAATTATTAATTTGCTGAGAATATACGGTTGAAATTAATAATAGAGCAATTGAAATTAATAATAATTTTCTCATAATCATTTAATTTTTAAGGTGCTAGACAATTTCTTATATAGTTCTCTAAGTTCACTTGCTTGAGAGTTTTCTCCCCAACTTACTTTCTTGTTGAATTTTAATGTTTTAACTTCAATAAAGTAAGTCATGTTACCAGTTTCATTCAAATTTCTGTCTTTAAAAGAACTGCTTTTAATGAATCTTGAAATATCTTGAATTTCTTTCTTATTTATTTGATTGATTTTTAAAGTATCTACATTTTTTATTTTGTAAACTTCACCGTTTGACATTAATAAATATACATTTATTACTCCAGAAAACCCTCCACTATTACCGAATGTTATTCTTGAAAATTGATTAGTCAAATCTCTTTGAGTTTTTTTTACGGCACAACTAACTGTAAGAAATATTAAAACTGTCAAAATTATGGGTTTCATGTTTTCTTTGTTTGTATACAGATTTGTAATCCCACAACTAAATTTCACCTTTCAAAAAATTTACCAAATATAGTAATTATATCAAAAATATCAAGTAACAACTAAATAATATGATTGGTTCTATAATGTAAAGAACGGGTTAGTTAAAAATACGTCTGATTTTTACGAATTGCATTCGCCCAATCTATTAACATTTGAGCAACTTAAATCATTCGTCAGGCAGAATAGTACTGACAAACGTTAGGTTGCTATATTTTTTTAGTTGGGATGATGTTATTGATGTAAGTATTTGTAGTTTCTTATGTGGGGTAAGACTATTTATTCGGTTCAGAATAGAGAATCTGCCCGTTGTTTTTCTTCCATTTGGGGCGTCAGCTTGTTGCCGTTCAGTTTTTCAAAATTCCGAAAATGCGTCGCTAAGAAGTGTCGTTTTTGGGCATGTATCCTTCGCCCAAAATTCAGACCTCTGTAAATAATTGATAAACAGCTATTTGCAAAGGTGCTCAAAACCCGATGTACCTATAATAAATTCGATAAAAAGCGAAAATGTCGGATTTTTTTTGTATTTATTTGTAGTATCATTTCCGCTTCGAATTGAGACTCTTTTTCAGTTCAATGATACTGCATCTCGCACAACCGTATCGCCGAACCACGCAAAGAGAACGACAAGCAGAAGTGATGGCGTTCATTCACATCCTTTATAGATAGCACATAAATGAATCGGTAGCCTGCCTACATCAGACTGCTCAGTTCGAAAATCAGTTTGCTTAGGGTCTCAAAAAAATGGAAAAGGAGCAAAAGCAACAGGAACAGAACAAAAAGCAATTGAAACAGGACAAAAAGCAACAGTAACAGGACAAGAATCAATTGAAACAGAACAAAAAGCAACAGTAACAGAACAAAAAGCAATTGAAACAGAACAAGAATCAACAGAAACAGGAACAAAAGCAATTGAAACAGAACAAGAATCAACAGGAACAGAACAAAAAGCAATTGAAACAGAACAAAAAGCAATTGAAACAGGAACAAAAGCAACAGGAACAGGAACAAAAGCAATTGAAACAGGAACAAAAGCAACAGGAACAGGAACAAAAGCAACAGTAACAGGACAAGAATCAATTGAAACAGGACAAAAAGCAACAGTAACAGGACAACAAACAAAAGAAATAACCTGAGTTCGGGATAAAAAAGATTATCAATGATTAATAATCAATAGTATTAATAAGGTAATAAGGTTGATGGTGGCGTAAACTTCTATTATTACTAAGGTTAAGACCTTATTCGTTGATTGGTCAACCTTAGTAGCCGTGTTAATGAGTCTAATTTAAACCTTATTACCTTATTTTTAATCAGTTAAAGAGCTATAAAACAACTCTTTTCGCGAACTCAGATTAACTGAAAATTATAATCACAAAAAAAATAGATGTCGAACCAAAAAAAAGTAACAAACAATGAAAAAAGAAAAAGTAGTATTTGATTTCACACGCCTGCCAATTGTACAAAAGGGTGAATTTGGTCGTAATGTTGTCCTTAAGATGACCAACAACGCGAGATTTGGCAATCCCGATGTCGCATTGGCAGACATCGATGCAAAAAACGAATTGCTGGAGCAGCGCAGTATTTTATCTCTAAGCGGCGGTAAAGAGGCAACCGCTCTGATGCACCAAACAGAAGCAGAGTGGGACGATTTGATGCGCAAAATGGCGAAATACGTCGATCGTATAGCCGATGGCGATGGCGCAGTGATTTTAAATGCAGGTTTCAATCTGGCAAAACAGGCTACACCTAGTTCACGACCTGAATTTAGTGTAGAATTGGGCGACAAATCGGGCACAGTGGCTTTGCGTCGTCAAAAGGTTGATAGTGCCAAATCGTACATCTGGCAATATTGCATCGGTGATACACCTGCTGCTGCTGATAGCGACTGGACTACTGCAACGGTATCTGTGAAAGTTTCGACCGAGTTAGTCGGACTGACTCCGTTGACTAAATATTGGTTTCGCTCTGCAGCCGTATTATCGTCTGGAACAACGGCATACCATGCACCTGTGATGCATGTGGTGTTGTAATCACGTTTCTGACGTGTTATATTCCGTGCCAAGGGGGGCAATTAGTGAGGGTATGACTCCAAAAGTCATACTCTCTCTCTTGTGGATAGAGTTGCTATTTGTTTGGCTAAAGCCAATTGGTGTTTGTATTTCTTTTCCGTCAGCTAAAGCAGACGGCTATGAATGTTTGCATTCTGCTGAGAATAAGAATTGCAATTAAATGATAGAGTTCTATTCAATTACACTATAAATTCCATTTATGGGATAATCAAATAAGGGTTTTACCTATTATTCATTGCCGTCTCATTTATGGGACGGATAGCAGATTCTCTAGCTCTTGGCTTTAGCCAAACATCTTCTGTTTTCATTTCGGCAATGAAGCTTGGCATTCTGTTGAGATTATGTAATCTCTAATTCATCAGCATTAGCATTAGTAAATCCTGCGAAAGGCATAATAAAATAATCATTTTACAAATGTTATATAATGTAGTTGAATTTAGCAAGAGACCATGTTTATAGGGTAATGTATTAGATATCAATGCATTTATTTGTTAATAGTAGTTAATATTATAATTATTGCATAAATATTTCTTTAATTAGTTGCATCTGATTTCGAAAGAAGCAGTAATTTTGCAGCACTCTTAATTATATATTTTATGCGACTAAAAAATGCCAAGGTAGGTCTGATCTCAGGACTCCTCTCAATTGTTGGTTTTTCTTCTTGTTTAAACGAGCTTCCGAGTACACTACCACAAGGAAATGTGAACACCACGAGTGTATTCAACTATGATTCTCAAGGTGACTATCGTGTCAATGTATCATTTAATGGTATTAACAATCTACCCGTTACCAACACAGGTGTTGAGATTTATGATCGCAATCCACTTTTAGCGGGTACTTCCACGTGGCGCACTGATGTACAGAAGTTTGCTACTGCTCAGACTGATGCTGATGGTCAACTGATCACAACGCTAACGCTCAGCTCCATTGTAGATATACTTTACCTTAAAATAAATTCGATTGATTTTCCATTACCGGTTAAAGTGGCCGTTAAATCAAAAAATATTGCACAAACGGTCTCTATTTCTAAGTCTTCCGTTTTGAGATCGGCATCTGCAGTTGCAACTCCTTGGAAATATGAAGTGGCACCCTTTACAGCGAGCAGTAATTTATGGGTTTTGGGCGATTTCTCAAATTTAGGATATCCTTCCTATATCGAAAGTCGCGATGTGGTGAGCAATGATTTGAAGTTGGCTGTGAACGCAGCACTTCCTGAGAAGGTTAATCTTGTGAAAACGAACCCAAGTATGTTTACAGATCCAAATAGTGGAAGCTTTGTGA
>Ga0194037_1002873_pt1 | contig 10967 bp, 10 predicted proteins | sample JunL306m_MetaG_FD_148653 | JGI IMG/M metagenome (GOLD analysis project Ga0194037, IMG submission 148653) | Anoxic zone freshwater microbial communities from boreal shield lake in IISD Experimental Lakes Area, Ontario, Canada - Jun2016-L304-6m | ecosystem: Environmental > Aquatic > Freshwater >...
CATTTGCCATGACTCCCCCAGTAATAAAGTCAGAATTAGATATGCATCATTTTTATGGGAATGAAAATCAACCCTTACCAGTGACGCATCGTATTTGGCGTCCCTTTGTATTGGGAGCTGTGATTTCTTCTCTTTGTGGTTTTGGCACATGGGGTATTTATTTAGCTAATAGCCATCTTTTGGCTAATCAAGTGATCGAACAGAAAGACTTGAATATGGCGAATACTACTAACGCCGAATCTGAAATTATATTAACGAGCGCTGAGCTTAATTCCGCATTGGGGAGGGATATTGGCTCTTTAGTTGTTGATCCGTGTCAAATGACTTATCAATATACCAATTCCTTTTTGCCGGCACGAGCTAATTTTGCTGGAAATTTTATGGTTTTTGTGAGTAAAGATGAGCAGGATGTTTGTGTAATAGACAGTAAAGGTGAAAAACAAATTGTCAAGATATTGCCTGGACAAAATAAGGTTGTTGCAGGCATTGCTCCATTTACGATTGTCGGTAAAAACTTAATGCAAATTGATACCTACTATCAAGGATGGAAAGTAGCTAACATCACCAATCAAACCGATAGTATTGTCTTAAAAGAAGCTCCAGTACAACTAGTGTCAGAATCTACTAAACCCGCAGTCGTTAATTCAACTAAAGAAGCTATGACTCCAGAAAGTAATGGGGCAGGCCCAGATAAGGCTGGATTGTCAGAGCAATTGTGATCTCTTCGTTGGTTTTCATTTTAATTGGTTTATCATCTCACTCAGAGAATATCAATTGAATAGAAAGGTGACACAATGGACTACGTTTATACCCCAGAAAATATCCCAAGCGTGCCAGTACAGGGATCTCAATTACATTACGCAGTATCAAGAATTTTTTGTGTTGGCAGAAATTATGCTGCTCATGCTCGCGAAATGGGCTTTGATCCTGATCGCGAACCTCCTTTTTATTTTACAAAACCTGCCAATGCCCTAGTACTGACTGGTGCTACGATTCCTTACTCACTAGGTACACAAAATTTACACTATGAAATGGAACTGGTCATTGCCATTAGCAAACCAGCTTTTCGTGTTTCCGTAGAAAATGCTCAAGATTATATTTATGGTTACGCATGTGGTCTAGATATGACGAGACGCGACTTACAGATTAAGAGCAGAGAAATAGGTCGTCCCTGGGACTTTGGTAAAGCCTTTGAAAACTCAGCAATCATTACACCTTTAGTGCCAAAGTCGGTTATTGGTCCTCTGAACTCTGGCAATATTGATTTGTCAGTGAATGGTGTTGTCAAACAAAAAGCCGATTTAAAAGACATGATTTGGAATGTTTCTGAGATTATTGCCAACCTATCCGAGTACTACCATCTCACGACCGGTGATTTAATCTATACAGGTACTCCAGAAGGCGTTGGTCCAGTAGTTGCCGGCGATACTTTAGTAGGCAATATTGATCAGTTAGGAAAACTCGAATTACATATTGGTCCTGCGGAATAATGCTTCTTTTGAATTGAGATGCAATGATTAATAAAATACTCAGTAAGATGTCAAATGCCTTTGAAGGTCTGAAAGATGGGGCAACGATCATGATCGGTGGTTTCGGTGGTTCAGGGATTCCACATGATTTAATTGACTGCCTCGTTGCGCAAGATGCAAAAGATTTGGTTATTATTACCAATAATGCCGGTGCAGGTGAGACTGGAATTGCGGCATTACTTAAAGCCGGTCGGGTGCGTAAAATTATTTGTTCTTATCCTCGCATGGCAGACTCACATCATTTTGAAACGCTGTATCGTGCAGGAAAAATCGAATTAGAACTTGTACCCCAAGGTAATCTTGCTGAGCGAATTCGTGCTCAAGGAGCAGGTTTGGGCGGATTCTTTACTCAAACTGCTTATGGAACACTGCTTGCACAAGGCAAAGAAACACGGCTCATCAATGGCAAAAATTTTGTCTTTGAAACCCCGCTTGCTGCTGATTTTGCATTGATCAGAGCTCTTCAGGCAGACCGCTATGGCAACTTAATTTATCGTAAAGCAGGACGAAACTTTGGACCTGTGATGGCTATGGCAGCAAATTGTACGATTGCGCAAGTGAGTGAAATTGTTGAGGTTGGGGCCTTTGATCCTGAGACTGTTGTTACTCCCGGTATTTTTGTCAAGCATGTTGCCTTAGTCGAGGTTTCCAAATGAGTCAATCAACACTAAAACCCATTACCCGTAATGAAATTGCTCAAAAAATTGCTGCTTGTATCCCCGAAGGTTCTTACGTTAACTTGGGGATTGGCATGCCTACTTTAGTAGCGAATTATCTGCCTCAAGATAAAGAGATATTTTTACATTCTGAGAATGGTATTTTAGGAATGGGGCCAGCTCCTGAAAAAGGTCTCGAAGATTGGGATTTGATTAATGCGGGTAAACAACCGGTTACGCTATTACCTGGTGGGTCATTCTTCCATCAAGCGGACTCCTTTGCCATGATGCGTGGTGGTCATTTAGATATCTGTGTCTTAGGGGCTTTTCAAGTTTCCCAAACTGGTGATCTAGCCAGTTGGCATACAGGCGAACCACAAGCTATTCCAGCGGTTGGCGGGGCAATGGATTTGGCGGTTGGTGCAAAAAAAACCTATGTGATGATGGAGCATCTAACGAAAGAGGGTGTGAGTAAATTGGTTGAAAAATGTACCTATCCTTTAACAGGGGTGGGATGTGTTGCTACGGTATTTACGGATCTAGGTATTTTTGAGATCACTCATCAAGGTTTTACGGTACAGGAATTATTTAATGGTATGACACTTGAGGAGGTTCAAAAAGTAACTGGTGCACCATTGTTTCTTGCGTCTTCACCTCATCATTAACAGGACTTTTTTATGACTACAACTCAAGTTGCTTATATTTGTGACGCTATTCGTACGCCAATTGGTCGTTACGGAGGCATCTTATCAGTCATCCGTACGGATGATCTAGGCGCGATCCCTATCAAGGCTTTGATTGATCGTAATCCTCAGGTGAATTGGCAAAAATTAGATGAGGTTGTCTACGGAAATGCTAATCAAGCGGGTGAAGATAATCGCAATGTTGCACATATGAGCTCTTTATTAGCTGGTCTTCCCGTTGAAGTTCCTGGTTCTACTGTGAACCGTTTGTGTGGATCAGGTATGGATGCAATTGGCGTGGTTGCTAGAGCGATTGCTGCTGGCCAGATTCAGATGGGGATTGCCGGTGGTGTGGAAAGTATGAGTCGAGCCCCTTTTGTAATGCCTAAAGCCGAAGTTGCATTTTCAAGAACCAATACGGTATATGACACAACTATTGGATGGCGTTTTATTAATCCGCTAATGAAAAAAATGTATGGTGTTGATTCGATGCCAGAAACAGCGCAAAATGTTGCCGATGATTTTCAAGTGTCTCGGGCAGATCAAGACGCTTTTGCTTTTCGTAGTCAACAAAAGGCTCAACGAGCGCAAGCGAGTGGGCGACTTGGTAAAGAAATTATTCCAGTCAAAATCACCACCAAAAAAGGTGATGTGTTTGCTATTGATTTAGATGAGCATCCTAGAGCTACGACTATTGAGGCACTAGGTAGTTTGAAGCCGATTGTGCGTCCTGATGGAAGTGTTACTGCCGGCAACTCCTCTGGAGTGAACGATGGAGCATGTGCCTTGCTGATTGCTTCCGATGCTGCAGTAAAGGAGCATGGTTTAAAGCCAAGAGCTAAAGTTTTAGGAATGGCCACGGCTGGTGTAGCTCCCCGCATTATGGGTATAGGACCAGCTCCAGCAAGTAAAAAATTACTGGCCCAATTGGGGATGACTATCGATCAGATGGATGTCATTGAACTCAACGAAGCCTTTGCAGCTCAAGGGCTTGCTACTTTAAGAGAACTTGGTGTGGCAGATGATGACGCTCGCGTCAATCCAAATGGAGGCGCTATTGCCTTAGGGCATCCTTTAGGTATGAGTGGTGCAAGATTAGTCACAACAGCTTTAGTTGAGTTGGAGCAAACTGGCGGTCGCTATGCTCTGTGTACGATGTGCATTGGGGTTGGTCAAGGTATTGCGATGGTGATAGAAAGAGTGACGGCATAAGTTGGTTATGGATGGACAATAAAGATCTAGCAAAAATAGTTGATGATGTAATACGATCAAGAAAATCGATTCGCGCCTTTTTAGATAAGTCGGTTGACCATCAACTCATTTTAGATATATTGAATGTTGCTTCTAGAGCACCATCTGGGTCGAATGTTCAGCCTTGGAAGGTCTATGTTTTAGAAGGGGATGCAAAAGCTAGGCTGAGTCATGCGATTAAAGCTATTTTTAATGATCCTGCACAAAGCTCACTGCATCGCCCAGAATATATTTACTACCCTAAAACTTGGACAGAGCCCTATTTATCAAGACGTCGTAAAGTTGGATTTGATTTATACAAGTTGGTAGGTATAGCTCGTGGTGAGAGTCAAAAAATGCATGAGCAACACGCTAAAAACTTTGATTTTTTTGGAGCGCCAATAGCACTTATTCTGACAATTCCGAGAATGATGGAGTTAGGGAGTTGGTTAGATTACGGTATGTTTATCCAAAACATTTTGCTAGCCGCACAGGCGCGAGGTTTACAAAGTTGTCCACAAGCTGCCCTTATTCAATTTCATCAAATTGTGTCTCAACATGTTGGTTATTCTGCTCAAGAGCAGATGGTCTGTAGCATATCTATGGGCTATGAAGACCCGTTTGCCCCTGAAAACCAAATAGAGACTGAGCGAGTTAGCGCAACGGAGTTTGCAACTTTCTTGAGTAAGTAGCTTAGTTTTTTTTCTTAGCTTGAAGATCAAGATTTCTTAAGAAAGCCATTTTTTCTTGTATTTGAATTTCAAGTCCTCGATCTGTTGGAGAGTACCAACTAGGCTCTTTCATCCCATCCGGTAAATAAGTTTCACCGGCAGCGTAGGCATTGGGCTCATCGTGAGCATATCGATAAGCGTGACCAAAGCCTAAATTTTTCATCAACTTGGTAGGCGCATTGCGAAGGTGCAGGGGGACTTCTTGAGTTTGATCTTGTTTCACAAAAGCCATTGCTTGATTGAAGGCATTATAAGAGGCATTACTTTTGGCTGCCATCGCTAAATAAATCACTGCTTGACCGAGGGCTAATTCACCTTCTGGAGATCCTAATCTCTCAAATGTTTGGGTGGCATCTAGTGCAATTTGTATTGCTCTTGGATCGGCTAAACCAATATCTTCCCAGGCCATTCGAATAATTCTTCGAGCGAGATATAGTGGGTCTGTTCCACCATCCAACATGCGACATAGCCAATAGAGAGCCGCATCTGGATGTGAGCCTCGAACGGATTTATGAAGTGCAGAAATTTGATCATAAAAATATTCTCCGCCTTTATCAAATCTTCGCCCTTGTTCACCAAGAAGTTGGTCTAAACTCCTCTTATCTATTTCTATGGTGTTTTGCGCGTGTTGTCCTGCGAGTGCCTGATCTATAAGATTTAAAAAACGACGTGCATCCCCATCGGCATATTGAACCATAAGCTCCATAGCATCATCAGCAATATGTAATGTTTTTTGAATGATTAATCCAACACGCTGAACTAATACTTTTAAGTGATTAGCGTGAAGAGTTTTTAATACATAGGTTTGAGATCTAGATAGTAAAGCTGAATTGACTTCAAATGAGGGGTTTTCGGTAGTGGCTCCGATAAACGTTATGAGTCCGGACTCTACGAATGGGAGAAGAGCATCTTGCTGACTTTTATTAAAGCGATGGATTTCATCAACAAAAAGTATTGTTTTTTGATTTGATTGATGCAAGACTTGTTCAGATTCTTCGACCGCTTGACGAATTTCTTTGACCCCAGCAAGCACCGCTGAAATGGCGATGAAATGGCAATTAAAGCCGTTTGCCATTAGGCGGGCAAGGGTGGTTTTACCGACGCCTGGCGGACCCCACAAAATCATTGAGTGAGCCTGTTTAGCTAAAAAAGCTACTTGTAAGGGTTTGCTTGGTCCAAGTAAGTGTTCTTGCCCAACAACATCTGAGAGCAATTGTGGACGCATTGCTTCTGCAAGAGGAATATCTGGCCAGTATTGATGCTTAGCGGGAAAGAATTGCTTCATCATCAAAACCCTTAAAGGTTAAAAGATGGTGCGTAAACAAACGAGAGCACCTGAAAAGCACTCTCGTTAAACTTACATTTTGCCGAGTTCAATTTTTGCGATAGCAGCACGATGGACCTCATCCGGTCCATCCGCTAAACGAAGAATTCTTTGCCATGCGTAGTTATATGCCAAATCGAAATCTTGGCAAACGCCACCACCTCCATGAGCTTGAATTGCCCAATCGATAATTTTTCCAGCCATATTTGGGGCGATCACTTTGATCATCGCGATTTCTGCTTTAGCGACTTTGTTACCTGCAACGTCCATCGTATATGCGGCTTTAAGTGTTAACAAACGCGCTTGATCAATCATGCACCTTGCCTCAGCAATACGCTCATGCCAAACACCTTGTTCAGAGAGTGGTTTACCAAATGCAACACGTTCTTTGAGGCGTTTACACATGATTTCTAGTGCGCGTTCAGCGACTCCAATCGAGCGCATGCAGTGGTGAATACGTCCAGGGCCTAAACGTCCTTGTGCGATTTCAAAACCGCGGCCTTCACCTAATAAAATATTACTTGCAGGGACTCGAACATTATCAAGAATCACTTGCATATGACCATGAGGAGCATCATCATAGCCAAAAATGGAGAGAGATCGTGTTACTTTAACTCCAGCGCTATTTGCTGGTATCAAAATCATTGATTGCTGTGAATGACGGGGGGCATCTGGATCAGTTTTTCCCATGACGATATAGATCGCACAGCGTGGGTCTCCGGCACCAGATGACCACCACTTATTACCGTTAATCACATATTCATCACCATCACGTCGAATACTACATTGGATATTTGTAGCGTCACTCGATGCAACATCTGGTTCAGTCATAAGGAATGCCGAACGAATTTTACCTTTAAGTAAAGGCTCTAACCAAGCATCTTTTTGGGCTTCAGAACCATAACGCTCGATAGTTTCCATATTTCCAGTATCAGGGGCATTACAGTTGAAAACCTCAGGGGCTATATGAGAGCGGCCCATAATTTCGCAAAGTGGTGCGTATTCTAAATTATTTAATCCCTCCGGGGCACGTTGAGATCTTGGAAGAAATAAATTCCACAATCCAGCCGCTTGCGCTTTTGGTTTTAATTCCTCGATTAATTTTGTAGGAATCCAGGCATTGCCGGCGGTGCGATTAGCGGCAATTTCCTCATGAAAGCGATGTTCATTTGGATAAATATGTTCATCCATAAAAGTTAATAGACGTTTTCTTAATTCTTCAACTTTTGTTGAGTAGGCGAAATCCACAGAAACTCCTTGTAATATGTTGATTAATTGTAAACTGATATCTAGACAACCATACCAAACTTTAACTTATAGATTAATTTTAAAAACATTGGTATAAATAAGGTTCATGTAAATCAATTATCATTAAGAGAATGCTAACCTTACTTTCCCCAGCAAAAACACTCAATTTTGATGATCCCGTCGATTTATCTTTACCCACGACTTTGCCGGATTTTATTCTTGACTCAAGTCAATTAATTCTTCTTTTAAAAAAGTTTTCAGCGCAAGATGTGGCAGAGTTGATGAGCCTATCTGATAAATTGGCGGCGCTCAATGTCGCGCGGTATGCCCAATGGTCCAAGACCTTTACAACCAAAAATAGTAAGGCGGCTTTACTGGCCTTTAATGGGGATGTTTATGAAGGTTTAGATGCGAGTAGTCTTACCAAAAAACAGCTTGAATTTGCGCAAAATCATTTGAGAATTTTATCGGGTCTTTACGGTGTCTTACGTCCCCTTGATTTAATGCAGGCATATCGTCTGGAGATGGGGACGCAACTTTCTAATAAGAGGGGTAAGGATTTATATTCTTTCTGGGGGAGTAAGGTCACAGAAAAAATCAAGTCTGAACTTGATCGAGATAAAAAACCGTACTTACTCAATTTAGCTTCTGACGAGTACTTTAAGGTGATACAGTCAAATTTGTTGGGACATTCGGTGATTTCTCCTGTATTTCAAGATGAAAAAGATGGTAAATTTAAAATCATCTCTTTTTATGCAAAGCGAGCAAGAGGACTGATGGCGCGTTTTGTGATTGAAAAAGGGATTAATGATCCCTTAAAACTGAAAGACTTTGATGTAGAAGGTTATCAATATGTGGAATCCTTGTCATCACCAAGCAAGCCAGTTTTTCAAAGAAAGCAACGTTCATAATGCCCATCACCAAAACGTCGACGAAATCCATTTCTAGCAGATTGGCACCAAAAACAAGAACTTCACCGGAAGTAGAAAAATTAGTTGCTGAAGTCATTGCCCTTGCTTCATCGGGTAGCAAGTTAGAAGACAACTATTGGGAGAAAAAGATTTTTGAGCGACTAAATCGCTTATTGCTGAATCAAAATCAAACGGTCCTAGAGGCTGCACTAGATCTGACTTTTAAAAGTCAAACTCCTGCATTTGAAATTTTGGCTGATGCAATTGAAACGTCTGCAGAATCGGTTTCTTATAAACACAAAGGGGAAATGTATGAAGTTCTTTTATTAGCAATTCCTATCATTGCTCAGACACGTTATACGATTCCATCGGGTCCCATTCGTACACCGTTGATTGCAGAAATCGTCGAGTATTTAAAAGATCTCATTATTGCTAAACAAGCAAATCTATCGATTGTTCCTTGGTTATATAGCATAGATCAAATACCTCAGTCCCATTCACAAACGAGAATTTTGCTAGAAAAAATGGCTAGGTCAGCAATTGAACAAGCCGATGTAGTTTATGAGCTAAAGGGTATGCCAGAAACGATTCCGGTATTGGCTGATCCGCGTTTTATTTTGTGTGCTGTAGCTGTCCCATCTGGAAAACCATTATTTGTTTGGCAAGAGGAAGAGCTATCGAAGATTGAACGGACTATTGCGTTAAAGCGTTGGCAAGCTGCAATGGCATCGGTGTTGACAGAGCTGTTGCCCGGATGTGAATATGAAGTTCTCTTGCCGGATGCTTTTTTCACCAACTGTCGTGAAGCGGACAAAAAGGTTCGACCACTGAGTTTAATTGCAGCTGTTAATTATTTGGAGTCCACCTTAGGGGTCTCTCCGGCCGAGCTTTCCTGCGTTGTAGCTCCTTTTGGTCATGAAATGACGGACGAGTTTCGGATTTCATTTGCCATTAAAGGGCATCCAGAGATTATTTATGGAGTTGTTTGGCCACTGTATGATCGTGAGTCGGTATCTGTTGAGGATATCGAGGATGGAGGCGGCAGTAATATCACGGTTGAACTTATTGCAGATACACTGCACGGGGCAGGGATTGGGGATGTGTTTAAACACGCCATGTTATTTACTCCCGAAATGTGTGAAGATTGTGGAGTACCTTTGTTTTCGAACCGTTCAGCAGATGTTGTTCATGCTGAAATGCCGGCAGATACTCCTGCTCAACAACTACTATTTCATTAAGTTGGATTCAGGTAATTTGACGTTCTTCATTTCAGGTGTTTGACAGTAATCTAAAAGGCGTTGACCTGCCTTACTGTCAAATAACATGGCTTTTCCAGGAATGATGAACCAGTCGAACTTATGGACCATATCCGTAAAGTGTGACACGCCATTAAGTGCTTCGATACCCGTCATCGTAAAGAGCTTTTTATTAAACAGCAGTAAATAACCATTAGTAATATGCGAGGTTTTGACGACGACATTATTTTCACAGGTCCAGACCGTTTCTTGAGAGCTCTTCAGTAGGTCGTACTTTTTTTCATCGTTGAGGGTATTGTTATTTGATGATTGCTTTGAGTTTTGTCCGTATACGTTGGGTAAGTCTGCTAGCAATATGGAAAAAGCAAAGATACTCATCATGAAAACTTTTGAGATGAGGTTGATTACCAAATTATTAGGTTTTTTTAAATTCAGAAAATATTTAAGCATTATTTAACCAAGATAGTGATGTGAGGTTCATAAAATGTTTGCCTGAAGCTTTTGCTCTTTGTATAACCATCCAATAATAACGATAACTGGCTCGATCGTGTAACTTTCCTTGAAACTGTATTGGGCCCCATGATGCTTCTATTGCTGCTTGTAAAATGGCTATTGCTTCGTCTACTTGTTCCAATTGCGGTGCGAATGCATCAACGATGACTGGAATCTGGTTAGGGTGAATACTCCATTTGCGAGTATAGCCAAAAAAATCCTTGGCAGTAAGACAATCGGCCTCAACCACGGAGTAATTTGTAATCTCGGTACAGACATTATGAGAGGGGATTTTGGCGTATTGATGACATGCGGCTGATATTTCTAGCATCGCCCTTGTAACCAGAGGGTGTTTGAATTGATCGGTACTCATCGCACTCGCAGGGATGGCGCCGTAATGTGCTGAAACAAAATCCATTAAACCGAAGCTTAAACACTCAATTTGAGGGTGAGAGGCAATCTTAAAGGCCTCTGCTAAAGCTCCATGAGTTTCGATGAGGGCATGAATAGGGATCGTTTGTAAGATGTGATGCTGGTGAGCGATGTGATTGATCTTTTCAATTAAAAGACTTACTTCTTGGGCGGATTCTATTTTAGGAATAGTGATGTACGCGAGTCGTTGACCTGCAGCTTTGATGATAATTTGTAAATCTTGATCAAAGTGAGAGCTTTGTGGATCATGAACCCGCACACCAATCCGCCCAAAGGCGTTATCGGATTGGTTAATTAAATCAGCGACAAGTTGCGCATGTGCTTGTTCAGAGCCAATAGGAGCACCGTCCTCACAATCAAAGGTGATATCAAAGCAGGGCCCCATTGACGATTGAAGTGCCATGGCTTTTTTCATGCGTACTTCGGTACCGCAATAATGATCACAGACCGGTAAGGTTTTGGGAACCTTACCGTC